>Ga0209066_10003630_pt1 | contig 17441 bp, 12 predicted proteins | sample All_14_2_FD_187198 | JGI IMG/M metagenome (GOLD analysis project Ga0209066, IMG submission 187198) | Freshwater microbial communities in response to fracking from Pennsylvania, USA - Allegheny Zone_MetaG_DW_15 (SPAdes) (version 2) ... | reverse complement strand
TACCGGCATGGATGGTGTGGTGGCGCTGGAGATCAGGATCGCTCCATACTATTGATCGAAAACACATTAAATCAACTGAAATAACATGTAATTACATGATAATTGATCGGTGATTGCCCTTTTTTGTCGAAAAAAATGAGAATGGGATTTATTCTACTCATCAGGATATAGGAAAGGTTCTTATCAACACAAATGATGATAGACCCGAACAAAAAGAATGATTGTTTATCTGAGAACTAGTGTATATTTAAGCAAATGCTTTCATTTCCTGCCATGATACCAGAAATCTCGATTATGATATGTCCCTCCGGATGTCCTTTGTCTTCTGTCTTCGGTGATTTTCGGTTCTGTTTCGAACGGTCCGGTTACCGGTGTTGGATCGGCGAATGCGAATGAGCAAAGTGACGTTCCTCCCTCATGGCAGGGAGATAGAAGTACCTTCCGGGGAAAGCCTGATCCGGGCCGCCCTCAATGCCGGCGTCCATATCAACGCCTCCTGCGGAGGCGAAGGTGTCTGCGGTAAATGCCGGGTCCTGATCGAACAGGGCGAGGTTGCCGGTGGTATCTCGGAGAGGCTGAGCGCTGAAGATGTGGCGAAAGGCTACCGTCTCGCCTGTCTTTCCGAGGTCGCCGCCGATGTGGTGGTCCGTATCCCGGTCGAGTCCTCGATTGATGTCAGTGTGCTCAACAAGCAGGCCTCGACGCGGCGGAAGGCCACCATCAAGCATGTGGATTTCAACAGCCTGAAAGAGCAGGGGCTGTTTATCCCACCGGTGGAAAAAATATACCTTGAGCTGCCTCCGCCGGACGCTCAGAACAATATGCCGGATGTCACGAGATTGATCGAATATCTCAAGCTGAAGGGCGATGAGCACAAGCTCGAACTGACATTGCCGGTCATCAGGAAATTGCCGGATGTCCTGCGACAATACGAATTCAAGGTCACGGTTACCCTTGTCCGCCCGGTCCGTGACGATGGCAAGACCCTTGTGATCGATGTCCAGCCCGGTGACACAACCGCCGCCAATTACGCGATCGCGATGGATATCGGCACGACCACCGTGTACGGGCAGCTGATCGATCTGAGCAGCGGCGAGAGTCTGGGTGAGTACGGCGATTTCAATGGTCAGATCAGTTACGGCGAGGATGTCATCAGCCGCATCATCTATGCCGAAAAGCCTGAAGGCCGCAAGAGGCTGCAGGAGGTCGTCGTCGCCACGATCAACAAGGTGATCGGGGAGATACTCCGCCAGGCCAAAGTCGATCGTGACAACGTCGCGACGATCACCCTGGCCGGGAATACCACCATGACCCAATTGCTGGTGGACATCGAACCCCGCTATCTGAGGAGGGCCCCCTATGTCCCGGCCTCTTCGCTCTATCCACCATTCAGCGCCGCGGCTATCGGCATCGACATCAACCCCAAGGTGATCGCGCTGCTCTACCCGGTGGTGTCGAGTTATGTCGGTGGCGATATTGTCGCCGGAGTCATGGGGTCCGGGTTGTACCGGAGCGAGAAGCTGACGCTGTACCTCGACATCGGGACCAATGCCGAAATCGTTATCGGCAACAAGGACTGGCTGGCATGCACCGCCTGTTCAGCCGGGCCGGCATTCGAGGGCGGCGGCATCGAATTCGGGATGCGGGCCTCCAAGGGAGCGATCGAAGACTTTTCGCTCGATCCGGTGACGTTTGAACCGATGCTTCTGACCATCGGCAATATCCGTCCAAAAGGGATCTGCGGCTCCGGGTTGATCAACATGACCGCTGAGATGCTCGAGATGGGGGTAATCAACAACCGGGGACATTTCGACCGCGAGCTTAACACTCCTCGCATTCGCAGCAACAACGGCATCTGGGAATATGTCCTTGCCTGGCGCGAGGAGACGCAGATCGACCGTGATATTTCCCTGTCCGAACCGGATATCGACAATCTGATCCGGGCAAAGGGGGCGATTTACAGCGGCTGCATGACGTTGCTCGAAGAGGTCGGCCTGACTATGGATATGATAGAGCACATCATCCTGGCAGGCGGTTTCGGCAGCTATATCGACCTCGACCGGGCCATGACCATAGGTCTTCTGCCGGAGATCGAGGCCGACCGGGTGACATTTATCGGCAACGGTTCGCTGTTGGGGGCGCGAATGAGTTCGTTGACCAAAAGGATCCGTAAGGATGTGGTGGAAGTGACGAAGAGGATGACAAATTTTGAATTGTCCGAAACACCTTCCTATATGAGCAATTATGTGGCGGCGATGTTTCTGCCGCATACGGAGATCGAGAAATTCCCGCGGACGAAGCAACGAATCGAGCGACGAGGAAGACAATAACAGTCCATTCGGAGAAAGATCTGCCGCTGTGCTGGGCGATCCTCCCGGGGGACCGTTTCGACATATTGGGATTGTTTTTTTGCAGTTGGAGTAGCTGATTTGGAAGTAAAAGGGGAGGTTGGCGTTATGGGTGGCCGATTAACAGCACACGAGGCCGGCCTATGGCACAGGAACCTTGAGGAGTATAACACTCAGATGCAAGGAGGTAGTCGTGGGATTTGAAATGAAGAAGGAATCCTATACCGGAGGCATAAGGGAGATATCCATTGGTAAGGGCGATGCGGCCAAGAAAGTCGGAGGCCAGAGTTGCTATCCCTTTTATACGTTTGAAGGCGAGATGCCTAACAAGCCGCTTATTGCCATGGAGATCTGGGACATGGAGCCGGAAGATTGGGCGGAACCGGCTCTTGCCCATTTCAAGGACGTAACGGCCGACCCGGTAGCGTGGGCTAAAAAATGTGTCGAACAATTTGGGGCCGAGGCCATCGTTCTGCAGTTGAAGAGTATCGATCCGAACGACAAGGATGCCAAGGCCGATGCGGCGGCGGCGACGGTCAAGAAGGTCATGGATGCGATCAATGTGCCGTTGGTCGTGTGGGGTTGCGCCAACCCGGCCAAGGACGAAGAGGTCTTCAAGGTGATCTGTGAGGTTTGCCAGAACGGCAACCTCATCCTCGGGCCGGTTGAGGAGAAGAACTACAAAGGCATCGCCGCCGCGGCGATGGGATATGGTCACAGTGTCATCGCCTCTTCACCGATCGATGTCAACCTCGCCAAGCAGATCAACATCCTGCTCGAGAACTTCGGCATGCCGATGAACCGGGTGCTGGTCGATCCCACCACCGGTGGACTCGGCTATGGACTCGAATACTCGTACTCGGTCATGGAGCGGCTGACATTGGCAGCGATGGCGCAGGGCGATGAGAAACTCCAGTATCCGATGATCAACAATCTCGGCAACGAGGTATGGAAGTGCAAGGAAGCGAAACAGATCGTCGACGATGCCCCTCTCCTCGGTGACCCCGAGCGGCGCGGCATCATGATGGAGGCTATCGGAGCCGTTTCCTACCTGATGTCCGGCTCGAGCATGTTGATCATGCGCCACCCGGAATCGATCCGGCTGGCCAAGGATTTCATCAAGATCCTCGCCGATGGCGGCTCAGCCAAGGAGACAGCCCCGATCACGAAGAAACTGGGCGATGTGAAGATTGATTTTGCGGCCCTGGCCCCGAAACTTGATCTGACCATCGAAGAGGAAAAGAAAAAAGCGGCGCCGGCCGCCCCGGCCGCCAAGGCCGAGGCACCAAAGGCAGCCCCGGCGGCACCGGCCGCCCCGGCCAAGAAGGCTGAAGTCAAGGCCGAGGCACCGGCCGCTCCGGCGGTAGATGCCGCGGCCGCGGCTAAGGCCGACGCAGAAGCCAAGGCCAAAGCCGAGGCCGATGCCAAGGCAAAGGCCGAGGCCGATGCAACGGCCAAGGCGGCAGCGGCGGCCAAGGCGAAGGCCGATGCCGAGGCGGCAGTCAAGGCTGAGGCGGAAGCCAAGGCCAAGGCGGAAGCGGATGCGGTTGCCGCTGCCCGACTGGCCCGGGAGGCGGAAGAAAAGGCCCTGCAGGAGAAGAGAGCCCAGGAGCGCAAGAGCGCGGCTGCGCACGTTACAGTTTCGGGCCCGGTTACCATGACGGCGTCAGCGATGCAGTTGACCGAGCAGGAGAAGATTCTGGCAATGCTCAACAGGTTCCACAAACGGGCGCAGTGATTCGAATGCGGTTCGTTATGGCAAAAGATACATTGGTTATTTGATCATTATTCGAGGAGGAACTTCTCATGGCAGAAGAAACAAAAGTGAGTGCTGCAAAAGCCCCGCAACTGGCAGACCCGATGGAGGCTTCCATCGAGGCGTCGACCCAGGAGATGTTACGACGTGCCCACAGGCTCCAGATAGAAACCGTATTTGATCGTGCCGTCACCATGAAACCCTGCGCCATCGGCCTGCAGGGTATCTGCTGCAAGAACTGTGCGATGGGCCCCTGCCGTCTGCCGCTGCCGAAGGGTGGAGTGGAAGGCGAGGACACCAGAAAGGGTCTGTGCGGGGCTACCCCGAACACCATCGCCGCCCGTAACTTTGCCCGGATGATCGCCGCAGGGTCAGCCGCTCACTCCGATCATGGCCGCGCCGTCGCCGAGACCTTTCTCTCCGTCGCCAGAAAAGAGAGCAAGGACTATACCATCAAGGATCCGGCCAAACTGATCCAGATCGCCCCCTACTTCGGCGTTGCCACGACGGTCGAGGTTGACGGCAAGCAACTCGATCGTGATATGGATGAAATAGCGCTCGGGGTGGCTGAGGCTGCCGTGGCCGAATGGGGTAAAACCGGCGGCACCCTCGCCTATCTCAAAAGGGCTCCGCAACCTCTGCAGGATAAATGGGAAAAGCAGGGAGTAAAGCCCCGTAATATTGATCGGGAAATTGTCGAAATCATGCATCGGACCCATATGGGCGTCGATCAGGACTACAAGAACCTGATGAAGCAGGGGACCCGATGCTCTCTCGCCGATGGCTGGGGTGGGGCGATGATCGCCACCGACCTCCAGGATGTCATGTTCGGCAGTCCCTCGCCGCTGCAGTCCGAGGCCAACCTCGGGATCATGAAGGCCGATCATGTCAACATCATCGTCCATGGTCATGAGCCGCTGCTCTCCGAGATGATCGTCGCCGCCGCCCAGTCCCAGGAGATGGTCGACTACGCCAAGCAACACGGTGCCAAGGGGATCCAACTCGGTGGCATATGCTGTACCGCCAACGAGATCCTGCAGCGGCATGGTGTTCCGCCGGCGGGTAACTATCTGCAGCAGGAACTGGCGATCATCACCGGCGCCTGCGATGCGATGGTCGTCGATGTTCAGTGCGTCTTCCAGAACCTGGCCAATGTCGCCAAGTGCTTCCACACCAAACTCATAACGACCCACCCCATCGCCAAGATGGAGCAGGAAAACGTCATCCACATCCAGTTCGACGAGCATTATGCGATGCAGGATGCCATCCGGATCGTCAAGATGGCCATCGAAAATTACAAAAATCGTGGCGCCGATATCATGATCCCGCAACACAAATCGACCCAGATCGCCGGATTCGGCGTCGAATCGATCCGGTATCATCTCGGCGGCACCTTCCGGGGCAGCTACTACACCCTCAACGACAACATCATCAATGGCCGGATCCGCGGTATCGCCGGCGTGGTCGGCTGCAACAACGCCCGGACCAAGCATAATGAAGAGCACATCACGATCATCAAGGAACTGATCAAGAACGATGTCATCGTTCTTACCACCGGCTGCAGCGCCATCACCGCTGCGATCCACGGCCTGCTGACTCCGGGCGCCGCCGCGGTCCATTGCGGGCCTGGCCTGGCCGAGGTCTGCGAGACGGTTGGTATCCCGCCGGTCCTTCATCTCGGCTCCTGCGTCGACAACAGCCGCATCCTGCTGGCCGCCACCGAGGTCGTCAAGGCCGGCGGGCTTGGTAACGACATCTGCGATCTGCCCGCCGCCGGTTCCGCTCCGGAATGGATGAGTGAAAAGGCGATCGCGATTGGCCAGTACTTCGTCGCCTCCGGTGTTTATACCGTCTTCGGCTATTCACTGCCGCTCGAGGGTGCTCCGGTATTCAAGAACCATCTCTACAAGGATATGGAAGGCCTGTATGGCGGCATGTGGGACTGCGAGGCCGATCCGATCAAACACGCCCACAAAATGATTGCCCATATCGATAAAAAACGTAAAGAACTGGGTATCGACAAGGCCCGCGACCGCGTCCTGATGGATATGGCCGACCGGCAGAAGCTCGAGGCTGAGGCTTGATAGGTATACCCAACCGTAACCAAATGATCGATCCTCAACAAAGGAGGAAAGCATGTCAAGATTAGTTGCATTTGCCGCGATACAGGGCGGTTATAAAGTTGTCTCCCAGGTGGAAGGTGAACTCGAAAAAGCCCTTCAGACCTACGATGCCAGCACCAAGATCGGATTTCCGAATACTGCCTACTATCTGCCGGTCATCTATTCCCTCACCGGCATGAAATGTGAGACTCTCGAGGACCTCAAAAAACCGATGGCCTTCGCCCGCGGCCTGCTGCCGCCGCATGTCAAGGGGGCTAACCATCTCCCTTACCTCGGTCCGCTGCTCGATGCCGGTATGGCCGGCATCTTCGCCTATGAGATCAAAGAGGCCCTGCGCATTCTGCGTGAGCCCGATTTCTATGTCGTGGGCGAGGATCCGGATATCGAGGCCGGAAAGATCTGGGTTGGTCCGGCCGATGACACCATCCTGCGTAAACGTGGTGTCGAGTTCGTTGACGGTTCGGCCCCGGGTTTTGCCGCCATCGTCGGTGCCGCCCCGGATGCCGCCACCGCCAAGATGATCGTCGAGGATTATCAGAAGAAGAGTCTCTATATCTTCTGCGCCGCCAACCACAACGGCAAGACCGTTATCGAACAGTGTCTCGAGGCGGGCATGCAGGTCGGTTGGAGCACCCGTATCGTCCCGTTCGGGCCGGATATTTCCTCAGCCGTTTTTGCCCTTGGTTTTGCCAACCGGGCCGCGATGGCATTCGGCGGTGTCGAGCCGGGCGATTATCGCAAGATACTGATGTATAACAAGAACCGTATCTTCGCCTTCGTCAACGCCTTGGGCGATGTCGGCACCGAATGGGCCGTCGCCGCCGCCGGCGCTGTCAACTGGGGTTTCCCGACCCTGGCCGATACCGATATCCCGGAGATCCTGCCGACCGGTATCTGCACCTACGAGCACGTCGTCGCCAACGTTCCCCACAACGAGATCTGCCAGAAATCGGTCGAGGTGCGCGGGCTCAAGATCAATATCACCGAGATCGACATCCCCTGCGCCTTCGGTCCGGCCTTCGAGGGTGAGCGCGTCCGCGGCGGTGACCTCTACTGCCAGATGGGCGGCGGCAAGACTCAGTGCACCGAGCTGGTCAAGATGGCCGAGATGAGCGAGATCGAAGACGGCAAAGTCGTCATCGTCGGCAAGGATATCGGTGACATAAAAGAAGGCGAGACCATGCCGCTCGGCATCTATATCCAGATCGCCGGCCGTGAGTTCCAGACTGATTTCGAGCCGATCATGGAACGGCAGATCCACCATCTGATCAACTACATCCAGGGAATCATGCACATCGGTCAACGGGATATCTCCTGGGTACGGGTGAGCAAGGCGGCCATCGAGAAGGGTTTCACCCTGAAGGATATCGGTGTAGTTCTTCATGCTAAATTCCACCAGGATTTCAAGAAGATCGTCGACAAAGTTCAGGTAACCCTGTTCACCAACAAGGAAGATGTCGACAAACTGACTGCCCGGGCCCGGTCCGAGTACAAGGTTCGTGACGAGCGAGTCGACAAGATGACCGACGAGGATGTCGATACCTTCTACTCCTGCACCCTCTGCCAGTCCTTTGCCCCGAACCATGTCTGTACGGTCAGCCCCGAGCGGACCGGTCTCTGCGGCGCTTACAACTGGATGGACTGCAAGGCATCCTTCGAGATCAACCCCACCGGACCGAACCAGCCGGTAATGAAGGGCAAGGTCCTCGATCCGAAACGGGGTCGTTTTGAAGGTGTCGATGAATTCATCAAGAAAGCGTCGAAGGGTGCAGTCGAAACCTATAATTTCTATTCGATGGTCCATGCGCCGATGACCACCTGCGGCTGCTGCGAATGTATCGCCGCCATGCTGCCTTCCTGCAACGGAATCATGACCGTCGGTCGTGATTACAGCGGTGATACGCCTTCCGGCATGAAGTTCACGACCCTCGCCGGCGTCATGGGCGGTGGTGCATCTTCACCGGGCTTCGTCGGCCATTCGAAGTTCAATGTCACCCAGAAGAAATTCATCCTTGGTGACGGCGGCCTCCTGCGCATGGTGTGGATGCCGAAGATGCTGAAGGACGAAATGTATGACAAGATCAATGCCCGTGGCAAAGAAATGGGAATTGACAATTTTGCCGATATGATCGCCGACGAGACCGTCGGCATCACCGAGGAAGATATCCTGCCCTTCCTCCAGGAGAAGGGACATCCGGCTCTGACCATGGAACCTCTCATCGGCTAGTCAGGCAGAGAAGATCCGGCCGGGTGCCTGCATCCGGCCGGGCACGATAGCGATTGCTCCGAACACATATAAGGAGACTATAGAAATGGCGTTAACAGGTATACAGATATTCAAACTTCTGCCTAAGACCAACTGCAAGGAATGCGGTGTCCCGACCTGTCTGGCCTTTGCGATGAACCTTGCTTCGAGCAAGGCGGAACTCGACTCCTGCCCGTACGTATCGGAGGAGGCCAGAGCGCAACTGGCCGAGGCCTCCGCGCCGCCGATTCGACCGGTGGTGATCGGAAAGGGTGTGCGTAAGGTTACGGTCGGCGGCGAGACGGTACTTTATCGTCACGAGAAGACCTTTTTCAATCCTACTTCATTCGCCGGCATACTGCCCTCGGACACCTCTGCCGCCGATGCCGAAGCCAAACTGAAGGTCTGGAACGCGATCCAGTATGAGCGCGTCGGCCTCAATCTGCGGCCGGAACTGGTCGCACTGAAGGATGTCAACGGCGACAAGGCCGCCTTCGCGGCTCTGGCCAAACAGGTTGCCGAGACCTCGGAATTCAACCTGGTGCTGATGACCGAGGATGCCGCGGTGATGGCTGCTGCGGTCGAGTCCTGCGGGTTCAAGCGGCCGCTGCTCTATGCCGCCACCGAGGCCAACGCCGATGCGATGGGCAAACTCGCCCTGGACAACGACCTGCCTCTGGCGGTCAAGGCCGGGTCGATTGACGGTGTTATCGCCCTCACCGACAAACTGACGGCGATGGGCCTGAAGGATCTGGTCATCGACAGCGGCGCGAGAGACCTGAAACCGGCCCTGGCCGATCTGGTCGCCATGCGACGCGCTGCCCTGAAGGAGGGCAACCGTTCGGTCGGATTCCCGACCATCGTTTTCCCCAGCGAGATGGCCTCGAACCTCGATATGGAAGGCCTTATCGCCGCCATGTTCGTTGCCAAATACGGCAGCATCGTCGTCCTGTCCGACCTGACGACCGAGGTGATGTTCCCGCTGCTCCTGGAGCGGCTCAATATCTTCACCGACCCGCAGCGTCCGATGACGGTTACCGAGGGCATCTTCGAAATCGGCAATCCGGATGAGAATTCGCCGGTGCTGGTGACGACGAATTTCGCCCTGACCTACTTCATCGTATCCGGCGAGATCGAGGCCAGCCGTGTTCCGGCATGGCTGCTGATCAAGGATTCGGAAGGACTGTCGGTGCTCACCGCCTGGGCCGCCGGTAAATTCGGTGGCGACGATGTCGGCGCCTTCGTCAAGAAAAGCGGTATCGCCGACAAGGTCAAGACCCGTGATATCATCATTCCCGGGTACGCGGCGGCCATTGCCGGAGATGTCGAGGAGGAACTGACCGGCTGGACCGTAACCGTCGGTCCGCGTGAGGCAGCCCATATCGCCGGGTTCCTCAAGGCCAGACAGTAGGTGGACAGGTCTGGTTCGATCGACTTTTTCTAGTGTTTTCAGAATAATACAGAGACCACTGGCAGTCAGCATTTCCGGTGGTCTCTGCAGTGTTTTGTGGCTCTCAAGAAACGATTTTTTTTATTCAATCCGGTAAAGGAGGAAGACTATGATCCTATTCGGCGAAAGCCTGAATGTAATCTCCAAGGTGATCGGCAAGGCGTATAAAGAACGCGATCCCAAGCCCATTCAGGCCGAAGCTCTCGAGCAGAAGGAGAAGGGGATGGACTACATCGACATCAATCTCGGACCGGCGAAAAAAGACGGTCATGAGTTGATGCCGTGGGTCTGCCAGGTGGTCCAGGAGGTGGTGCCGGAAATTCCGCTGCTCCTCGACACCTCCAATATCGCCGCGATCGAGGAAGGCCTGAAGGTCCTCAAGCCGGCCAGTAAACCGCACATCGTCAACTCGATCATGGCCCGTCCCGAGCGGTATACGGTCATGCTGCCGATGGCTGCCAAATATGGGGCCGATATCGTTGCCCTGATGTGGGGACCGGATGGTCTGCCGCGGGACGAGAACGAACGGGCCGCACTCTGCGTCGAACTGCTCTATGCCGCCAATGAGGCCGGCATCCCGAACGAGAAGATCTGGGTCGACGGCATCGTCACGCCGGTCAATATCCAGCAGGCCCAGAGTGTCAGCCTGCTCAACTTCCAGATGATGCTCGAGGACATCGCTCCCGGGGCCAAGAGCACCTGTGGTCTGTCGAACATCTCCAATGGTCCGCCGGTGCATCTGCGGCCGATCCTCAACACCACCTATATGGTCATGCTCGAGCGCTACGGCATGAAATCGGTCATTTCCGATCCGCTCGACACCAACCTGACCGCGGTGGCCAAGGGCCAGCGGCCGGATATCGTCGAAGTCGTCCACCAGGCGATGGACGGTGCCGCTCCTGACCCGAGCACGTTGCCGAAGGAACTCGGCGATTATGTCAAGACCGTCAAGGTCATCATGGGTGAAACCCTGTTCTCCGATTCGTATCTCGAAATCTGAGCGATTGGATTTCGATGCAGCACAATGAAAGCCCCATTGCTGTGCGAATGGGGCTTTCGTGCGTCAATCGGCCGAGACACCGAACTGTGCGGGCCAAGCTCTGGGAGGAACAATGAATATGGAAGACAAGGTGAAACGGGCGGATTGGATTTACGCCGTGGTCTGCGACCCGGGACCGGGCGAGCATTTCTTCGGCCTGCATGACAAGGAACGTAATGTGGATTTTATCCCGGCCTTCAAATCTCGAGAGGATGCGGCTGATTGCCTGCTGACCCTGCCCCGGGAAAGGGGCAGGAAATATGAAGTCCAGGCGGTACATGTCGAGGAATTGGCAGAAATTGCGGAAAAAAACGGATTCGTGGTGGCGATGGTCGACAAGGATGGTCATATTATCCCATGAAGTGCTGACTGCCCTGCACCACATATTGGTCCGCTTTACAGAATCAGGAGGAATTCCATCATGAGTTTGAAAATCGCTATCGGTGGCAAGGGCGGGGTCGGCAAGACTACCGTTACCGCCTTGATCGCCCGCTCGCTGGCCGCCGATACCCACAACACCGTCATCGCCATCGATGCCGATCCCGTTGCCAACCTCGCCGCCGGTCTCGGCATCCCCGAGGATCAGCCAATCCGTCCCATCTCCGAACTTTCCGATCTGATCGCCGAACGGACCGGGGCCAAGCCCGGGACGATGGGCGGCTTTTTCACCCTCAACCCGAAGGTCGACGATATCCCCGACCGGTTTTCGCTGGAGCGCGACGGGGTCAAGCTGCTGGTCATGGGCACGGTCCAGACCGGCGGCTCCGGCTGCATCTGTCCGGAGAGCACGATCCTCAAGGCGCTGATGACCCATCTGGTCCTCTATCGCGACGATATCGTCATCATGGATATGGAGGCCGGGATCGAACATCTCGGCCGGGCCACCTCCTCGTCCGTCGACGCCCTGGTCATCGTTGTCAATCCGGGGGCCAGGAGCCGGGCCGCCGCCGAGAAGATCCGCAAGCTCGGTCGCGATATCGGCATCCAGAAAATCATTGTCCTCGGCAACCGGGTCAGGGGGCCGGAAGATGAAGAACTCATCCGTCAGACGTTGCCGGGGTTCGAGATCCTCGGGTTTCTTCCCGAAGACCAGGAAATTGTCACGGCCGATCGGGAAGGACGGCGGCCGCACGATGACCTCAGCACCGCCCCGAGCGAACTCTCCACCATCGTCGACAGACTCCTCGCCTTGAAGAGATAAAGAGACGGGAGCTCACCTCCCGTCTTTGCGCACCTCGTATCACCGTTTTCTTCGATCATAACGCCGGTCACGGTATCCAGCCGACTGGACCGGCTGGCGCTGATTTTCTGTCACCGGCTTGACAATGCCACACCGTGGTGTATCATTACATTGGGAATTATTCTCAACGTTGCCGCCTATGGCTTGCACAAACAGCCTCTTGGCGGAATCGCGCCGTCGTGATGCACCCAATGCCAGGCGGGGAAGCCACACGTGTGTCTCAATTTCAAATCAGACCAGGAGAAGTGCTATGGCCAAATTACAGGAACTCATAAATGTATCCGATCTTACGACCTGCGAGGCGACAGCGCAGATGATCACCAAGGCCCGGAAAGATGGGGTGGAATTACTCTTCGACCGGGCCAGCAACATGAAGGCCTGTCCGATCGGTTCCGAGTCCGCCTGCTGCAAACACTGTTCCATGGGGCCCTGCCGGATGAACGTCAATTCCCCGTACGACCGGGTGGGGATATGCGGCGCCACCATCGACACCATCGTGGCCAGGAATTTCGGGAGGATGGTAGCGGCCGGCACCGCGGCCCACACCGATCACGGCATGGGCATGCTCGAGCTTTTTCGCGACGTCATCAACGGCAAGAACACCGATTTCAAGATCCAGGATCCGCTGAAACTGCTGGAGGTGGCCAAGGCGCTCGACATCGTCACCGAGGGGCGGGAATTGCAGGCTATCGCCCTCGATCTCTATGCCGAACTGGAGAAGACCTATACCCAGGTCGATGGCGAGATCCCGATGATGAAAAGGGTGCCGCCAAAGACCTTGGAGTTGTGGCGCAAGGAAGGGATCGTGCCGCGTGGGGCGATGCGGGAGATCATGGAGATGATGCACCGGACCGCGATCGGCGTCGACCAGGATTACGAAAACCTGACCAAACAGATTTCGCGGACGGCCCTGGCCGATGGTTGGGGTGGCTCGATGGTCTCGACCGACATCACCGATATCCTGTTCGGGACCCCGACCCCGGTCGAGGTCGAGGTCGGGATGGGCGTTCTCAAGGAGGACAAGGTCAATATCATCGTCCACGGCCACGAACCCATCCTCCTCGAGGCGATGATCATCTCCGCCGCCGATCCGAGTTTGAAAAAAATGGCGGAGGAAGCCGGGGCGAAAGGGATAAACCTGATCGGCATGTGCTGCTCCGGTCTCGATGCCCTCTCACGCCACGGTCTGCCCCATGCCGGCAACTTTTCCTCGACCGAGGCCGTCATGGTCACCGGGGCCGTCGATGCGATGTGCGTCGATGTCCAGTGCATCAAACAGGATATGAAACGGGTCGCCGACTGTTACGACACCCCGTTCATCACCACCAATTATCGGGCGAAGATCGAGGGAGCCCTGCATATCCAGCTCGACGAGCATGAACCGCTCAAATGCACGGAAGAGATCGTCATCAAGGCGATAACCCGGTTCAAGACCCGCAGCAAACCGATCCAGATCCCTCGAAAATCCGGACGCGGGGTGCACGGCTTCAGCTATGAGTATATCACCTATATGCTGGGCGGATCGTTTAGGGGCAGCTACAAACCGCTCAACGAAAATATTATCAACGGTCGGATCCGCGGGGTTGCCGGGGTGGTGGGCTGCACCAATCCCCGATCGAAACAGGATTTCTCCCATGTCGAACTGGTCAAGGAGCTGATCAGAAATGATGTCCTGGTCCTGCAGACCGGCTGCTCGCAGCTGGCCCTGGCCAAGGCCGGTCTTACCGGGCCGGGGGCTGCGGCGATGGCCGGGCCGGGTCTGGCCGAGGTCTGCGAAACGGTCGGCATGCCGCCGGTGCTGGGGCTTGGTTCCTGTGTCGACAACAGCCGGATCCTCATTGCCGCCTCGGAAATGGTACGGACCGGGGGGCTGGGCGAAACGATCGCCGATCTGCCGGCAGCCGGCTGCGCCCCGGAATGGATGAGTGAAAAGGCCATCGCCATCGGCCAGTATTTCGTGGCCTCGGGGGTGTACACCATATTCGGCCACACCTTCCCGATGACCGACGGCACCAAATTCGAGAAGCACCTGTTTGAGGAACTCGAGACCAAGGGCTTCGGCAAGTGGGGCTTCGCCGACGACCCGCTGGAGATGGCGCGGCTGATGATCGCTCACATCGACAAGAAACGGCAGGAGCTCGGGATCGACAAGGCGCGGGAACGGGTCCTGATGGATATGGCTGACCGGCGGGTCCTTGACGCCATGGCCTGATCGATCGGGTGGATTGAGGCTGTTCCGCGGCGCGCCGGGACGCACCCCCGCCCGGACGCCGGGGGACAGCCTTTCTTTATCCTGGATTTCTCGGTACGGCTGCAATACATTACAACCATGAAGATCTTTGACGGCAAGTACAGCTGGGACGGCAAAAAACATGACGACCATGATCCCATCGCCTGGTTTCCCGGGACCTATGATCTCAAGATCGTGGCCTTTCCCGATGGAGACCAGGGGCGGGTGCGCCATCTCAAACCTTTTCTCTGCGTCTATGCGCGGACGGGAGACGGGCTGTCGATTTCGGCCCACCCGGAAAAATTCGCCCGCGAGATCTGCCGCCGCTTTTCCCTCGATATCGAGAAGGTGATGTGGGTCGAGGACCTGCTTGAGGGACCGGACCGTTATGAACTCGTGATCTTCAAAAAGAGCGGCCACCTCGCCGACGCCTCTCTTTACCGCGTCGAAAAACGGCGTGCCACCTCCGGCGAGGTGCGGTTGATCGAGAAGGAACTGGCGGCCCTGGCGCGGTGGAAGGAACCGGCGGGGGTGAAACGGGATGAATGAGGTGAATGCGATGACCGAAGAACGGCGGAAGCTGAGGGAACGGCTCCAGGAACTCGAGGAACAGATCGCCGAAACCAAGCGTCGCCTCCCGGCCCATTCCGTCAAGCCGCCGGTGATGATGGATCTTTTAGCCCTCGAGGATGAACGCGATCTCGTGCTCGAGAGGATCGAACGGCTACGGGGAGCGTGAACATGCAACAGGCCCCCGTTTTTGAGGAAACCTACCAGCGCTATCTCGGCCGATTGCGGGCAATCGATATCTTCGCCCGGGCCGAGCTCCTCGGGATCGGCAGAGATGAGGGATTCCTGCGGATCCCGCTTTATGGCCGCGAATACCATGTCTCGTATGACGGCATAAGCGATCCGACCGGGGCTGAGGCCACGGCCGCGGTACGGGTAGTGCTGTGCCGGTACCTGCTGACCTGTCCCGACGAGCTGCCGCCGCTGTCCGAGCGGCTGGTGACCTACCGCGAGTTCAAGGATGCCGGTCCGCTGGTGTCCTATTTCACCACCAACACCAACAAGATCATCGAGACGACCTTTGCCGGCAGGATGCCCCTGCTGCTGCAACGGGCCGGATCGCTGGGCGGCGAGCGGCTCGTCTCGGATACCCATGACCTGTCGCTGCGATTCGTGGCGCTGCCGCGGATACCGGTGCTGCTCAATTTCAACGACCGCGACGACCTCTTCGCCGCCTCCGCCTCCGTCCTCTACCGGGCCTCGGCCGAGGTGTTCCTCGACATGGAAAGCCTGGCCATCACCGGCACGCTGCTGGCGGGAAGACTGATCCGACCGTGATGCCCCGCACCACCCCCAGCTGATGCCATTGCCCGATTTTCGTTGCGGCGACCATGGTCCGCGAATATCATCATCCTGATCGTCGCGGCCACGGTTGCCGGGATGATCGGATAAGGCCATGCGCTCGTCGCAACGAGAAAAAACAGAAAGGAACGAAAATTCGGTGGCATCAGAGCGTGACACGAAGCGGCAGGCCGATGATAACTGAGGTCGAAAGGCGGATGAACGACAAACCGGTTGCAATGCCATGAACGGACTGACCGGAGACGGTTCTCGGCGGGTTCTCGTTGTTGACGATGAACCGGATATGCGGAGACTGCTGGCGAGACTGCTGGTCAAGAAAGGGGGATACGAGGTCCGTGAAGCCGACTCGGGCGGCGGCGGCCTGATCATCGTCAGGGAATGGCTGCCCGACGTGGTGCTCACCGATGTCAAGATGCCGGGGATGGATGGGGTGGAATTCTTTCGGCGTCTGAAGGAGGTCGATCCGACGATGAGCACCATCATCATGACCGGCTACGGCACGGTGGAGATGGCGGTGGAGGCGCTGAAGAAGGGGGCCTACGATTTTTTCCAGAAACCCTTCGACAATGACCAGATCCTGCATGCGGTGGCGAGGGCGATGGAGAGGACCTGGCTGCTGCGTGAAAACCGGCGGTTTCACGAACTCCAGGAACGCCCCGAACGAGGCGAGTTTTACGGGTTTATCGGCAATGCGCCGCGACTGCTGGAGGTCGAGGACCTGCTCCGACGTCTCGCCCCCAGCGACATGACGGTGCTGATCCGCGGTGAGTCGGGGACCGGCAAGGAGGTGGCGGCCAGGGCCCTGCATGCGATGTCGGGCCGAGCCGGGCGACGAATGGTGACGGTCAATTGCCCGGCCCTGCCGGAGCATATCCTCGAGAGCGAGCTGTTCGGCTACTGCAAGGGGGCCTTCACCGGCGCCGATCGCGACAAGGTCGGCCTGTTCGTCGAGGCCCACCGTTCGACCATCCTTCTCGACGAGATCGCCGACATCCCGGTATCGATCCAGACCAAGTTGCTGCGGGTCCTCCAGGAAAAGGAGGTCCAGCCCCTCGGCCAGACCAGAACCATCCCGGTGGACGTGCGGGTGGTGGCATCGACCAATCAGGACATCGAGGCCAAGATTGCCCGGGGGGAATTCCGCGAAGACCTGTTCTACCGCCTCAACGTGGTGACGGTGAGGATGCCGAGCCTTGAGGAGATCCGTTCCGACATCCCCCTGCTCATCCACCATTTTCTCAGAAAATACCGCAAGGAGTACGAGCGGCCGGAACTCGAGTTTTCCGAAGAGGCGATCCATCTGCTGCTGCGCCATCCCTGGCGGGGCAACGTCCGTGAACTCCAGAACACCATCAACCGGGCGGTGCTGCTCGGGTCCGGGCCGACGATCGACACAAAGGATCTGATGCTCGACGTTCAGGCCCAGTATGCGACCGATTCCCGCTCCGATCTGTGCTTCGATCAGGTGCAGCATCTCGACTATGCCGGCGCCAAAGAGGCGGTGCTGAAGGAATTCACCGCCAGCTACCTGCGGGCCGCCCTGGGCCGTACCAAGGGCAATATCTCCCTCGCCGCCAAAAATTGCGGCATGGAACGGCAGGCCCTGCAGCGCCTGCTGCGGCGCTACCAGATTGCGATC
>Ga0209066_10003629_pt1 | contig 17451 bp, 23 predicted proteins | sample All_14_2_FD_187198 | JGI IMG/M metagenome (GOLD analysis project Ga0209066, IMG submission 187198) | Freshwater microbial communities in response to fracking from Pennsylvania, USA - Allegheny Zone_MetaG_DW_15 (SPAdes) (version 2) ... | reverse complement strand
CCCTCGCCCTCGCCCTCGCCCTCTGCGCCTGCCTGGTGGTCGCCAGGCAGGGCGGTTTGAGACAGCGAGAGCTTCAAGCTTTCAGCCAACTGCATGGCCCCGAAGGCCCTGCTCAAACCGTTGGCCACCTGCTCAGCCACCGTGATCGTGGGCGGGGCGTCGCTGCTGGCGATAGCCGCCTGCAGGTCAGCCAGGTCAGTGCCGATGAACACGGCACGCTTGACCACGCCACTCAGCTCCTTGCGCTCAAAGTCGCGCAAGTCCAGCTCAACAGGCGAGCCTTCGCCCTTGTACTTGCCACCCTGCAACAAGGTATGACCCGCCTGCACGATCGCGTTGACTTTGTGTGCTGCTGTCATGTCAACCTCAAGCGTTGGTGTCTTCGATCAGGTAGCCCGCGTCAGCGCCCACCAGCAGCTGCTTGAAGCGCCGGGTGCAGCGCACATTGACCAACTTGCCGCCTTCTTCTGGGTACGTGTCAATCACGTTTTCATCTTTGAAAACCGTGTAGCCAAAGTTGGGTTCGTACACACTGCGATTGGCACCGGATTGGGCGGGACGCACATAGGCCAGCAGCAGCTTGTCGGCCCAGATGTCGGTGGTGGTGGTGCCGTCATCGGATGACCAGATGGCCTTGCCGATGAAGATGCGATCCAGGTCCAGGATGGCTGCCAGCAGCGCAGGTGTGACCACGCCGAGCTGCGAGTACGTCAGGCGTTCCAGGATCTTGGGGTGGTTCTTCAGGGCCTTGAAGGTCGTGGCGCCCATCACCGCTGTGTTGGGATAGCGGGCGATGTTCTTGCGCACTTGCTCCTTGCCGCCGTCGATCACGCCGATCGGGTCACTGGTGGCGCTGGCGTAGTTGGTCCACTGGTCAGTGCCGCCCAGCGTGACCTTGTTGCTGGCCGCATACTGCGCGGCATCGAAAGCCAAATCTGCAGCGATCTTCTCGGCACGAATGGCAATGCCTTCGGTGGCCAGGAAGGTGTTGGCGGCTTGCACATCCAGGTCGGTGGACTCTTCGCCTTCTCGGTAGTCCATCGGCACACTCAAGTCGTGCTCTTCAAGCGCGAAGTCAATGAACGTGCGGTCTTCTGGGTTGACGCGGTTGCTATTGGCCCGCAGTGCGCGCTCGGTTGAAAACAGCTTGAACGCCTGCTTGTTGTGGCGAGGGATCTTGCCCGATTCCTTGGGCACCCTGGCCATGGGAAACAACGCCTCGGTGGCGATGTAATCGGCGTTCGAATAGCCGATGGACAACTGAGACAGAACCGGGTCAGAGCCCCGGAGTACTTGCAAACGATCAGCCATGGTTCATAGCTCCTATCAGTGTGGTGTGTGGGTGGTGTAAACGGGCTTGAAATCGATCAGGCTTGGCGGTTCGACTGCACAGCCTTGACTGCGGTCAGGTAGTCAACCGGACGGCCCTTGGCCTCTGCTGCGCGCTGGTACGCATTGGCATCGCGGGCCAACTGCAGGCGGGCCGGGTCAGAGCACTCGGCGAACTGAGCCAGCTCATCGCCCTCATGCAGGCCACCGTCGCCGCGCTTGTTGGCATGCTCGCCAAACTCCACAGCGGGCTTGCCCAGTGCGACCAGGTCCTTGAATTCCTGCACAGCGGTCTTGGCTGCATCACCCTCGCCAAACTGCAGCACCGTGCCATCGCTGGTGGGCGTGGCCAGGCGCTCATAAATGGCGACAACACCGGCTGCACGCTCACGCGGCAGGATGGCCTTGCTGACCATCTCTTCAGCAAAGGCCACGGCCTCGGCGTTGATCTTGGCTTTGGCGTCTGCCTGGTCGCGCGCAGCCAGCGCGGCCTTGGCGTCAGCGGCCTCCTTGTTGGCCTTGTCGATCTGCTGCTGCAGCGCAGCCTTCTCGATGTCACTCATCACGTCGTCCCCCGCCCCGGGTTGCTCACCTTCGGCGAAAGCCGGGGTGGCCCCCTCGCCGGAGGCTTTGATCGATTCACGCACCTGGTCGGCCGCATGCTCTTGCGTGGCCCAGTCCAGCTCCTGCGGCGGCAGCACCTTGTCGGCGGTCTCCTGGCCGAACTGCGTCAGCAGGAAATCACGCATGCGCCGGAACATCCCGATCAAGGCGCCCTCGGTGTAGTCACCGAAGCACAGGACGCCCTCGTCGGCTTCTGAGAACTGCACGGACTTGAGGCCCTTGATGGCAGGGGCCTTGCCCCCCAGGAAGCCGATGTGTTTGGGATACCAGTGACCTGGCTTGGGGTTGCTGGGAGCGTCCGGTGTGTACAGGGACAAGCTCACCCGTGGAAAGCGGCGCTCGTTCACCATCTCGGCGAACTGGACTTCGACATCCTGGGGTTCAGCGCACAGGATCTGACCCTGCACCAGGAAGCGCCTGGCACCGCCATAGGCCGGGCTGTCCAGCTTCGGGTGACCGACCACCAGTGGCGCCTCATGCAGCGCTGGGTCGTAGACATCGGCGATGGCCTGCAGATCAGCTTCAGTGAAGTTGACCTGGGTGCCCGAGATGTCGATTTGAAGCCCTGTTCGGAAGCACTCGATCAGGGCCGGTGGCGTGGTGGCGTTTGGCATGCCCCCAGTGTCGGGATCTGGGCCAGATCCACACAGGCTGAAGCACTTCAGCAGGAAGCGCGAATGAAATGGGGGCCGAAGCCCCCACCGCCGTTACCGCTTCCAGGAATAGATGATCAACTCCTGGCGCTTCACAGCCTTGTGTCCACCACCGACCGTGTAGTCAATGCCGACCTGGTCGACGTCGAATCCCTTGAACAGAGCCCGCACGTCCGGGTGGTCATTCAGCGTCACGATCATGTGACCCTTGATGCCCGCCATCAGCTTGGCCAGCAGCTCGTATTGGTCCCATTCAAACGGCACGCCGTAGCCCTCGGTCTCCCAATAGGGCGGGTCGCAAAAGAACAGCGTGTGTGCGCGGTCATACCGACGCACGCATTCATCCCATGCCAGGTGCTCGATATAGGTTTGAGCCATGCGCAAGTGCGCCATGCTCAAAGTCTCCTCGATGCGCAGCAGATTGATCGGTGGCGCCGTGGTGGCGGTGCCCCACGTCTGCCCCGTCGGCTTGGCACCAAAACACTGCTGCTGCAGATAAAAGAACCGCGCCGCACGCTGAATGTCGGTCAGGGTTTCAGGTCGCGTGATCTGCGTCCATTTGAAAACCTCCCGACTGCTGAGCGCCCATTTGAATTGCCGCACAAACTCTTCCAGGTGGTGCTTCACCACCCGATACAGATTCACCAGGTCGCTGTTGATGTCGTTGAGCACCTCGACCTTCGCAGGATGCTCCCGCAAAAAGTACAGCGCTGCGCCACCCGCGAAAGGTTCCACATAGCAAGAATGGTCGGGAAACTGCGCCAGGATCTTGGTTGCAAGGCGTCGTTTTCCCCCGATCCAGGGGATGATTGGTCGCGTCATATTGAGTCCAGACAGGTTTAAATCCCCCTGCCACCCGGGTGGTGTCAGGGACTTGGCTGGTCTCACAGACGCGTTCTGTGGGCCCGGCGGCTCGGCAACAGTTAGCGCTGCTGCCGGGTCGCCCTGATCTTTTACGTGGTCACCTCAAACCACCCAGTGGCCCGAGACCATTCCCACCCAGTGGATGGGTTGCTGAGATTGACGATTCGGGCTTTCTCATAGCACGCGAATTTCGCCATTTTTTCAGCTTGATTTTTTGCAACGTCAATGGGCGTGCCTGAATATATTGGCGCGCCCTTGCGCCAGCCACGCGGCCCTGCTGCGCGGAAATAGAGCTGTTGAATCGGGTGGGGCTTGGCCTTAAATGACGCCCGAATCTCTTGGGTAATTTTGGCAATTCGATCAGGGTCCGTCATACCTTGCCTCCAGCCTGGTCAACTCGTTTCCACAGGAATTCCCACGTCACATCCACCATCTCCTGCCCGTCCTCTGGGGTAATGGACAGGAACGGCCGCGCCGGGATCTTGCTGCCCGGGTGCTTGACCTGGCGCACCACCACACCACCAAATGCCAAAGCCCGCTTGAATTTGGGTTTGATGATGTGGGGCTTGGTCGTGCCCCCAAACTGGTGGATCGCTGCATAAACCTTGTTGGTCCCCACCACCGCCTGGTCGTTGTCAGAGTGGGGCACCACGCTGGCGGCCAACTGGCCACTGCGCTGCAGGATCTGCCCAGGCCAGTGGCCGGTCTTGGTGCGGCTGGCAATCGTGCCGCCATGCAGATCGACCCACTTAGGCCGCCCCTGCGCTGCAAAGTTGTCCTCCACCGCCCCGTGCATGATCCCGACCAGGTCGGCCATCAGCTCGCGCCGGTCCTCCACACTGCTAGCCAAATCGCGCAGCGCCTGGATCACCGGCTGGAACTGGATGTCAATGTCGATCATGGTGCCGCCTGTGGCATCCAGCTCAGCGCCACGATGCGCAACAGCCCATCACGATCAGCCAGCGTGGCCTGCAGCAGCCCATCGGGCTCAATCAGCCTGCGCACACCGCCGCCCAGCTCCTCGCCCACAGCGACCAGGTCGGGCAGCAACCGCAGCCGATCCAGGCTCACGGCACTGCCCACACCAGCAGCCAGCTCCTCACTGGCCAGGTACACACCCGGGTCGCCCTGCACACCCTGCCGCACCCCGACCGGGAAATCACCCTGCAGGGTGCCCTTGGCTTTGACAAAGCGCTCAAACGCTGGCCCCTGCACGACCTGCCGCACAAACGCGTCCGACACCGCCGGGGGCTTGCCAGCCAGGCGCGGCATCCAGATCGACATGGCCGGGTTGTTGTCAAACCCCGGGTCCGGCTGCATGTAGCCGGGCTTGCCCATGCCTGGCTCTGTGTACCGTGTGACCCGGGTTGTGAGGCCACCGCGCAGAGGCACCTCCACTTGGTGGAGCTTGCCCTCCGTGCTGGACACCTTCAGACCCCTGCGATCCATGTCGCGCTGGCTGTACGACCGCACGCGGCAGCGGCAACCATGGCCACATGGCGCGTAAAACACGCTCCAGCCCTTGTCATCAAACCTAAAAATGCGGCCATGCATCGCGGCGTGTGCTGGCCGCGTCTTGCGGTCCATCACCGCCACATACTCCCAATAAGGGCGGCTGCTCGCCTGGGCCACCATCTGCTGGTACCGGCCCGCCATGTACGCCGACTGCATGTTGCCGCGATAGATGTTGGACAGCCGGTATGGATTGAGCCCCTTGGCAATCTCACCCGTCGCGGCATCCACCCGGCCTGCGGCCGCCAACTGCGCGGCCGTGCCATCGCGCTTCCACCAGCCCTTGTTGCGCAGCGTGGGGATCAACCCATCGCGCCACTGCTCCAGCGTCTGGCCGTCCTTGAGCGCCTTGACCAGGCTGTCCTGGATGTCGGTCACCACATCCAGCTTGGCCACATTGGCCACCGTAAAAGCACGAGCGTGTTGCCCGTCCAGCCAATCCGTCCAACTGCCGGTGACAGCCGCCCCCTTGCCACGCAGGTGGGCCACTGCATCAGCAGGCTCCAGACCGATGGCGAACTTGGCCTCGGCGCCGGTGGGGATGCCAGTCGTGCTCATCAGCCCGCCTTGGCCTCGGCGACCACCGCACTGCGGCCCACCAGGTCAGCCACAAAAAACGCCCGCGTCAACAGCTCTTCAAGCCCGCTTGAATCCATCTTCGGGAACGCCTCGGCCAGCGCCACCATCACCTCATCAGGCGTCTTGGCCTGGCCGATCGCCTCCAGCGCTGGCGCCAGCATGGTCTCCATCGCCGACTGCAGCGCGTCGGTTGGCATGCCAGCAATCGCCTCATCGATGGCGACCTGGTCGGGAGGCACCACCTCATCGCCCTCGGCAAACTGTGCATTGCCCTGGCGACCGCTCACATCCTCCACATCCACCACACCGCCCTGGTCCAACCCTCGCACACGTGAGCGCGCGCCCCCGCTCGCGGGTGTGCTTGTTCCTTCTTCGATGTCGCCGTCCTGCAGGCCATACATCCGCTTGTAGTACACGGGCTTGAAGCGCACACCGGCACGGGTCAGGGCTTCATCGCGCTTGGCCAGGCGCTCGTCCACATCCTCCTGCTCCCAGAATTCATAGTCCGGCACCAAAGAGCTGGGCCAGTTGACCTCGCATGTAAATTTGGCCACCTGAGTCAAGCCCCCGGCCACCATGTCTGCATCGTCGTCGCGCAGCACGTCCTCCACCCCAGACGCCGCCTGGGCGCTGGCGCGGTTGGCTTCCTTCTCGGTGCTCTGGTTGTTGCCCAGCAGCGCGATGTTGATCTCACGGCTGCAATACATCAGCAGCTGCTCATACATGTCGGCATTGGCCGTCGTGGTGGCCTGCAGCAGATCCACGCTGGCATCGTCAGGGATCACCGCCACGGCATCGCGCACCATGGCCTCCAGCTTGTCAGCCAGTTTGTCGGCATCTGCCTGGCTGGCACTGCGCGGCTGCTTGCCCACAGCCCAGGGCATGCCGTACTTTTCGCAAAACGTCACCCAGAATTTGAGCCCGCCCTTGCGGAACTGCGCGGGCCAGAAACAGGGCGCCGCATCGGGCTCACCATACGGATTGGCATACGTGCGGTTGTTGCCCACCACAATGAACTTGCGCGCAGGCACCGGCACACCCTTGAGGCTATTGCCATCGCGCAGCACCAGGTTGTTGTCAGCGTCAAACGCAAACCACTCCTGCGGCTTGGGCACCAGGTCCACCGGCACCACCAGCCCACCCACACGGCCCCAGATCACCTCGGCCACCGCATAGCCGTAGTAGCCGCCCTCGACCAGCTCGCGCACCACGCGCTTGATGGGCAAATCCGCATACAGATCCGTCAGCGACTGCACCGTGGCCTGGGGCGCCTCGCTCTCGCGATCAAACCCGTGCTCCATCGACACCACCGCAGCACGTCGACGACGCAGCCCGGACTTGATCATCGTGTCGCTGGCCATCTCCCGATACACCTGGAGCGATTTGCCCGATCGCCGCAGCACAATGTCAGGGTTGGGCAGCACGCCAAACATCCCCGACAGGTCACCGGCCCGCAGCCGCGTGGCCATGTGCGTGGCCATGTCCCCCCGGCTGGCCTTCGGACCCTCGGAAAACCGGACAAACTCGGTGTCAGACACCCAAATTCCGCGACTCATGGCAACTCCCGGGTCTTCTCTGACCCTCCAAAGCCGCAGCAACCCACCTTAAACATGGTTTAAGCGCACTTTTGAGGGCGCGGTGATACGTGGGGTGCCACAGGCACAGACAAACGCAACCAAGGCCGATTTTTCAGGCCAGGGATTGCAAAAGGGCAGGGCGGTCATTCAATACCCGCCCAGATCAATCGATTCACGCCGTGCGCGGCGGCTCGTCACCACCACCGGACCACCGTCCTGACGGCTGGCATACCAGGCCAAAGCACCGGCCACGGCCGAGTCCCCGTGGCGCTTCTTCTTGGCCGCATCCTGCGTGCGCAAATCCGGCACGCGGGCCACGCCCTTGACCACCTTCACAGCGCGGTGGTCGTTCAGCACATCGGCGTCCTGGGCGATCTCGATCATGCCGTCCTCAAACGCCGCTTTGTAGGGCGGCATGTTCTCTCGGTACCAGGTCTCGCTCTGCATCACCTGGCTCACCGTCGCCGCACCGAACTCCTGTGCAGCCTCTTCGGCCAGTTGCGCGCCCAGGCCACGCGCATCCAGTGCCGCATGCCTGAAGCCCGGCAAGTGCTTGATCAAATAGAACAGCACCAACCGCTGGCAGTCGAAGGGCATGCCCCGCAGCTCGATCAGAAACGGCATGCGGCGCTTCAGGTTCTGCAACTGCGCCAGTGGATAGAACACAGACAGGTCACCCGTGCGCGCAAAGTCACCGCCGAGCGAACACTGTACCCCTGGTGGGATCTTGGCGATCAAGGGCTTCACATGCTCTTCAATCCATTCAGTGATCTCACCGAGGCGCTGCCACTTCGGCACGAAGGTGAACGAAGCTGGCTTCTCCAAGCGCAGCACCGGGATGTCCAAGCTCATGCACCGCTCAATCAGCGCACGGCTCAGCCAGGCCCCGTCGCCGTTCTTTGGCACGCAGTCCAGCTCTTCCTCGGCGTCATCACCATAGAACGCCCGGATGTCGCCCGCCCACTTGGCCTCGCCCTCGGCCGTCCAGTCCTTGCCCGTCTTCAGGCAGATGCGCTTGTACAGCCCCTCTTCCATCGCCAGGTCAAACGGAATGCGGTGCACGCTGTACGGGAACTTGCCCGACCGCACATCCTTGATCAGCTCATTGAACGGGTTGTCATCTCCGTCGTGCGTGCTGATGACATGCACCCGGCCGCCCCAGATCAGCAGCGCCATCGCCGCCTTCAGGATCTCAGCCTGGCTGATGTGGAACGCCGCTTCATCCAGGATGACCCGGCCCTGCTTGCCCCGCAGGTTTCGCGGCTGCGAGCTGAGCGCCGTGATCCGAAACCCCGACGCAAACCGGATGCTGAACGCAAAGACGCTCTTCTTTTCCTCGCCTTCCAGGAACACGTCCTCGCTGATCTCGATCGCATCGGCCACGCTCTGAAAGTGCTGTGCCCACTGCGCGCAGTCCAGGATGAACTCGATGGCCATGTCCTTGACATAGCCGATGTACCAGACATCGTCCCCGCCAGCCTCCGCACTTGCAGCGGCCTCCAGCACCGCGTCACACGCCTCTGCCCAGCTCAAGCCGATGCGTCGGCTCTTCTCGCACACCTTGACCTGGCTCTTGTCAGCCAGCCACCGTTGCTGGTAGGGCAACAACACCGCAGGGGCGCGGCGCTCCCATTGGTAATCAATGTCCTTGGCCGCCTGGCGCATCTCTGGCGTGATGATGCTCATGCCGCTGCAACCTTCTTGGCCGGTGCCTCCTGGCCAATGCCCAAAATCTTGGACCGGATCATCTCGATCGTCTCGGCCGACATCCCAGCCTGGCGCACGGTCGTGGTCACCTCTTCAGCCGCCTTCACCACCTGCGCAGCCACCAGCTTGCGCACCGCGGCCTCCCGGTCGATCATCACCTTGTCGGCCGAGCTGATGTCCTTGATCGCCTTGCCCAGGAACATCAGGTCCTGCGGATCGGCCGAGTCCATGTCCGACATCGTGCGGTAACTGATCACCCGCAGCATCTCGATCAACAGGCGGCCGACATCCCCTTCGGGCTCCTTGCCGATCTTGTCCACCCAGACCTTGGCCGTCTCCTGCGCCTGGCGGAAGTGCTCCAGCTTCTCGTTCTGGCTCTGCACATACCGACCCACAGCGCTGCGCGACGCATCGCCGCCCATGCCCTTGATCAGATCGACGATGCCATCGATGCTGGCGCGGCCTTCCTTGATCGCCGCGTTGACCGCATCCTGGATGCGTGCATCCAGCAGGTCAATGCTCGACTTGCGGTTTGGCTTGCCCATGGCATCAACCTGGCAGAGGGCGCTTGACGCCAGGCACCGTGGAGCGCCCAGCGGCCACATCCACACCCCGGCTGGTCAGTGTGGCCACGTTGACATCGCCGGTCACCTTGACCGTCATCAGGCCTTGCTCAGCCAGCCAGGCCAGGTCCGTGCGCACCTGATCCATCGACACGCTGTGTCCATAGATCCGGTCGATGGCCGTTTGCAGCAGGAATGCATTGGCCGTATAGCCGGGCGATTCCGACAAGGTCAGCACCAGGCTCAAGCGCCGGTCTTCCTGCAGGGTCTCTTGGTAAGTCATTTGTTTTGATTCAAAAGGTGTTGATTGATCAGCGTCGTCTGGTTCTCGATACGGCGCAGCAGCTCATGCAGACCGCCCATCTGGGCCTGCAGCGAATGCATCTCACCGCGCAGCTCACTGATCTCTGATGCCGTGGGCAGGTGCTCCACATGCGTCTCCAGCTGCTGCACGCGCAGCTCGATGGCGTGCCGGTGGTCCTGGACAGCAACCTGCATCTGCTCGACAGCAGCCAGAGCAGCCTCGCCAGGCTTGCGCAAAAACATCACGACGCTGTTGATCGCAGTGACCACCAGCGCAGCGGGGCCCGCCCAGTCGCGGAGGAAAGACGGTTCAAGATCCATGGGATGTCCCGTTGTTGGGGGTCGAGGGTGGTGTGGATGACCGTGTTTTGTGTGCGAGGTAGTTGCCAATAGCACCACCCGCGACGGCAGCAGCAATGCCCAGGAAGTTGCCGGACACGGCCAGGGCCGAGACGCCCGAGATAACGCCGAGCTTGACCGCGTCGGATATGGACCCAGTCAGTGCATAACGCGACGATGATTCGCCCATGGCTGCACGGATCGTGGCCGTGGAAAGCGCCGAACTCGCCGCCTGGACAGCGCCTATCAGCAGGAGGACGGTGAGGTTGTGAGTCATCGCCCGATCAGCCCACGAATGATGGTTTGAGCAGCGGGCGCCAGCGCCTGGTAGCACGCGTCGTTCGGATGTGCCCTGTAATTTGCATCACCTGTCGGGTATTGATACGGGACCTGCAATGACGCTGGCGTAGCGCCGTTTGTTGTCGGTGTGTATCGGTCGTAGAACTGGCACCCGTTTTCCGTGGCCCAAGTCTGAAGAGTTGCGTTGAATGCGCGCAGGGCAAGGTCCGCAACATCAGAATGAGGTGCCCACGGCACCGTAGTGCAGACAACTAGTTTTGTGCCCACTGCATCACAGGCCGCTTTAACAGCGGCGAGGCCGGTGTTCGCCGAGTTGACGGCGAACGGGAAGTTCATCCCGCCGTCGTTAGGTGTGCTTGGCGTATAGAAAAAGATCCCCGGCCGCACGGTATTGATGTACTCGACCGAGTACGGTGCATACAGCCACGATCCACCACCAGGGCGAGAGCACGACGAAAACGACACGTTGGCGATCCCTGCGAGCGTCAGCGCGTCACAGGCCAATCGGACGTCGTTTGATCGACCGTCAGTTGCAAACTGTCCTCGTGTGATCGAATCACCACCCGCCCCGACTGTGAAAATCGATGCGTCGGAGAACAGGATCAAATCATGAAAAATGAAATGCGCTGTCACTCCGGGGCCTGTCATGCCAGCCTGATTGGCCGTGACGAAATTCCCAGATTTGGCGAACCCGCTGTACGCGGGACCGCCTGCGGTGCGCAGTTGAACAACGACGCCGGGAACTGCTGACGCGGTGTTGTAGATGGTTGCCACGCCATTGGCGCAATACTCGCGTCCCTCGACGATGTACCCAGATCCGCCATCTGCGCGAGGAATCGAAGACAGAACAAACGGGTCTGACAGAGCCATTTCAACGTCTGTGGGCCCAGTAGTTCCGGACCACACTCCGCCAGTCACAGGGTCCGGCTGGCCATTCCAGGTGACCGGGACAAAACCACTGCCCTGTACCGTGACTGGATCTGCATGATTTGCCACGCCAACGCAAAACACAGGTCCTGTGGCGGGAATCGACCCTGCGCTGTATTTGAGAACGCGTCCGCCTGTAAATGGGAATTCAACGGAACGACGAATGCCAAACGTTCCGCCAGTTGCGGTGTAGCTGGTGGGGTTGGCAAACTCGATCGTGGTTTGCCGATTCGATGGCGCGACAGCGCCCCCACCCGCCGCAGCAGCGGCAGCGATGGCGGTCAGCCCAACCCCCCTGAGCCCAACGGTCCTCATCAGGCCCCCACGTTCACATAAAGCTCGCCCGTACCCGTCAACGCCGCCGCTGCGAGCGTCTGCCCTGCTGCGATCGTGATGCGCACAGGCACACCTGCGGGCAGGGTCACATCACCAGGCGTGCCCGCCACGGGCTTTTGCGCGCTGGGGTTCGCGCCGACGGCATAGCAAAACGCCGTCGTAGCCCAGATGACCGCGACCACATCTCGGCCGCTGGCCGGTGCACTGGCCAGCGTAGCGGTGGCTGCAGTGAGCGCCAGGACCTGGCTGTCACGGCTAGCTTTGGAATACAGGCTCAGCTCCATCATGTCAGCGCCTCCGACATCAGGTCGATCAGGCCATTGACCTCGCGCTGCATCATCACGTCGTAATAACGGACGTTCGCATGCAGGTTGTCAAACCCGTCGCCGATCATGAAATCACTGTTGCCGTGGTTGGTGTTGGCGGTGGTGCTTACGTCACCGTCGCCCAGCAGCCAACGACCGGATGGGTCTGTCACAGTCGCCAGGAACTTGACCTGTGGGCTTGCAAACTGGGCAATCGCGGTGGCCATGTCCAGGTCCACTTGCCAGGCGCTTGCTGCATCCGTTGTCACGTTGGCAGCCTTGCTCGCAAAGCCCCCTCCGCAGATGATCACCAGATTCGGCAACGCCGCCAGCAGCGTGCTGAAATACTGCTTGTAGGCAGCAATCCGCGACGCGGAGGTAAACAGGCCAGCATTGCCAACGTCGTTGTTGATCGGGCGCACGTAGAGCAGATCAGGGGCAGCAGCGATCACTTTGGGGATCCGAGTGATCAAGGTCGACCCACCGCCAGAGTTGATGAACCCGGTGCCGCCTGCGGACGAATCCCAGACATCGTCACAACCCAGCAGGTTGGCCAGGCGGTGTGCGGCGTTGTATTGCCCGTTGCCTGGCTGGCCCAACTGCGTGAGGGAGTCGCCCTCCACATACAGCCGGTAGCGGTTCGGGTTGGTGGGTGCCCAGATCGAGTACTTCGGGTCAACCCAAAAGCCCGTGAAGGTCTGATTGCCCACCGGAACGCGCACACGACGCACCTCGCGTGGCTTTGCTGACCAATCCAACACCTGCCCGAAGTTGCTGTTGTTCGAGCTGGCGACCCACGGGTAACCGATCCCCGTTTTGCAAAACAACGGCCGGCCATTGATGGTTGGGCTGCAGTACTGACCGCCACCGTTCTGGACAGCCCACATACCCAGGACTGGCGCGTCCGTCATGATGTCAAACGCAAACGAATTGGGGTTGCTGACGGCACGGATGCCGTTGATGCCACCACCAGCACCGAACGCGGTCTCCCACGTGGATCCAGTGATCCACATCGCGGCCCGATCGGCTGCAACCTCAGGGTTGTACCGACGCGTATTGCCGCCAGGCATTGCCGCAATCGTGAACACAGGCGTGTCGCTTTGGTCTGCCGACACCAGGTCAGACGTTGCCGGGCCCAGATACAGGTACTGCAGGTTGTCCGTGGCGGTCTTGATCACCGCGCTACCCGTGCCAGTTGGCGCTGTCACCGTAGTCACACCGGCTGGCAGCATGGTGGTGCCACCAGACAGCGTGTCCATCACGTAGTACAGGCCGCCCGCATTGCTGCACACATAGCCAGCGCGCACGACCACACCGGCCGACCAGGCGGGGATGGCCGACAACGCGGTCCCTTCCCTGAAAGCCGCTCCGTTCGTGAGCGACCCAAAGAAGCGCCGCTGCAGGTCCTGCATGACGTCGGTGTTGTCGCCGTTCGGCACGCTAATCTGACCAATTCTCGGCATAAAGCCCCCTTCAAAAGTGATTCAAAACGGCCTGTCGGCCCGACAGATCAGCGCGCCCCAGCAGCAGCTCGCTTGTCCAAAAACTCCTGCAACCTGGCCAACCGGGTCCAGCACTCGCCAAACCGCTCTGCATTGACCTGGCTCACGTCCTGGAACACGCTCACCGTGACGCCTGAGGCTCGGCCGTCGTCGCCTCCTGCAGCAGCACTGGCGGTGGCGTCTTGCGCATCAGCTCGGCCGGGACGGCCGGACAGCTCTCCACCGTCACCAGCGAGGGCCAGGTCGTACAGCCGCACAGCAGCGACAGACAGGCGCACATCGCCAGGGGCAGGGCAGGCCTGCGTCGATACCAATTTCGGGACATTGCGCAAACTCCACTTGAGGGTGTCGATCTGAGAGTTGCGCTGATCCAGCTCGTCGCGCAGCGCGTTTGATGCACGCTCGCCCTCGCGGATCCGCTCTTGCAACTTCTCGTTTGCCTGTTGGGCCTTCTGCAGCTCAGCGCTGGCCACCTTGTCAACGGCGCTTTGCTTGCCGTTGGACAGGCCCCAGCCATACGTCAGGCCCAGCGCCACGGCCAGGCCCATGGCCACCAGGGCCGACTGCCCGGGTGCTTTGCGCACCAGGCCAAACAGGGCCACGGCCGCCGCGATCACAGCTTGACCCCCGTGGTCGTGATGACACGCAGGGCAGCATTGACCACCGGCAGGCCAAAGGCCACCAGGCTGTAAATGTTCATCGGCAGCATGGGCTGCAGGACATTCAGGTGCTCTTCAGCGGCCAGCAGCGCCAGCACCAGGCCGTTGATCAGCATGGTGCGGCTGGACCACCAGGGCTTGGCATCGGGTGCCTGTGGCAATGACTGCAGTTGTTCGTCAGTCATACCAACCCCGGCAGGTAGCGCGTTTTCTTGCCCTGCTCAAACACTGCGGTCAGCACCTGGCGCTTGGGCGTCTCGCCCGCCTCCTCGATCGCAAAGTGCACCCAGGTGCCTTCAAAGATCAGTTGGCTGAACGGGATCGTGCTGTGCATGATCCGCTCGACGATCTTGCGGGGAGACCCAAACTTGGGCGCCTTCACGTCAGCAGCCAGCCCATCCATGTGGTCAGACCCCTGCCCACGCAGGCGCTTCATCAGATCGGGTCGACGGCTCAGCAGGGGGATCTCAGCCGGTTCAATGATTTGGGTCACCAGCCCGTTGACGATCATCGTGCGCAGCCCGGAGCTGATCACGATGGGCGGATCACCAAGCAGCGTGCGCACCAGCTCCAACCGCAGCGCCAGGCGCGTCAGTTGGATGATCTCGGTGGGGCTTGCCTCATTGCGCAGACCGTGACGCGTCGCGGTCTGTGAGTCCTCAAACTCACTGAGCCAGAAATTCGGGCTCAGTTGCAGGTCAGGTCGGGTGGTGGAAGTCATGCAGACAGTGTCTGCATGTGGGGGTCAGGTGCGGAGTGGGAAGAGCTTCAGCAGGTCAAGTCGTCAAGGCCTGCAATCAGACATGGCCGCGTCAAACTGACGCCTGTCCCAGCCTTGCCCCATAGCCACGGAATCAGCCCCATGAGAGACATGCACAGCAGCAAGGACACAATCTCGACCGCGCTGTCTGACACCATCGGCCTGGTCATTCCAGGCGCGCAAAATGGGGCCAGTTTCAAGGGCTGCTTGGATGGCCACAGCCATGTCGCCCTTCCGATCTGATTCGTTCAATGCGTTGGCCAGGGCGATCAGTTGCTTGTGCGTTACCGAACGCGCCAGGTCTATCTCACTTTCAGACCAAAGGCGACCTTCTAGTTTTGCTTGGCTGAGTGTGCTGGGAATGGGTGGCTCAAGCACCTTGACCATGACGACAGCGAACACCAACGCGCCAAGCAAAAGAGCTAGCGTCCCTTTTGCCAGGTGTTTGATAGTCGCCATTGGCTCATCAGGCATGTTCATTTCTCCTGCAGTGCGCCAACCATTGCCATAGCCAACACAGCCAATCCAAAAGGCACAAACTTCCATGAGCTGTCCATTAAGTAGGCGGCACCAAACATGGCAATGGCAAAGATGCCCAGACCAATCGAGATACGTTGGTTGACCTGCCTTCGATGTTCGTGCGCTACCTCTTGGTCGTGACCGAACAGATCCAGTCCACAGTGCATGCAGTACTGCGTCTTGCGCCATGTCCGATCACTGCACTGAGGGCAGATGCGCGCCACTCTTGCGTCATTGGGCGGTTTGGCGCGGGGTGGTTGAACCACATCCCCATTCACCACCATGCCTACGTTCCCACGGAAATCCTGCCGCACGTACTTCTCCCTGTACTACTTTGTTCTCCTCATTCTGCCGCAGGCTTGTTGCGCTTTTTGGACTTGGGTTTTGACGACAGGTTAAAGCTCAATGGGCTGTCGTTCTTCTGATCACCGTGGATGACCTGGCCGACGTTGCCATGAAAGGTCTGATCCAACTTTGGGCCACGCATGCGTGAGGGGAGACCACTCACGCCCAGTTCGCGCTGTACCGATGACAGGGTGACCAGCGATTCAAAGATGTCGCGCAACTCTTCACGGGAGTTGCGGTAGGCCTCTAACAGCTCTTTTTCTTTTGGATCAGCAACTGAGCCAATTGCATTCCATGACCTGATCGTTGCGGCAGTGTTCCCGACCATGGCATATGCAATCAGATTCCGTATGCCTTCGTCGACTTTCGTGGGCAACCCAAGTGGCTCTAGTGCCTTGAAGACCTGATCACGCAACTCTAGGCGTCGCCGCAGTTCATCCGCACCACTGTAGATCGGGCCTTGATTTGTGAGCACCCAAGCCTTGTTCAGGCCTTGCGATGCACACAAGGCCTCAATTTGGCTTAGGGGCAGTGAGTTTCGACTTACGCGATTGCTAAGGGTGTTTGGCGCCATGCCGAGCAGGCCTGCCAGTTCGCGATCTGTGTCTAGCGACAAGGCAGATCTGAGCCTGCCGAGCACGGCCTCCACAGAATCGCCCTGATGTTCTTTCTCATGCACAGGTCTCACCACCTAAAAAAAGTCGTTGACATTGGTGTGTATGTGAATACACAATTCCAATCAACGAAACAGCTATCGACACATCATTGTGAGGCCAACCATGAAGCAACTGAAGACCCCCGAACAGGTGAAGGCGGAGTTCGACGCCAAAGGTCTGAGCTTTTCCGAATGGGCTGCCAAGAACGGCGTGCCCCTGCCTGCTGTCTACCGCGTCATCAACGGGCTTAGCGCCGGTAAGCGCGGCAGCTCTCACAGGGCAGCAGTGCTGCTCGGCATCAAGGCGGGCTCGGCCGAGCCCTTCGGCAGCAACTGATCCACCACCAGACCGAGCCAACCATGAACCAAATCACCACCTTCAACTATTCCGCCACGTCTCTGCGCGTTGTCACCAAAGACAACGAACCTTGGTTTGTCGCTGCCGACGTTTGCGCACTGCTGACTCTTGGCAATACGCATATGGCCATTGAGCGCTTGGATGACGACGAAAAGGGTGTCAGTTCAATTGACACCCTTGGCGGATCCCAGGAAATGACCGTCGTCAACGAGTCCGGTCTGTACAGCCTGATCCTCGGCAGCCGTAAACCCGAAGCCAAGAAGTTCAAGAAGTGGGTTACCTCCGAGGTGCTGCCCGCCATCCGCAAGAACGGCTTTTACATCGACCCCACCAAACAGGCAGACCTGTTTGAGCAGGCGGGCGAGGCAGAGCCCGCGATGGACATGGCCACGGAGCTTTCTTTGTTGCGGCGCCTGGATGCCACGCAGTCGCTGCTGATCCAGACGCAGGCAGATTTGGTCAGTGCCTTGCGGGCACAGCTTGCGCCCAAGCCCAAACGCCGCGTACCCAAACGGCTCACCCCCGAAGACATCATGGTCATGAAGGCCCTCAAGGGGCAGGGCATGAGCGGTGCCGAGATTGCCAGACGCCTCGATGTGTCCACGGCCACGGTGTCTTACCTGACTCGCGAGGTCGAGTCCAAGCACTGACTCCAAAGGGTACGCACTCAATGCGTACCCCTACCTCAAGGGTGTGAACTGAACTCACACCCCCGCTAACCCCACCCTCCCGCCG
>Ga0209066_10003628_pt1 | contig 17452 bp, 11 predicted proteins | sample All_14_2_FD_187198 | JGI IMG/M metagenome (GOLD analysis project Ga0209066, IMG submission 187198) | Freshwater microbial communities in response to fracking from Pennsylvania, USA - Allegheny Zone_MetaG_DW_15 (SPAdes) (version 2) ... | reverse complement strand
TATAGTCAAGGACTATGAATATTCAGTAGAATCTTCGGAGACGTGGCTCATTTTGGCCAATATGACCATCATGTTGCAACGAATTCAAAGGCGAGCACAATAAAATTTCCGAACACCGTCTAAGTTTTTTGCCTCAATTTCACTTTGATTCGGATGTAAATCTGCGACCAACACATGCATTTTTAGTTAATTTTTTCAAAACTAAGACGGCGGTATTGTTTTAATATGTGTTTTTTGTAATTTTGTAAGGTCTTTACATCCAGAACTAAACACCCATGACGCTATGAGAAATATTTATTCATCGCCGGAATACCTGCGTTTGAGAAAGAGGGAAAGTGAACTACAACTTGAGTTGAACAAAATACGGAGGCTTATGAGGGAACTTGAAATCCAACTAGACAAGTATCCTAATGATGAGGTATTGGTGAGCAGGGTCAATTTTTGGAAACAATTGTTTGGCAGCTAAACTAATTTCAGGTTCAGCTCTGTGAGCATATCGTAAAATTCTTTAAACCCTTCGTCCACGGTTTTATCGGAAATCCTCGCTTGCATAAATCCAAAGGCTGCCGAGTAATCTTCCTTTGTGTAATCTGGTTCATAAACCATTTCGTCCAGTAAACAACGGTTGCCTGCTCTAAGGCTGGTATCTATTAAGCCAAGCAACCTGTCAATTTCTAGTTTGAAATATTGGAGATGAATAGGGTTCCCTTTTCCAATGACCTTGGAGGCAACGTTTTTTGCGAGGTCTTCTTTGTGTAACTCCAACCAATAGATGGCTTCTGCAAACGGTAGGTCGTTCGTAGGAATTGAGCTTTCTGATTCCAGTGTGGCTATTCTGTCTCTAACCTCGGTAAGTTCCTTATTTACGGCAGTTCCTTTGGCATGCAAACTTGATTTTTCGATTTTTCTTTCTTCTTCGAAAAAATCCCTTTGGAGCTTTGCCAAAATGTCAACCAAGCTATTGGAAATGCTGTTGAGAACCGTTCGAATATCTTCCTTACTTGCAGTCCCAAAATTTTCTTGTTTCTGAGCGATGGCCAGTCGGGCTTGAAGTTTGCGGACGTCGTTCTCCACACCCCAATCCAATTCCAACAGTTCTTCGATGACGGCTTCGAAATCGGCTTTTGCAATTAACTGCTTCAGGTATTGTAGCTTCTCTAACTTACTCATAGGTTTTGCTCATAGCGTATTTTGGATTAAAATAAAAACAAATATAGTAACACGGATGAAATGCTCGCCACCATTTTTTGCAAGATAACAGCAACCAACAACTATTTCTGATTTTCAATTTTACGAATTACATTTGGCCATCATCAAATCACTTTTCACATGAAAACAATCCGTACCCACCTCTTCGCCACCGTGCGCCGTGCTTTCACCCTCGCCCTTCGGGCGGAACGCCTCCAAACCGACACTGCCGAGGTCATCGGGCAGGCCAAGGAGGCCAACTTGAGCCGCCGCCGTTTCCTGGAAAATTCGGGGAAAACCATGCTCGCCGGGGCAATGATGCCGGGCTTGCTCCACAAACCTTTGATTGCGCCGTTCATTGGGGCGGCTGCGCCGAAAATCGTCATCGTGGGCGGCGGCATGGCGGGCCTGAACGCCCTGCACCACCTGAAAAAGCACAACCTCGACGCCACGATTTATGAGGCCAGCGGACGCACTAGCGGGCGCATGTTCACGGTGAAAAACGTCATGGGCGAAGGCACTTGGACCGAGTTCGGCGGCGAGTTTATTGACACCGACCACGAGGATATGTGGGCGCTGGTCAGCGAATTTGGCTTGGAACCTGACAAGATAGACTACATGCAGGCCAGCGAGACGGCGCTGGAAACGGAGGCCTTCTTTTTCGAAGGAAAAATGCGCAGCTTGGATGAGGTGGTGAACGAGTTCCGCAAGTTTGCCCCACGCATGGCCGCCGACATGGAAAAACTGCCGGAATACAGCGAAATCAACTACAAAAACACCGACCCGTTTGTCAAGAAACTGGACAATATCAGCCTCAGCAAGTACCTGCGGAAAACCGGAGCACGGGGTTGGATTTGCAAATTCATCGAAAACGCCTACGAGTCGGAGTACGGCCTGTCGCCGAAAGTACAGTCGAGCCTGAACCTAACCGTGCTCATTTCGGCAGACACAGCGGACGGCCATATCGCCCTGTTCGGCACCAGCGACGAGCGCTACAAAATCCGGGGCGGCAACCAGCGCATCCCTGACGCCATCGCCCAGAAATACGCCTCGCACATTCAATTGAACCGCCCACTGGAATCGCTGCGGGCCGACGGCAGTGGCTACAAGCTCCATTTCGGCGGCATGAGCGAGGACGTGAAGGCCGACTACGTCATCCTTGCACTGCCTTTTCCGAAACTGCGACAAGTGGATTTCCCCATCGAAATGCCCGCCCTCAAACGGGAGAGCATCAACAAGCTCGGTTTTGGCACCAATGCCAAACTGATGCTCGGCATGAAGTCACATTTTTGGCGTAAACAGGGCTACACAGGCCTCGTGTACAGCGACAACGGCATCCCCAACGGCTGGGACAACGCCCAACTCCAGACCCCCGACGACCAAACGGCGGGCCTTTCCATCCTGTTCGGTGGGCAGGGTGGCGTCATGGTGGGCGAGGGCACGCCCGAATCGCAGCGGGACAAGTACCTGCCGCTTTGGGAGCAGATTTACCCCGGCGCCAAGGCACAGCACACGGGCAAAGTGGCCCGGATGCACTGGCCGAGCCAGCCGTTCACCCTGTGCAGCTACATCTGCCCGACGGTGGGCCAGTACACGAGCTTGGTCGGTGTGGAGCGCCTGCCTGTGGGCAATATCCTCTTCGCTGGCGAGCATTGCGGCGGCGACTATGCGGGCTTCATGAACGGGGCTGCATGGAGCGGTCGGGAGGCTGCGGAAGAAATTTTGCGGCGATTGGATTAAGTTCGTTGTGTTGGGAACTTGTTTTTCTACATTTGCCACAACTGCCTATTAACAACTGACCCATTCCCTTTTTGGAAACAAGCTACATGCACTTACTGCCCCGGAGGGCAGCAGTTTTTCATTCACATTTATTGGAACAATGACACTTAGGGGACTTACCACAATCTTGCTTTTAGCACTTTTCGTTGCTGCATGTGAAAAAAATCGGGTTCCATTGGAGAATCAGATGCCATTGCCCACCGAATTTGAGGAGGGGCAGGAAGCCACGGAACGGGAGCACAAAACGGCCCGTGAGCGCTATGAAAACCTCATCCACGCCACACCGGACAGTGCTGACTGGCGTCGCATCAATTTTGACAACCAGATGCAGTTGTTTCGGGAGAAAATGCAGCGCTACGGCGGTGTGAACGAGCGTTCCTCGGAAACTTTTGCCAACGGCCTGTTGTCGGGAACATGGTCGGAGCGGGGCAGCCGAAACCTCGCTGGCAGCCTTCTCTCCGTGGATTACGAAGCCGATGAAAACAAAATCTACGGCATTTCCGACGGCGGCTCCCTTTTCAAGGCAAACCTGGATGGCTCCAATTGGGAAGTACTGGAGGACGACGTGCAGTTCGACGGCAACCTACTTCAGGTGATACCCAACGGCACGGGCAAACGCATCCTGTGCGCCATCGGCAAAAAAATTTGGTACTCCGATGACCAGGGCGGCACTTGGACGCAGTCCACTGGCCTCAATTACTACGACGATTGGGGTTCGGGCCAACAACTCATCTCACTGGCCAACGGCAATTCCATCTACTTCTTGGTTTTTACTTGGAACCAAAGCCCTTGGGGCAGCCGCATTTGGCTCATGCATTCCACCGACAAGGGCCAATCCTTTAGCAAAATCCACACTTTTCCCCAAAATGGAAACTACTGGGCTGCCCGCAACTACACCCGCATCTGGTCGCCCTTCAACAGCAACGAACTTTACGCCGTGCATACCAGCGAGAGCGGCGGAACCTACAGCATTTCGGGCAGCACCGTGACGCTGCTGAACAACCTGAACACCCTGCCCGCAAACTCCGAAATACGCATCAGCGGCTACAAAGCTCCTGGCAGTTTCAACCTTTATACCTTGGTTGGCGACACCGACCTCTACAAATCCACCAATTCCGGCGGCAATTGGAACTTCGTTCAAACCCTGCCCGAAAGCGCTTGGGGCGTGGGCATTCATGCCTCGCCGTTTGATATCAATAAGCTTTTTTTTGGGGAGCTAAACTGCTACCGCAGCTACAACCAGGGCAACAGTTGGACAACCGTCAACGGTTGGGGTGAGTACTACAGCAATCCCAATAAACTGCACGCCGACATCATGTGCTTTGGGTCTTTTCAAAAAACCGATGGCAACAAATTCATGCTCGTGGGCAACCACGGCGGCCTCCACGTCAGCTACGACTACCTCACCACGACCACCAACATCGGCCTCGTCGGTCTGAACCTCAGCCAGTACTACGATGTGCGCACCGACCCAACCGACCCCAACTACATCTACGCCGGGGCACAGGACCAAGGCCACCAGCGCACGAGCTTTGGCAGCACCAGCGGCCCACTCGATTTCACGCAGGTCGTCTCCGGCGACTACGGCGAGTATTCCTTTTCGGAAAATGGGACACGGCTCTGGACGGTCTATCCCTTCGGGGCTATCCAGTACCGCTATCTGCCCAAAACCAGCAGTGCCAAAAAAGATTATTCCGTGCCCGGCACTACCTACCCAGCGGGGCAATGGATCTACCCCACCGCCGAGATGAGCGATGCCACGCAAAACAAAATTTACGTTGCTGGCGGCAATATTTCCGGTGGAACAGGCTCCTACCTCATCACCCTCAGCGCACTTTCCGCCTCGCCCTGGACGGTTAGCGAATCGCAGACCAGCTTTGATTTCAATGCGGCCTCCGGCAAACCCATCTCTGCTATTGCCGCCTCCACCTTGAATACCAACCGCATCTTCGTTGCCACCGAAAACGGCAAACTCTACTACTCGAACAACGGCGGCAACAACTGGACGGCAGCCACCACGACCAATATGTCGGCCTACGTCAACTGTGTTTTGCCCTCAAAAATCGACGCCAATTTGGTTTGGTTGGCGGGCAACGGCTACTCCTCGCCCGGCGTCGTCAAGTCCACTGATGGCGGGCAGACTTTCACCAGCATCACCACAGGACTCCCAGCTACGCAGGTGCGCAGCATCGTGGCCAACGATGTTGAAACCTTGCTCTTCGCTGCCACCGACGCAGGGCCGTACGTCTTCGTCGTCACCGAAAACAAATGGTATTCGATGATTGGCGAAGCCACGCCAATCCAGTCGTACCGCAGCGTCGAGTACGTCAGCAGCAGCAATACCGTGCGCTTTGGAACCTACGGGCGGGGCATCTGGGACTTCGCCATTTTGGAGCAGCCCTTGCCGCTGGAGTGGGTCTCGTTTTCCGCAAAAAAAATGGGCGAAAGCCAAGCGCAGCTTGACTGGACGACCGCCAGCGAACAGAACGTCAGCCATTTCGACATCGAGCGCAGCATCGATGGTGTGGTATTTTCGCCTGTCGGCAAAATGGCGGCAAAGGGCAGCGGCAAATACCGTTGGCTGGACGCCAAGGCGCTGCCCGGCACGTCGTTTTACCGCCTCCGGCAAATAGATTTCGATGGCCAGTACAGCTACTCGCCCTTGCGGTCGGTGACCCTGCCTGCCGCAGCCGTGGCCTTTTCCATATCACCGAACCCCATCACTGGTGGCCACTTCGTGGCGCATTTCGAGGCCACCGACGAACCCGTGGAAATAACGGCTTGGGACGCCAACGGTAAACTAGTGGCAAAACAGCGCGCCACGGGCGAAGCAGGTCAGGTGGAGGTGCCCCTGCCGGGGCAAACCGCCAATGGTATTTTGTTGGTGAAAATGCAGTACCGGGGCCGTATGGAGCTTGTCAAGGGAATTGTACGTTAGTTTTTTTGATATCCTTGCACGCTGGGGTGAAAGACTCACCAAGTTGATTTCTTTTTAACCTAAATTTCAACCCAAGCCCTCCATCTGGAGCTTTTACGAACGGACAAAAAATAATTTTTATGCTTAAAATATACTCAAAAACAAATTGCACTGCCAATTGCCGACTCGTTTTGTTTTGCCTGCTTGTGCTCGGGTTTAACTTTTGTGCGAACCAAGCAAACGCACAGGTTCTTGTCTCCCAACAAGTAGTTTTGGGCGATGCCGATGGCGACGGCTACAGCCCACCGGATGACTGCGACGACACGAACCCATTGATTTTCCCCGGTGCACCCGAAATCTGCGACGGGGAGGACAACAACTGCGACGGCAACATTCCCACCAACGAGGCGGATGCCGATGGCGATGGCTTCCGGGTCTGCGAGGGTGATTGCAATGACAACAACGACGATGTTTACCCCAACGCACCAGAGCTATGCGACGGCCTCGACAACAACTGCGACGGCGTGACCCCTGCCAATGAACTTGACGAGGATGGTGACGGCGTCACGGTCTGTGCTGGCGACTGCGACGACACAGATGCGACCGTTTATCCAAACGCACCGGAGCTTTGCGATGGGCTTGACAATAACTGCGATGGCACCACCCCATCCACGGAAGTGGACCTCGACGGCGACGGGTACCTCGTTTGCGAAGGTGACTGCAATGACAACAACGCCGACGTGCATCCCGGCGCCACCGAAATCTGCGATGGCCTCGACAATAACTGCAACGGCGTCGTGCCAAGCAACGAAAACGACCTCGACAACGACACCTACCTGATTTGCGAGGGTGACTGCAACGATGGCAATGCCGACGTGCATCCCGGCGCCACTGAAATCTGCGACGGGCTGGACAACAACTGTGATGGCAACATCCCCGCCAACGAAGCGGACGCCGACGGCGATGGTTTCAGGGTTTGCCAAGGCGACTGCGACGATGCCGAAGCGACCGTTTACCCAACGGCCACAGAGCTTTGCGACGGCCTCGACAACAACTGCGATGGAAATATTCCCGCCAACGAAGCAGATGCCGACGACGATGGTTTCTCCACTTGCGGAGGCGATTGCAACGATGGCGATGCGGACGTCAACCCAAGTGCTGCGGAGCTTTGCGACGGTTTTGATACAGATTGCGACGGCAATACCCCTGCCGATGAGGTGGACGCCGACGGCGACGGCTTCCTTGCCTGCGAGGAATGTGACGATACGAATGCGGACGTTTTCCCCGGCACAGCACCAGAGCTTTGCGACGGCCTCGACAACAACTGCGACGGCATCATTCCGGCCAACGAACTGGATGCCGACGGCGACGGTGTGGCTGCCTGCAACGGCGACTGCGACGATGCCAACGACGAAGTTTTCCCCAACGCACCGGAGCTTTGCGACGGCCTCGACAACAATTGCGACAGCAACCTGCCCGCCAATGAAGCGGATGCCGACGGTGACGGCGTGGCCGCCTGCGACGGCGACTGCGACGATGCCAACGACGAGGTTTTCCCAGGCGCACCTGAAATCTGCGACGGCTTTGACAACGATTGCGACGGAAACCTGCACGCCAGCGAAGCTGACGCCGATGGCGATGGGTTTTTGGCTTGCGCCGAATGTGACGATACGGACCCCGCTATTTTCCCAAACACAAATGCGGAGGTTTGCGATGGCTTGGACAGCAACTGCGACGGCGTGATTCCTGCCGACGAACTGGACGCTGATGGGGACGGCGTGAGCGCCTGCGACGGCGATTGCAACGATGCAGATACCGATACCCACCCGGATGCAGTAGAACTCTGCGACGGCCTCGACAACAACTGCGACGGCGTGATTCCTGCCGACGAACTGGACGCTGATGGGGACGGCGTGAGCGCCTGCGCTGGTGACTGCGATGATGCCAACGCCGATATTTACCCCAATGCCACGGAGCTTTGCGATGGCCTAGACAACGACTGCGACGGCACTGTGCCATCGCAGGAATTGGATGCCGACGGCGACGGGTTCAGTGCCTGTGGGGGCGATTGCGACGACAGTTTGGCAGGCGTAAACCCAAATGCGGAGGATATTTGCGATGGCCTCGACACGGACTGCGACGGCAACCTGCCCGCTGCCGAAGCCGATGCCGACGGCGATGGGTTCAGCAGTTGCGAAGGTGACTGCAACGACGGCGATGCGGACGTGAACCCAAGCGCTGCCGAGGTCTGCGATGGTGCCGACACCAACTGCGATGGCACTACGCCAGCCAACGAGGCCGACTCGGACGGCGATGGATTTTTTGCTTGCGCCGAATGTGACGACAACAACCCTGACGCTTTCCCGAACAACGCAGCGGAAATTTGCGACGGCTTCGATACCAACTGCGACGGCGTGTTGCCGCCAGATGAAATGGACGGCGACGGCGATGGGTTCTCGGTCTGTGAGGGCGATTGTGACGATGCCGAAGCGGATGTGAACCCCGACGCAGCAGAGCTTTGCGATGGTGCGGACACTAACTGCGATGGCCTCGTTCCGTTGGATGAAACCGACGCAGACAATGACGGTGTGCCGATTTGCGAAAATGATTGCAATGACAACGACAGCAGCATTTACCCCGGTGCTGTGGAGGTTTGCGATGGCCTCGACAACAACTGCGACGGCTTCACCCCCAGCAATGAATTGGACGGCGACGGCGATGGAGTGCTTGCCTGCAACGACTGCAACGATGCCAATGCCATGAGCTTCCCCGGTGCAACGGAGGTCTGCGACGGCCTCGACAACAACTGCGACGGTAGCCTACCCGCCGAGGAGTTCGACCAGGATGGCGACGGTTTCAGCCCTTGCCAGGGCGATTGTCAGGATGCAGACGGCATCACCTACCCCGGCGCCACCGAGCTTTGCGATGGCATTGACAACAACTGCGATGGTGCTGTGCCCGCTGTAGAGGCCGATGCGGACAACGATGATTTTTCGGCCTGCAACGGCGACTGCAACGACGACGATGCAGCTATTTTCCCCGGTGCCATCGAAACGCCGAACAATGGCATTGACGAGGATTGCGACGGCGCTGATTTGATTTCCAGCGTCCGGGATGGCCTTTTGGGCAGCATGGTTTCCATTCATCCCAACCCATTCTCGACTATCCTAAACATTGATTGTGACTGCCAAATGAACACCCAGTATATCATCTATGATGCCCTTGGCAGGAAAATACAGACAGGAGATTTACACCTGTCGAACAATGGAGCGACCCTATCCACCGAGCATTTGCAAGCGGGGATATATTGGATGAAAATAGGGGATATGGGCTATTGGAAATTGGTGAAAAACAATGCGAATTAGTGGGCGGAGCGGTTTGTTGTGATTGAACGCAAAATCCTACCGGATGCCCAAGTGGTATCAATCAACATTCCTCCAAAATACGGCGTCACGCAGCATCTTGCGTGACGCCGTTTGCTATTCAGTATGACGTCATACGGTATGCTGTATGACATGATAAGGTATGCCTAGTGAAGTCATCAGGTATGCCTAATGACTGCAAACGCATACCTGTGTAAGATTACACACCCATACATAAGACATGCATACCCATACCTTATACATGCATAACCTAGGGTTATGTAAGTTACAATGGTACCCTTATGCAGTCATACAGCATACCTGATGACGTCACTAGGCATACCTTGTGCAGTCACTAGGTGTACCTTGTGCACGCTGTACAGGTATGGATATACATGCATTCAGTATGCAAAACACTGCATACGCTTTACTTATTTTGGGTATTCTGAAAATGGACGAAAAACGCATGGCTATCTGAAAACTTCTTCCTGATTCGCCCACCTGATCGGACAACTTCAAATTTTTTTCAAAGAAAAAAACAACCCCGTGTGTATTTCCCCAGCCGCCCGGCATCCTGTTAAAATCCCCAAGGCGCACACCCCAATCAACCAAGGTTGCATCTAGTAAAAATCAATTCACCTAAGCCTTTTCAACACGTCAAAACTGCCGCCCGGCCAACGGTATTGGCATGGGCTTGTCGTGCTGAAAAGGCCAAAATTCTGTTCACCATGAAATCATGTTCCATGCTGCCAAAGGCAGTCGTTCTTTCCCTGCTTTTGCTCGTTTTCTTCACCGCTTGCCAGAACACGGAACGAAAGACGAGGTACGTCCCCGTCACCGAAGCCGCCCCGGCTATGGAAGCCCCCGCTGCCCCCGCTGATGAATCGGCTGCCGTTGCCAATGATGTGGCATCGCCAGCAACGATTGAGAAAATGGAGCCGATGACGCTAACGAGCGAAACTTTCAAAGACTATGGCGAAAACCCGTTCACCAACACCCTCCAGCAGCCTGTTTCCACCTTCGCCATTGATGCCGACGGGGCGAGCTACGCCAATGTGCGCCGCTTTTTGACCAATGGCCAATTGCCGCCACCTGCTGCTGTGCGGGTGGAGGAAATGGTGAATTATTTCCCCTTCGATTATGCGAACCCGACGGATGGAAAGCCGATTGCCCTGAACGGTGAAATCAGCGACTGCCCGTGGGCCAAGGGCCATAAACTGCTGCGCTTGGGCGTGAAGGGCAAGGACATTGCCCGGCAGGAATTGCCCGCCTGCAATTTCGTGTTCCTAGTGGATGTGTCCGGCTCGATGGATGACCCCGACAAGCTGGATTTGTTGAAAGAGGCTTTCCTGCTGTTCTCCGAGACCCTGCGCCCGCAAGACAAAGTGGCCATTGTCACCTACGCTGGTGAGGCAGGCGTGGCGCTGGAAAGCACCTCCGGCAAGAACGTCGGCGCCATACGGAAAGCGATTAAAAACATGGAATCGGGTGGTAGCACGAATGGCGCAGGAGGTATCCACAAAGCTTATGAAATTGCGCAGCAAAACTTCATCCGCAACGGCAATAACCGGGTGCTGTTGGCCACCGACGGCGATTTCAACGTGGGCGTTTCCAGTGAGGAAGAGTTGGTGAAACTCATCGAGAAAAAGCGGGAATCGGGCGTGTTCCTGACCGTGATTGGCGTGGGTGAGGGCAATTACCAAGACGCCAAGATGGAACAATTGGCGGACAACGGAAACGGCACTTATGAATACCTCGACAACTTGCAGCAGGCTGAAAAAGTGTTCGTGCAGGAGTTCGGCAAGTTCTTCACCGTGGCGCAGGACGTGAAAATCCAGTTCCGTTTTAACCCCAAACTGGTGAAGTCCTACCGCCTCGTGGGCTACGAAAACCGAATGCTGGAGCGGGAGGAGTTTTACGACGATAAAAAAGACGCCGGGGAAATCGGTGCAGGGCAGTGCATCACGGCGCTGTATGAAATAGAACCCGTGGTGAAGCCGGAAACTTGGGGCCAGAAGGTAAAATCCCTCGCATGGCTCACAGGCGTGACGCCCGAAAAACCGTTGGACGCCAGCGCTGCACTGCGCATCAATTGCCGCTACAAAACGCCCGGCGCAAAGGAGAGCCAGCCGTTTTCCCTCGATTTGCTGGCACAAACGACCGACTTTGGGTCTGCCTCTGAGAACATGCGCTTCGCAACGGCTGTGGCTTCCGCAGGCATGTTGCTGAAGCAATCAGAAAACAAGGGCGACCTGAAATGGAAGGATGTAATCAATTGGGCCAATCACGCCGATGGCTTCGACCCCGGTCAATGGCGCAGCGAGTTCGTGGAGATGGCGCAGGAAGCCAAGTCGCAACTGGAGCCGGGACTGTTCTCGGAAGTGCGCTGATATTCCCCTAAAGACAATGAGCAGGTGGGACATCCGTCCCACCTGCTCATTTCATTCATTATGCCAAAGGATTAGGCGCTTAAAGGCTTAGGTTAAACGTCTTTCCGTTGACCGTCAGCGTTGCCTTGCCATTGCCTTTGAACACGATTTGGCCTTCAAAGTCAAAGCTCTCGCCGTTGTCAGTGCTGCCATGTATATTCACCTCGGCAGTGCCTTCCGTGATTGATTCGTTGCCTTTGTCAATTTTCAGGTTCGTGGCCACGATGTCCATGTTCGATTCCGTGACGACGCCTTCCACCTTGAAAGTTTGTTCGCCGTTGCGGGCGTAATTGCCGTTGGCAGTGAACTCGTTTTGACCTTCGTTCAGCCCGGTAAGTTCCCAAGTGGCATCGCCGTAGTCGTTGGAGGTCATGCGGTTGTTGTTGTAGCTGCCGTCGGTGTGGCATAGGAAGTCGAAGTTGAGGGGAACATCATCGCCTTCGCATTCCAATGTCCAAGTGTACTCCGTGGTGTATTCGGCGCTGCCAACCACGGTTTGGTTTTCAACGATGACGGTCGAGTCCTTGGTCACGCCGCACTCGCCGCTGATGTTTTCTTCGGCAATGGCCACCATTGCCTCCACTTGTGCGGTCAGGCCGGCGAGGTCGTCTTGCAGGGCGCTTTCTACCATGTATGAAATCTGGGTTTCTGAGATGGCCGCTTTGATTGCCTCACGGTCTTTGCCGCAAGAACTCAATGTGAAAAGAACGAGGGCACAGGCACACAGGCTAACGATTTGATTTTTCATGTTTCTTAAATTTTGATTGTTAATGATTGGATATTTTCATTTGGTGATTCAAAAATCGGGGCGGTTCGGGGGCTGACTGAAATCTCTTCAACCAACGGTCGTGAAGTTTCAACGAATGGTAAGTCTCAGAAAAAGAACTCCGAAACCCCTTTCCAGAACAGCTCGTCCCGCTTGGTCACGTATTTCTCGAATTGCGCAGCATCCAGCACCAGCTTCAATTCCTTGTCCTTCTCGTTCTGGATTTTGGAGATGCGGCGATACTTCGACCAATTGCTGAGGTCAGCCTTCACCACTTCCTCCTCCACTTTTTTCGAGTATTTCAAGTTGATGTCGTGTACTTTCTGAACCTGGTTTTGCCGGAGGCCAAGGCCCTCCTTCATCATCTGGTCCATCTGCGTGGTGCGGGTTTCGGGAGTTCCGTAGTGACCGTTCTTGATATCGTCAATCCCCATTTGGCCGAAGGCCACCGAGCCACAGAGCAGCAGTGCGGCTACCGTTGCAGCCACTTTTTTGCTGGGTTGCTGGCGCAATGGGAGACTGGGTTGCCCGACCGTTGGCTGCTTGGCCCGTTCCACCACCTCCTCGAAATGGCGGTCGTATTCCGGGTGGTTCGTGCCCATCAACCGGTCCCAGAAATTGAAATAGAGGCCGTAATTGAAGCGGGCTTGCTGGTGGTGCATATTGTGGTGCGTGGGCGTGTTCAGCCATTTGAAAAACCAGTGGCGGGTAAAGCCGCTCGGCGAGAACTCATAGCCCGTGTGGCCGAGGATATTGAAGGCCGTGCTCCACATCGTGAACAGCAGGAACACCACGGCATGGACGGGCAACACCAACGTAATCAGCGGCACGATGGCAAACTCCAGCACCGACTCCAAGGGGTGGAACGAGAACGAAGTATAGGGCGTGGGGTTGGTGGATTTGTGGTGCACGAGGTGGAAAAGGCGGTACAGTTTCGGGTGGTGCATCAGTCGGTGCACCCAGTAAAAATAGGTGTCGTGCGCCACGATGAGGAATGCCAAGCTCCCGAACCAATAGGCCCAGCCGTGTTCCGCCACGTCGAAGTAAAGCTCGCCGTAGCCCATGTTCCGAAGGAAGAAAACACCCAAGGCCATGCCGCCGAAGATGAGCGACGTGAGCATGGAGTAGCCGATTTCGTGGCGTATCTCCGAGCCTTTCGGGAATTTCTGCTGGATTTTCCGGGCGAACCAAGCCGTCTTTTTCCATTTATAAACAAGCAGGAAAACGAGCGTCGCTGGGATAGCGTAGCGCAAGAAAATCAGGACGGAAGTGGCTGCCCAAGCAGCGCCGGGGCCGAATTGCAGGCCGATGCTTTCGATGATGGTGTGCATGGTTTTGTTCTTTTGTTGATGATGGTTGATAAGGTTTATAAGGGTTGATAGGGGTTTATATGGGTGGATGGAGTACGTGGTTATCAACTCTTATCAACCCATCAACCTTATCAACCTTATCAACTTGTTTGTTTGTGCTACAATAATGCGGGCAGGCGGCGGCGGAATGCAAAAGTCTTCAACGAATGGTAGGGAGGTTTCAACGAGTGGTGGCAGGCAGCGTTCGAAGGTGGTGTCGGTTGATAAGAATATTGGTGGGTATGGGTGGTGGGGAGGCTTTTTCTTTTCAATATAGATAATCGCATTGAAAATTGATAAAGCAGTCATTGACTTTTCTTGTTCTTTTCCTTGATGAAAAGAACCAAAAATCAAGGCTGTATTTCTTTTTTAACGCCGTAGCACCCTCCGAAACCCTAAACTAAACCAAACTCGCTGCGCTCAAACAGGGTTTAGTTTTTAACGGGTTTCGCAGGGTGCTACAGCTAAAAGAAATAAGGCCGGGTATAGAGTCAGGTTGGTTCCAAGCGTCAGGTTTACCATCTACAATGGTTTTCTCACATTTCTCACCTTCTCACGCTCTCACCGCTATATCCAAACTCGCTGCGCTCAAACAGGGTTTAGTTTTTAACGGGTTTCGGAGGGTGCTACAGCTAAAAGAAATAAGGCCGGGTAAGGTGCTAGTATAATTTCAAGTATCAGGTTTAAACATGACAATCTATAATCGTGCATCTTTCTGGGGAGATTTGGCACGACTTGGCTCAGTGCTATTCTTCTGCTAACAAATCAAAACTAAAATGCTCGCAAGACGATTTGATGCCTACTACACTGCCATCGTAAACAGATTTGCCATTGCTGCAAATACCAAAGTCCCAAAAATAAAACCGACCGCTTGTCTCTAAATAATAGGCGCAGTCCCTGCAATGGTTGTCAAATGATTTTGCTGGCACTATCTCATTCCATCGCTTTGTGGCTTGTTTTGAGTGTTCACTGGCCAATTTATCTTCGTCCGTAAATTCATGGTCTTCAGGTTCTTCCCATTCTCCATGAATGGACCGTTGAATTACGATGAGTTCATTGGTCGCTTGATTACGATGGTGCAATTCAAAGGGTGGGAATTCTGACCCCTGCAAAAAAGTATCCACCTGACAGCCGTTGTCGAAGAATATGGAAATATCCGTCTTGGTATTGTATTGAATCCTCGCTATCCTGCTGCCTAGGAGCAATTGCAGCCCTTCATCATTCCGTTGCGGATTTTCCGAGGAGCCTGTTTGAAAACCTTGGCTTGAAACCAATCGCCACGCTGCCATCACCGTTTCAAATCGCCATTCGGTATTTAATTCAATAATCAAACGTCCTGCAAAGCCCCATCGAGCCACTATGCAGTGGAGTCCAATTAAATTATCAAGCGGATTTTCTGTCATTGTTGTTTAAGTTTCCAGTTTTTTATCATTATAGGTGATATTTATGGATGCCCTTGGTGGAGGAGGTTGTGATATGGGGCACAAGGTACGGTGCGGCAGTCGTATGATGGTAATGGTGTTTCAAATCGCCCTGTTCCCGACGCATTTGCAAAAAGCAGCTTTCCGAAATCTCGAAGATTTCGGAAAGCTGCATGCACAAAACCATTAGGTGGTTGGGATAGTAGGTGATACGAGGTAAGGGGGCACCGTCTAAGCTGCTACCTGCGGCAGTAGCGCTATATCGAAGGCGCTGACAGTGCCCACGCTGATGCTTATATCCTTCTCGGCACTGTCCACATAATTTTCGGCAGTGACTTTTAACTTATAATCGCCCGAAGGGCAATGGATAAGGTATTTGCCATCGGCGTCGGTGGTGGCAGTGTAGAAAGTAGCAGGGCTGCTTTCAATCCATATTTTGACCATAGCGTTCTCGATGGGCATGGAATCAACCCCATTGGTGATGGTGCCACGGGCACCCGCCAAGCCTGGGCCGCTGACTCTTTCCACCACGTTCGAGAAGACAAACTGGGTACGCACGGCCTCATTGTCCCGGAAGATTTTCTGTACGAAGTCCATCATAGGGCGTATGGTGTCATATACTTCGTTGAAGGCATCCGTCTTGGCATCCGTGGCAATGGGGATGGCCTCCTTGCTCGATTCATAGGACAATAACATGCTATTGAATGAAGTCATCAAGGACGAAAACTCCGTGGCGAAAGCCGGGTCCATATTTTCATCGGAAGTGAGCTTGCCAATATTGGCTGTCATGAAGTCATTGCCAGACTTCATCATGGCCTTCGTCTCTGGCCAGTTAGGTTTAACAGCCTTCTCGTACCGGTCATGGCCCGCTGCCTTGAGCTGTATGTCCACGATATTGGGCGCAAAAGCCCCTCGTATGAAATCAGCCAATTCTTGCCATGCATTGCAGCATTGCCTGTTCAAGTCCGAAAGATCAACCCGGATGATGGAGGAGGCAGCCTGACGGGCTGCTTCATCCGGTAGTGCATTCGCAGCGGCCAGTTGCGCCCGTACCTCCGTTATCCAGGCCATCTTGTATTTTGGCCGACGGGGCGTAATGACCGAAAGGAATTCCTCCAAGGAACTGAGTATCGTCTCCACGACGACGACGAACACTGCCTGTGAGCAGTTGAATTTGGGTTTAGACATGTTTTCTAAGTTTAAAATTGTTATAAAAAAATAAGGATTTTTACGTTAATATGCAGCCTCGCTGGCCATTTTAGACAACGATTAGCGCTCTTTAGATACCCCTTAGTGCCTTTTAGATACCGATTAGTGGCCTTTAGATAACGTTTAGCGCTCTTTAGATACCCCTTAGTGCACCATAGTTAATGCCTTGGGCAATATGGATAACCTATGTGGTTCCATAGACGCTGTTTCCGGTCGCTTGGATAAAGAATTCCGGCGTTACGCAAAGGAATTCCCCTGCTTAGCAGCAACGTTTTGGCCGATTTTTGTTGTTTTACGAACCCACGAAGGCTTAATTGGATGCTTGTTTACGCTTGTAAGGCATTGGTATTCAGTGTTTTATGATACAATATTGCAGGGTTGCCGCTACTCCGTCGGCTGCTGCGTTTTCTTGTTAAGTTTCCTCTTACTATGTTCTTGTTGCGCTGCGCTGGCTAGCTATATGGCCACGCTGTAAATTCGATGCTAATGTAATGCGTTCTGGTTGTTTTGCAAAGGGGGTGGGGGATTTTTTTATAATTTTAATTTTAGCTGGTTTGAGCTAGTGTGGAGCGAAGCGGCACTTGCTTTAACCTTTGGTTGGGCAAAGACTTGGCAAAATGGGGTTTTCTTTTAATTGTTTTTCAATTATCCCCATTAAACTTGCTTTTTCTGGTTTATAGATTGCCATGTAATCAGGATGGTAGACCCTATATGAATGAAAAGGTAAAATTGGATGACTAACTTTTGCTAATTCATTTGTAGGTATGTATTCTTCAACATTCTCAAATATCACACTACCACTAAATTGTACTTTAATTTTATCGTCATACTTCGGACCAGTAAAAAATACCACAACGTCAGGTTTTATTATTTCTATCTCTTTTTCTAAAACATTAAAAGATTCAACAAACCTTTTGTGCGCACCCCAGTCAAGGGCTTTCCCTCTAAATGAACATTTAGATGTGTTTGTCCAGAGAAAATTTTTCTTGCATTCAGAATTTGGGTTTAACTTCAGATTGAAATCATAAACAT
>Ga0209066_10003627_pt1 | contig 17453 bp, 10 predicted proteins | sample All_14_2_FD_187198 | JGI IMG/M metagenome (GOLD analysis project Ga0209066, IMG submission 187198) | Freshwater microbial communities in response to fracking from Pennsylvania, USA - Allegheny Zone_MetaG_DW_15 (SPAdes) (version 2) ... | reverse complement strand
CCTTCCTCACGGTGATGGGCGTCGCCGCGGCGGTCGGGGTCGCGGTCGCGGTGCTCGCCTCGCTCACCTTCGTGCCGGCCATGCTCGGCTTCGCCGGGCTGCGCGTGCTCCGCAGGCGGGATCGGCGGGCCGTCGTGGCCGGGAACGCGGCGGCGCTCGAGGCGACCGGTGCCGGCGCGCACGGCGCGGCCGCATCCTCGAACGGGCCGAGCGGTGCGCCCGCCCACGCCCCCGCGGCGCCGAACCGCTTCTTCCTCGGTTGGGTGCGCGTCGTCACGCGCTGGCCGGTCGTCACCATCGTGCTCGTCGTCGTCGGCCTCGGCGCGCTCGCGATCCCTGCGACGAGCCTGCGGCTCGCGCTGCCGGATGCCGCGCAGCTGCCCGAGTCGAACTCCGCCCGGGTGACCTACGACCTCGTCTCCGAGCACTTCGGCGAGGGCTTCAACGGCCCGCTCATCGTCACGGGCTCGATCATCGAGAGCACCGATCCGGTCGGGCTCATGGACGACATCGGCGACGAGCTCGCGGCGCTGCCCGGCGTCGCCGCCGTGCCGCTGGCCACGCCGAACCGCACCGCGGACACGGGCATCGTCCAGGTCATCCCCGAGTCCGGCCCCGACTCGGTCGCGACCGAGCAGCTCGTGCAGGAGATCCGCGACCTCCACGACCGCATCCTCGACGAGTACGGCGTCGACATCGCCGTCACCGGGTTCACCGCCGTCGGCATCGACGTCTCGGCCAGGCTCGGCGCCGCGCTCCTGCCGTTCGCGCTCCTCGTCGTCGGGCTGTGCCTCGTGCTGCTCACGATCGTCTTCCGATCGATCTGGGTGCCGATCAAGGCGAGCCTCGGCTACCTGCTCTCCGTCGTCGCCGCCTTCGGCGTCGTCTCCCTCGTCTTCGAGCACGGCGTGCTCGCCGACCTGCTCCACGTCGAGCGGGTCGGCCCGGTGATCAGCTTCATGCCGATCATCCTCATGGGCGTGCTCTTCGGCCTCGCGATGGACTACGAGGTCTTCCTCGTCTCCCGGATGCGCGAGGACTACGTCCACGGCGGCGACGCGCGGGCCGCGGTCCGCACGGGCTTCACCGGGGCGGCGAAGGTCGTCACCGCCGCCGCGCTCATCATGTTCTCGGTGTTCGTCGCGTTCGTGCCAGAGGGTGACTCGAACATCAAGCCGATCGCGCTCGGCCTCGCCGTCGGCGTCTTCATCGACGCGTTCGTCGTCCGCATGACGCTCGTCCCCGCGGTCATGCAGCTCCTCGGCGCGCGCGCGTGGTGGCTGCCGCGCTGGCTCGACCGGATCCTCCCGTCGTTCGACGTCGAGGGCGAGGCGCTCGCCCGCGAGCGCTCGCTCGCCGACTGGCCGTCGCCGGATGCGACCGCGGCGGTCGTCGCCGACGGGCTCGCGGTCCGCGATGAGTCCGGCGCGGTGCTCTTCTCCGGCGTCGCGCTCTCGGTCGAGCCCGGCGAGGTGCTCCTCGTGACCGGGCACGACGACCGCCGCCCCGGCACCGCCCTCCTGCTCGCGATCACGGGCCGGCTCCGGCCGACGGAGGGTCGGATCAAGGTCCTCGGTCGCAGCCTGCCCGAGCGCGGCTCGGCGGTGCGCGCCCGCACGGCCTTCGTCGGGCTCGCCGACGAGGCGCGCCCGGTGCGGGCCGTCCGCCGCGAGCTCGCCGGCGCCCCGGAGGTGCTCGCGATCGACGGCTTCGACCGCGTCGAGTCGCGCGCCGATCGCGCGCGCATCGCGGCGATGCTCCTCGACGCGACCGTGCGCGCGCGGCGCGCCGGCCGGAGCATCACCATCGCCCTCGGCGGCCTCGACGCGAGCGCCGCCCGCGACGTCGTGCCCGACGTCGCCCCGATCATCGTCGACCTGCCCCCGGTCGACGCCGGCCCCCGCGCGCTCGCGGCCGCCGGATCCAGGAAGGAGCTCCTCCCGTGAGGTTCGCCACGTCGCTCGACCACGCGAGGACGGGCCGGTCGGTCTCGATCCTCTCGCTCATCGGCATCATCCTCGTGCCGCTCGCGATCGCCGGCACCCTCGTGTGGTCGTTCTGGGACCCGCAGAGCCGGGTGAGCCAGGTCACCGCCGCGGTCGTGAACAACGACGAGCCGGTCACCATCGACGGCCGGATCGTCCCACTCGGCCGCCAGCTCGCCGCCGGGCTCGTCGGCACCGAGGACGAGAACTACACCTGGGTCGTCACGAACGAGGAGGATGCGGCGAGCGGCCTCGCCGACGGCGCGTACACCGCCGTCGTCACCATCCCCGAGGACTTCTCGGCGAAGGCGACCTCGGCGACGGGCGACGCGCCGGCGCAGGCGGACGTCACCGTCGTGACGAGCGACCGCGCGAAGCTCGTCGACGGCGCCATCAGCCAGGCGATCGCGACCGCGGCGGTCTCGATCTTTAACCGTGAGGTCACGGTCGCGACCGTTGAGCAGCTCCTCGGCGGCTACACCGAGCTCCACGACAGCCTCGCCGACGCCGCGACGGGGGCGAACGACCTCGCCTCGGGCACCGGGCAGTTCGCCTCCGGCGTCGTCACCCTCTCCGGCGGCCTCGGCACGCTCGCCACCGGCGCCGCGGCGCTCTCGAGCGGCCTCGGCGAGCTCGCGAGCGGCACCGCCTCGCTGCCGGCGCAGAGCGCCCAGCTCGCCACCGGCGCCGACGGGGTCGCGACGGGCGTCGAGTCGACGACCTCGGCGATCAGCGGGCTCTCGCAGCAGGCGCAGTACCTCCAGGGGCTCTGCGCCGGGATGATCCCGCCGGTCAACCCCGGCGACACCTGCGACTCGGTCAGGGCCTCGCTCGCGACGAACCTCGCGGCGCTCGACCAGCAGCTCACCTCGACCGGCTTCGCCGCGAATGCGCGCGCGGTCGCGACCGGCACCGCCGGCCTCGCGAGCGGCCTCGCCACGGTCGTGCCCGGCATCCAGTCCTCGGCATCGGGCGCGGCCTCGCTCGCCGACGGCGCGGCGCAGTCGGCATCCGGGGCCTCCCAGCTCGCCTCGGGCGCCACCGGGCTCACCGACGGCTCGCGGCAGCTCGCCGACGGGCTCGACGAGGCGGTCGCGTCGATCCCCGTGACCACCGAGGACGAGGCGGCCGCGCAGGCGCAGGCCATCGCGGAGCCGACCGTGCTCACGAGCCCTGGCGGGCTCTTCGGCTCCTCGGCGGCCCCCCTCGCCGCCGGCCTCGCGCTCTGGCTCGGCGCGCTCGCCACCTTCCTCGTGCTGCGCCCCGTGCCCAGGGACGCCGTCGGCGCGAACCGCGGCCCGGTGCGGCAGGCGCTCGGCGCCTTCGTGCCCGCGGCGATCGTCGGCCTCGTGCAGTCGATGCTCGTGGCGACGGTGCTCCAGCTCCAGCTCGACCTCGACGCGGGCGGCCTCGTCGCGCTCTTCGCCGCCGCGGCGCTCGCCTCCGTCGCCTTCGCGGCGGTGAACCAGGCGCTCGTCGCGCTCTTCGACGGTGCCGGGCGATTCGTCGCGATGCTCGTCGCGATCCTGTTCCTCGCCACCGGGGTGATCTCGACGACGCCCCCCGTGCTCGTCGCGATCGCGAACCTGCTCCCCGTCGAGCCGGCGGCGAGCCTCATCGCCGCGGTCGTCGGCGGTGGCGGGGTCGCGAGCGCGATCGTCGTGCTCGTGGTCTGGACGCTGCTCGCGCTCGCCGGCACGACGCTCGCGATCGCGCGGGCGCGGGTCACGACGGCGCGCGCCGTCCTGCGCGACCAGCACGCGCTCGTGGCCTGACCGGACGCGGGCGGCGGGCGGTCCGCCGCCCGCGTCGGCCGTGCGCGAGAATGGGTGCATGACCGCTCAGCCGATCGCCGTCGTCGTCCTCGCCGCCGGACAGGGCACGAGGATGCGCTCCTCGACGCCGAAGGTGCTCCACCGGATCGCCGGGCACCCGCTCGTCGTCCATGTGCTCGGGGTCGTCCGCGAGCTGGACCCGGCGCACGCGGTCGCCGTCGTCCGCCACGAGCGCGACCGGGTCGCCGAGGTGCTCGCCGAGTCGATGCCGGAGCTGCGGATCGTCGACCAGGACGAGATCCCCGGCACCGGCCGCGCGGTCGAGCTCGCCGTCGCGGCGCTGCCGGCCGACTTCGACGGCGACGTCGTCGTGCTCTCGGCCGACGTCCCGCTGCTCGAGGCCGAGACGATCGTCGAGCTCCTCCGCGCCCACCGCGAGCACGCTGCCGCGGTGAGCCTGCTCACCGCGAAGCCCGCCGACCCGAGCGGCTACGGCCGGGTCGTCCGCGGCGTCGACGGCTCCGTCGACCGGATCGTCGAGCACCGCGACGCCGACGCGGGCGTCCTCGCGATCGACGAGGTGAACACCGGCACCTATGTCTTCCGCGCCGCGGTGCTGCGCGAGCAGCTCCCGCGCATCGACGCCGCCAACGCCCAGGCCGAGCGCTACCTCACCGACGTCGTCGCCCTCGCGCGGGCCGCAGGGGGCACCGTCGTCGCCTCGCTCTCGGCCGATGCGGCGGCGCTCGCTGGCGTGAACGACCGCGTGCAGCTCGCGGAGGCGGAGCGCCTCCTCAACGCGCGCATCGTCCGCAGGCACCAGCTCGCCGGCGTGACGGTCCGCGACCCCGCGACGACCTGGATCGACACCGAGGTCTCCATCGGCGAGGACACCGAGCTGCTCCCCGGCACCCAGCTGCGCGGCGCGACGTCGATCGGCGCCGGCGCGGTCATCGGCCCGGACACGGCCCTCGTCGACTGCGAGGTCGCCGACGGCGCGCGCGTGAGCCGCACCGACGCGACCCTCGCGGTGATCGGCGCCGGTGCCGTCGTTGGCCCGTTCGCCTACCTGCGCCCCGGCACGATCCTCGGCGCCGACGGCAAGATCGGCACCTTCGTCGAGACGAAGAATGCGCGGATCGGCGACGGCAGCAAGGCGCCTCACCTGAGCTACCTCGGCGACGTCGAGGTCGGCGTCGGCGCGAACATCGGCGCGGGGACGATCGTCGCGAACTACGACGGCGTGCACAAGCACCGGACGCGGGTCGGCTCGCACGTGCGCACCGGCTCGCACAACGTGTTCGTCGCCCCGGTCACGATCGGCGACGGCGCCTACACCGGCGCCGGCACCGTCGTCCGGCGCGATGTCCCGCCTGGCGCGCTCGGCATCCTCGCCGCCAACCAGCGCAACCTCGAGGGGTGGGTGGCCACGCATCGGCCGGGGACCGCGGCGGCCGAGGCCGCGGCGCGCGCCACGGCCGCGGACGGGGCCGAAGGCGAGGCGACCGCGGCGGACGGCGTGTGAGCCGCGCGCCGCGCATCCCGCTGCGCCGGACGATCGGCGACGGCTGGCGGCTCGTCCTGCGGCGATGGGGCGGCTGGCTCCTCCTCGCCGGCCTCCTCCAGGCGGCGGTCGTGCTCGTCGCGGCGCCGCTGCTCCAGGCGGCCGCTGGCGCCGGGCTGCGCGCCGCCGGCGTCGCGAGCCTGACGACGGAGACCCTGTCGGGGCTGCTGCGATCGCCGCTCGGGCTCGCGATCCTCCTCGCCGTCGCGGTGCTCGCCGTGACGGCGGTCGCGGTGCAGGCGATCGTGCTCGTGACGGCCGCCTGGCGCCAGCGCGCCGACGCGGCCGAGGCGCTGCCGTCGCCGCGCGCGCTCGCCGGGATCGTCGGCCGGCGGCTGCTCGCGCTCGTGCGCCGGCCGTCGTCGCTGCTGCTCGTGCCATACCTGCTGCTGCTCGTGCCGCTCGGCCACGCGGCGCTCGGCTCGGCGATCACGAACTGGATCGCGATCCCGTCGTTCATCGGCGGCGAGCTGCAGAAGACCGCGGTCGGCGCGATCGCCTACCCGCTCGCGATGCTCGTCGTCTGGTACCTCAACCTCCGGCTGCTGCTCGTGCTGCCGATCCTCGCGGTCGGCGACGGCGGCGTGCCGGCGGCGGTCGCCGCGAGCTGGCGGGCCACGCGGTGGCAGACGTGGCGGATCCTCGTGCTCGTCATCGTCGTCGTCGCCCCGCTCGCCGTGGTCGTCGTCGGCGCCGGCGCGCTCTCGGTCGCCGCGACGGCGATCGCCGACGCCGCGGCACCGACCGCCGCGCCGGTCGTCGCCGCGGTCGGGTTCGGCATCGCGCAGACGGTCGCGTTCCTCGCGGTCGCCCTCGCGGCCTCGGCGCAGGCGCAGCTCCTCGTCGGCGCCGTGCGCGCGACCGCGGTCGTCGCGGCGGATCCCGAGCCGGTCAGCACCGTGGCACTGCGTCCGCGGACCCGCGCCGTCGTCGCGGCGGCCGCCGTCGTCGCATCGGTCGCGGCGGCCGGCGCCATCGCGGTCGCGTGGTACCCGACGCTCGACCGGGTCGACGACGGTGCGACGCTCGTGATCGCCCACCGCGGCGACACGACCGCGGCGGTCGAGAACACCATCCCCGCGCTCGAGGCCGCCGCCGCGGCCGGCGCCGACCTCGTCGAGTTCGACGTGCAGCAGACGCGGGACGGCGACTGGGTCGTCATGCACGACTTCGAGCTCACGCGGCTCACCGGCTCGCCTGGCGCCGTCGCCGACATGACCATCGCCGAGGCGACGGCGCTCACCGTGCGCGCCGGGGGGCACGAGGCGCGGGTGCCGTCGATGCGCGAGTTCGTGCGCCGCGCGGTCGAGCTCGGCCAGCCGATGCTCATCGAGATCAAACCCCACGGCGGCGAGACCGCCGACTTCCTCGACCGCTTCTTCGCGATCCTCCAGGAGGAGGGGGCGATGGAGACGAGCCTCTTCCACAGCCTCAGCAGCGAGGTGGTCGCCGGGCAGGAGCGGCTCCACCCGGAGGCACTCGTCGGCCTGATCCTGCCGCTCAACGTCGGCGGCGTGCCCGAGACGCCCGCCGACTTCGTCGTCGTCGAGGACTGGTCGTACACGCCGGCCCTCCGCGACGCCGTCTGGGCGTCGAACCGCGGGCTGCTCGTCTGGACCGTCAACGACGAGGCGACGATGCGCCGCTACCTGCGCGAGCCGGTCGACGGGATCATCACCGACGTTCCCGTCGACGCCGAGCAGCAGCGCCAGGACATCGCCGACGACACGAGCCTCGCGTCGCGCCTGCTCGACGCCCTCGGGCGCCTCACCGTGGCGTTCTGAGTGCCAGGGACCGATCGCTAGACTGGCCCTATTCGGCAAGGAAGGCGCAACGTGTCCGAGATCAAGGTCACCGGTGAGAAGCGACTCGTCCTGGTGTCGGGTCGGGCGCACCCCGCCCTCGCCGACCAGATCGCCGACGAGCTCGGCAGCGAGCTGCTGCCGACGGACTCGCGCACCTTCGCGAACGGCGAGATCTACGCCCGCTTCGGCGAGAGCGTCCGCGGGGCCGACGCCTTCGTGATCCAGTCGCACACGAGCCCGATCAACGAGTGGCTCATGGAGCAGCTCATCATGGTCGACGCGCTCAAGCGCGCCTCGGCGAAGCGCATCACCGTCGTCGCGCCGTTCTACCCATACGCCCGCCAGGACAAGAAGGGCCGCGGCCGCGAGCCGATCAGCGCCCGACTCATCGCCGACCTCTTCAAGGCCGCCGGCGCGAACCGGATCATGAGCGTCGACCTCCACGCCGCCCAGATCCAGGGCTTCTTCGACGGGCCGGTCGACCACCTCTTCGCGATGCCCGTGCTCCTCGAGCACTTCCAGTCGAAGCTCGACCCCGAGACGCTCACCGTCGTGTCGCCGGACATGGGCCGCGTGCGCGTGGCCGACATCTGGAGCGACAAGCTCGGCGCGCCGCTGGCGATCATCCACAAGCGCCGCGACCCGCTCGTGCCGAACCAGGTGAGCGTGCACGAGATCGTCGGCGACGTCGAGGGTCGCGTCTGCCTCATCGTCGACGACCTCATCGACACGGGGCGGACGATCGTCAAGGCTGCGGAGGCGCTGAAGAAGTACGGCGCGACGGGCGTCATCGTCGCGGCGACGCACGCGGTGTTCTCCGACCCGGCCGTCGAGATCCTCCAGTCGGAGTTCATCGACGAGGTCGTCGTGACCGACACCCTCCCGGTGCCGCCGGAGAAGCGCTGGGAGCGACTGACGATCCTGCCGATCGCCCCGCTCATCGCGCGCGCGATCCACGAGGTCTTCGAGGACGGCTCGGTCACCTCGATGTTCGACGGCGCCGCCTGACCCGCTGCCGCCCCGCCCGGCCAACGCGGACGGCGCGACCCGGCGCACGATCCCGGGGCGTTTCCGCATCCTCGCGCATCGGCGTAGCCTCGTTCCATGACCGAGACCGCGCCCCCGCGCCCGTGGATCGCCAGCTACGCCGAGGGGGTTCCCGCCGATCTCGCCCCGCCGACCGAGTCGCTCGCCGACCTCATCGCCACCTCGGTGGCGACCTATCCCGGCAACGTCGCGCTCGAGTTCTTCGGGGCCGAGACGACGTATGCGCGGCTCGGCGAGCAGATCGACCGGGCGGCGGAGGGGCTGCGCCGGCTCGGCGTGCGGGCGGGCGACCCGGTCGCGATCGTGCTGCCGAACTGTCCGCAGCACATCGCCGCGTTCTATGCGGTGCTCAGGCTCGGCGCGATCGTCGTCGAGCACAACCCGCTCTACACGCCCCGCGAGCTGCGGCACCAGTTCGAGGATCACGGCGCGAAGGTCGTCATCGCGTGGGACAAGGTCGTCGAGACGATCCAGGACTTCTCGGCCGACCTCGCCGTCCGTGCCGTCGTGTCGGTGAACGTGACCGAGGCGATGCCGCCGCTCATGCGCGCGATGCTGCGGATGCCCATCGGCAAGGCGAGGGCGGCGCGCGCGTCGCTGACGACGCCGGTCTCCGGCACCGTCCCGTGGGGGCAGCTGCTGCGCGCCGACCGGATCGACGCGGCCGTGCCGAGCCCGACGGTCGGCGACGTCGCCCTCATCCAGTACACGAGCGGCACGACCGGCGTGCCGAAGGGGGCGACCCTGAGCCACGGGAACCTCGTCGCGAACGCCGCGCAGGCGCGCGCGTGGGTGCCGGAGATCGAGCGCGGCACCGCGGTCGTCTACGCGGTGCTCCCGATGTTCCACGCCTACGGGCTCACGCTCTGCCTCACCTTCGCGATGAGCATGGGGGCGCGCCTCGTGCTCTTCCCGCGCTTCGACGCGGACCTCGTGCTCAAGGTCGTGCGCACCCGTCCGCCGACGTTCCTGCCTGCGGTGCCGCCGATCTACGAGAAGCTCACGGTCGCCGCGGCCGAGGCGGGGGTGAGCCTGCAGGGCATCAGGATCGCGATCTCCGGCGCGATGGCGCTGACCCCGTCGGTGGTCGAGCCGTGGGAGGCCGCGACCGGCGGCACCCTCGTCGAGGGCTACGGCCTCTCCGAGTGCTCGCCGGTGCTCATGGCGAACCCCGTCGCCCCGAACCGCCGCGCCGGCACGGTGGGGCTCCCGCTGCCGGCGACGGAGGCGCGGGTGGTGGATCCGGACGAGCCGACCCGCGACGTCGCGCCCGGCGCGGCCGGCGAGCTCGTCGTCCGCGGTCCGCAGGTGTTCTCCGGCTACTGGAACAAGCCGGAGGACACGGCCGCGGTCTTCGTCGCCGACCCGGCAGGAGGCACGCCGTGGTTCCGCACGGGCGACATCGTGCAGATCGACGCCGACGGCTTCGTGCGCATCGTCGACCGGATCAAGGAGCTCATCATCACGGGCGGCTTCAACGTCGCGCCGACCGAGGTCGAGGAGGTGCTGCGCAGGCACCCGTCGATCACGGACGCGGCGGTCGTGGGCATCCCCGACCCGGTCGCCGGCGAGGAGGTCGTCGCCGCGGTCGTCCTCGCCCCGGGCGCGAGCCTCGACGAGGGCGCCGTGCGCGACTTCGCGCGGGAGACGCTCACGCCCTACAAGGTGCCGCGCCGACTCGTCGTCGTCGACGACCTCCCGCGCTCGCTCATCGGCAAGGTGCTGCGCAAGCAGGTCAGGGAGCAGCTCGTCGACGCCGCGCAGTAGGCCGCGCTCGCGGGCGACGACTCAGCGGTCGAGCCCCCACGCCGCACCGAGCGCGTCGAGCCCGGCGCCGAGGGTGAGTCCCCACGCAGTCGCGTCGTGCGCCGTCCCCGGCCACACGTGCAGGCTCGTGGTCATCCCCGCCTGCTCGGCCGCGGCGGCGAGCGTGATGATCCCCTCGCGGAAGGCGCCGTCGTCCGCGCCGACGCCGAAGACGCCGATCATCCCGGTCAGCGGCGCCTTCGACGCCATGATCGCGAGCGGCGTCGCCGCGCGGTAGGCGTCGGCGTCGCCGCCGAACCCGAGCTCGATCGTGCGGTCGAGCGGCCCCAGGCTCGGCGCGAGCTCGCCCGAGGCGTCGACGACCCCGCCGAACAGCTCCGGGTGCGCCGGCCCGAGCTGCGCGGCGCAGGTGCCGCCCTGGGACATCCCGCCGATCGCCCAGTCGGCCGCGTCCGGCAGCACGGGCAGGTGGGATCGGATCCAGGCGACGACGTCGACGGTGAGGTAGGTCGCCGAGTTCCCGAGCTCGCCGTCGACGCACATCGGGTTGTCCGACGCCCTGCCGAGCTGGTCGGGCGAGACGACGATCGGCGCGAGGCCGTCGTGCGCCGCGGCGTAGGCGTCGAGCTGGTCGCGCAGCCCCGCGGCGGCGAGCGGCGCGTCCGGGCTGCCCGGCTGGCCGGAGAGGACGATCCACACCGGCAGCAGCGGCGGGTCGCTCGTGAGCGCCGCCGGCGGGAGGTAGACGACCGCCGGCCTGGTCGCGAACCCGGAGGCGGTCCCGGGGATCTCGACCTCGCCGATCGCGCCGCGCGCGGGGAGGTCGGCCGGCGCGGTCCATGCGTCGAGCGCGGGGCGCGTGGCCGGCTCGGCGAGCGCGGGGAGGGTCCACTGGTGGTAGGCACCGATTCCGAGCGCGCTGCGAACCGTCGGATACTGCCCGAAGTCGATGTTGATCGCCATGGCGGCGACGGCGACGCAGAGCACGATGCCCGCGGCCGACCACGCGACGCGCCACGCGGAGGCGCGCACGAGCCCGGCGACGCCGAGGCCGATGCCCGCGGTGCCGAGGATCGCCCACCAGCGCACGACCGGTGTCGGCTCGACGCCGAGCGCATCGAGCACGTCGATGAGCAGCCATGACACGAGCGCGGCGATGAGCGCGCCCGCGACGGCCGCGGCGACGGCGACGACCGCCCAACGGCGCCACGACCAGCGTCGGCTGGGGCGCACGAGCATCCCGATCGTCGCGAGCGCGCCGAGGGCGCCGACGACGACCACGACCGGGCCGCCGACGATGCTGAGGTTGAGCACGCCGTCCACGTCCGACCTCCCGCGCCAACGCTAGGCGCGACGGGCGCGCCCAGGCTGGACGGCTGGTCTGCGTCGGCCGAGCGTCGCCTGAACGGCGGTCGCCATGTGGCTCCGGCTCAGTGCCCGCCGGCCCCGTCGGTCTCCACCTCGGTGCGGTCGCCCGACCACAGCGTGTGGAACACGCCGGGGCGGTCGATGCGGCCGTAGGTGTGGGCGCCGAAGAAGTCGCGCTGGCCCTGGATGAGCGCCGCGGGCAGGCGGGGCGCACGCAGACCGTCGTAGTAGGCGAGCGACGACGAGAACGCGGGGCTGGGGATGCCGGCGCCGGCCGCGACGGCGACCACGCGGCGCCAGGCCTCCTGCGTGCGCTCGAGCGCCTCGCGGAAGTACGGGGCCGTGAGCAGCGCGACCAGGCCGGGGTCCTCGGCGTAGGCGTCGGTGATCCGGTTGAGGAAGCGGGCGCGGATGATGCAGCCGCCGCGCCAGATCGCCGCGATGTCGCCCTTGCGGATGTCCCAGCCGTACTGCTCGGCCCCGGCGACGATCTCGTCGAAGCCCTGCGAGTACGCGACGATCTTCGAGGCGTAGAGCGCCTGCCGCACGTCCTCGACGAAGGCGTCCGCATCCGCGACGGCCCACGGCGCCGACGGCCCCGGCAGGTCGGCCGCGGCCGCGCGCTGCGCCGGCTTGGACGAGAGCGAGCGCGCGAAGACGGCCTCGGCGATGCCCGAGACGGGGATCCCGAGGTCGAGCGCGGTCTGCACGGTCCACGCGCCGGTGCCCTTGGCGCCGGCCTGGTCGAGGATGACGTCGACGAGCGGCGCCCCCGTGGACGCGTCGACCTGGCGCAGCACCTCGGCGGTGATCTCGATGAGGTAGCTCTCGAGCTCCCCGGTGTTCCAGCTCGCGAAGATCTCGGCGATCTCGGCCGGGCTCTTGCCGGTGCCGTGGCGGATGAGGTCGTAGGCCTCGGCGATGAGCTGCATGTCGGCGTACTCGATGCCGTTGTGCACCATCTTCACGAAGTGGCCGGCGCCGTCGTGCCCGACGTGGGTGACGCAGGGCTCGCCCTCGGCGACGGCGGCGATGGACCGCAGGATCGGCCCGAGGGTGACCCAGGACTCGTCCGAGCCGCCCGGCATGAGCGAGGGGCCGAGGAGCGCGCCCTCCTCGCCGCCGGAGACGCCCATGCCGACGAAGTTGATCCCCGTCGCCCGCACGGCCTTCTCGCGCCGGATCGTGTCGGTGAAGAGCGAGTTGCCGCCGTCGACGATGATGTCGCCAGGCTCGAAGACCGCGACGAGCTCGTCGATCACGGCGTCGGTGGCGACGCCGGCCTTGACCATGATGATCGCGGTCCGCGGCGTCGCGAGCGCGTCGGCGAACTCCTGGTAGGTCCGCGTGGCGACGAAGCCCGCTTCGGGATGCTCCTCGACGAGCTCCGTCGTCTTCTCGTAGGTCCGGTTGAACACGGCGACGGTGTTGCCGTCGCGGCTCGCGAGGTTGCGCGCGAGGTTGCTGCCCATCACGGCGAGGCCGACGACGCCGATGTTCGCGGTGGAATTGGTCACTGGGGGACTCCGTCCGGTGTGGTGATCCGGTGTGATCCGGTGGGGCAGCTGGCGCCCTGGCGCCTCCAGCCTAGGACGTGGGCGCCGCGTCGCGGGGCGCTCGCGGCCGGTATGGTCGGTGTTCGATGAGCGAGTCCGTCCGTGTCGTGATCGCCGGCGTCTCCGGGTCGGGGAAGTCGACGGTCGGCGCGGCGCTCGCGGCACGCCTCGGGGTCGCGTTCGTCGACGGCGACGACCTGCACCCGCCGGCGAACGTCGCGAAGATGGCCGCAGGGCTGCCGCTCGACGACGACGACCGGGCGCCGTGGCTCGACCTCGTGGGCGCCAGGCTCGCCGAGGGCGGCGTCGTCCTCGCCTGCTCGGCACTGCGACGGCGGTATCGCGACCGGCTCGTCGCGGCGGCGCCGGGCACGCGCATCCTCCTGCTCGAGGTGCCGACGGCGGAGCTCGAGCGCCGCGTGTCGCGGCGCCGTGACCACTTCATGCCGGCGTCGCTGCTCGACTCGCAGCTCGCGGCGCTCGAGCCGCCGCGCGACGGCGAACCGGTCGTCGTCCTCGACGGCGCCGCGGACCTCGGCGAGGTCGTCGACACGGCCGTCGCGATCCTTGCTAGACTCGGCGACTGACTTCGGCGAGGGCGTCCGCGGCCGCACGCGCGGCCATCGGGTGCCGTGATCGACGCGGCGGGCTGGCCCACGGCTGTCCTCACGCATCATGCGTTCGAGTCCGACACCACACTTCGATTTCGACTGGGCCGCAGGCCCGCAAGGAGCACCATCATGGCCGAGAGCGCCGACAACCACATCGTCGCGGAGATCCGCGAGCAGTTCGGCAAGGGCGTGGCGCGTCGCCTCCGCGCGGCCGGCAAGGTCCCCGCCGTGATCTACGGCCACGGCACCGAGCCGCAGCACGTCGCGCTGCCCGGGCACGAGATCGGCCTCATCCTCCGCAAGGCGAACCAGGTGCTCGAGCTGAAGATCGGCGGCAAGACCGAGCTCGCGCTCGTGAAGGACGTCCAGAAGGACCCGGTGCGCCAGATCATCGAGCACATCGACCTCATCGTCGTCGTCAAGGGCGAGAAGGTCGTCGTCGACGTCCCGATCCACGTCGAGGGCGAGTCGGTCTCCGGCACGAAGTACCTCCAGGACACGACCACGATCTCGCTCGAGGTCGAGGCCACGCACATCCCCGAGTCGGTCGTCGTCTCCGTCGAGGGCCTCGGCGAGGGTGCGCACGTGACCGCGGCGGACATCGTGCTGCCGAAGGGCGCCGCGCTCGTCTCCGACCCCGAGACGCTCATCATCGCCGTCTCCGGTGCCGCCGGCGCCGGCGAGGAGGACGAGGCCGAGGAGTCCGCGGCCGAGTAAGGCCGCGCCGCGCGCATGCTCGGTCGACTGCTGCGACGACGGGAGGCTCGTGTGGGTGACGCACCGGCCCTCGTCGTCGGGCTCGGCAACCCTGGACCGCAGTACGCGGGCAACCGGCACAACGTCGGCTGGATGGTCGTCGACGCGCTCGCCGCGCGGATGGGCGCGACGTTCCGCTCGCACAAGTCCGGCGCGGCGATCGCCGAGGGGCGGCTGCGTCCCGGCGGGCCGCGGGTGGTGCTCGCGAAGCCCGGCACGTTCATGAACCTCTCCGGGGGGCCGACCGCGCAGCTCGCGAGGTTCTTCGGGGTCGAGCCGACCTCGATCGTCGTCGTGCACGACGACCTCGACCTCGACGTCGACACGCTCAAGGTCAAGGTGGGCGGCGGCCACGGCGGCCACAACGGCCTGCGCGACCTCATCGCGCGGCTCGGCACCCCCGACTTCGTGCGCGTGCGGGTCGGCATCGGTCGGCCGCCGGGTCGGCAGGACCCGGCCGACTACGTCCTCAGGGACTTCGCCGCCGGCGAGCGCGCGAACCTGTCCGTGCTCGTCGAGGACGCGGCGGACGCCGTCGAGGCGGTCGTCGAGTCCGGCGCGCTCGCGGCGCAGCAGCGGTTCAACGGCCCGCGCGGCTGAGGTCCGCCGACTACACTCGTCCGGTGCCGCTCTCCGGAATCCCCTCGATCGTCGCGTCGGATCCGGCCCTCGCCCTCGCGCTCGCCTCGCCCCACGCCGACACGGATGTCGTCTGCGTCGAGGGGATGCGCGCCCCCGTCCTCTCGGCGTTGCTGCGGTCGGCCGGCGGCCCGCGCGTGCTCCTCGCCGTCGTCGCGACCGGTCGCGAGGCCGACGGGCTCAGCGGCGCCCTCCGCTCGCTCATGCCGGACGCGGAGGTCGTGGAGTTCCCGTCGTGGGAGACCCTGCCGCACGAGCGGCTGAGCCCGAGCCCGGAGACGGTGGGCCGTCGCATCTCGGCCCTGCGGGCGCTGCGCATCCGTCGGGAGGCGACCGGTCGGGACGCGGACCGACCGTTCGTGCTCGTCGCGAGCGTGCGCGCGGCGCTGCAGCCCGTCCTGCCGGGCCTCGACGTCATCGAGCCGCGGCGGCTCGCCCCCGGCGAGCGCGGCCACGACCTCACCGCCCTCGCGCGCGACCTCGTCGACCTCGCCTATGCGCGCGTCGACATGGTCACCCGCCGCGGCGAGTTCGCGGTCCGCGGCGGGATCCTCGACGTCTTCCCGCCGCAGGCCGAGCATCCGGTGCGACTGGAGTTCTTCGGCGACGAGCTCGAGACGGCCAGGGAGTTCGCGGTCGCCGACCAGCGCTCCCTGCCGGACGAGCTCGAGGTCGTCGAGCTGCCGCCGGCCCGCGAGCTGCTCCTCACCGACGCGGTGAAGGCGCGGGCCCGCGAGCTCGCCGGCGAGTTCCCGAACCTCGACCACATGCTCGTGAAGCTCGCCGACGGCATCCCCGTCGAGGGCATGGAGTCGCTCGCGCCGATCCTCGTCGACGGCTTCACGAGCCTCCCGGCGCTCCTGCCAGGCGACGGCGCGGTGGCGGTGTGCGCCCCGGAGCGCGTGGCCACGCGGGCCGTGAACCTCGTCGAGACGAACCGCGAGTTCCTCGAGGCCGCGTGGAACGCGGCGACGGTCGGTGCCGCCGCCCCGGTCGACCTCGGCGCCGACCTGCACCGCCGCTTCGGCTCCGGCGAGTTCATCACCGTCGAGGCGCTGCACCGTGCCGCCGGCGGCCGGGCGTGGTGGACGCTCGACGAGTTCTCGGCCGCCGACCCGATCTCGGGGGAGGAGGCCGCCGTCCGGGTCGACGCGGTCGCCGTGCCGAGCTTCGCCGGTCGCGTCGACGGCGCGCTGCACCACGTCGCCGATCGGCTCCGAGCCGGATGGGCAGTCGTCGTCGTCGCCGAGGGGCACGGCCTGCTCGACCGCGCCGCCGACCTGCTCGCGGGGGAGTCGCTCGCCGCGCGGCACGCCGACGACGTGCCGGCCGAGCCGGAGCCGGGCGTCGCCCTGCTCGTGCCCGGCGTCGTCGAGGCGGGCGTCGAGCTGCGGGGCAGGAAGGTCGCGGTGCTCGCCGAGGCCGAGTTCTTCGGCCGGGCCGTCGCCTACCGTGGCGCGCCGCGCAAGCTCGCGAGCCGTCGCAAGGGCGTCGTCGATCCGCTCCAGCTCACGGCCGGCGACTTCGTCGTGCACGAGACCCACGGCATCGGGCGCTTCGTCGAGCTCGTCGAGCGCGAGGTCTCCAGCGGCGGCCGCAACGCCGTGAAGTCGACCCGCGAGTTCCTCGTCATCGAGTACGCACCGAGCAAGCGCGGCCTGCCAGGCGACAAGCTCTTCGTGCCCACCGACCAGCTCGACCTGCTGAGCCGCTACGTCGGCGGCGAGGCGCCGGCCCTGTCGAAGATGGGCGGCTCGGACTGGGCGGCGGCGAAGGGCAAGGCCCGCAAGGCGGTCCGCGACATCGCCGTCGAGCTCGTGAAGCTCTACGGCGCGCGGATGGCGAGCCGCGGCCACGCCTTCGCGCCGGACACCCCGTGGCAGCGCGAGCTCGAGGACGCGTTCCCCTTCGCCGAGACGCCCGACCAGCTCACGACGATCGACGAGGTCAAGGCCGACATGGAGCGGGCGATCCCGATGGATCGCCTCCTCTCGGGCGACGTCGGCTTCGGGAAGACGGAGGTCGCGGTCCGGGCGGCGTTCAAGGCGATCCAGGACGGCAAGCAGGTCGCGATGGTCGTGCCGACGACGCTCCTCGTGCGCCAGCACCTCGAGACCTTCGTCGAGCGGTTCGCCGGGTTCCCGGTGCACGTGCGTCCGCTCTCGCGATTCCAGACCGAGAAGGAGTCGGCCGAGACGATCGCCGGGCTCAAGGACGGCTCGGTCGACATGGTCATCGGCACGCACCGCGTGCTCGGCAAGGGGATCGAGTTCAAGGATCTCGGCCTCGTCATCATCGACGAGGAGCAGCGCTTCGGGGTGGAGCACAAGGACGCGCTGAAGAAGCTCAAGACGAACGTCGACGTGCTCGCGATGACCGCGACGCCGATCCCGCGGACGCTCGAGATGGCGGTCACCGGGATCCGCGAGATGTCGACGCTCGCGACGCCGCCCGAGGATCGGCACCCGATCCTCAGCTTCGTCGGTCCCTACAGCGACAAGCAGGTCGCCGCGGCGATCCGGCGAGAGATCCTCCGCGAGGGCCAGGTCTTCTACGTGCACAACCGGGTCTCGTCGATCC
>Ga0209066_10003626_pt1 | contig 17453 bp, 14 predicted proteins | sample All_14_2_FD_187198 | JGI IMG/M metagenome (GOLD analysis project Ga0209066, IMG submission 187198) | Freshwater microbial communities in response to fracking from Pennsylvania, USA - Allegheny Zone_MetaG_DW_15 (SPAdes) (version 2) ... | reverse complement strand
CCATGATCGTCTTCCTATAGAAAAGACAATCAGAAAGCAAAGGGTGGACCACCTTGCTGCGGTCAACCGGGGAAATCGAGGGAAAATTCACGACAGTTCGTTATTCAATTTGAGTTGTGTGGAACGGCATGGGATCAACCCGGTCTCTTCGGCCACCCCGATAAACAAGCCCGGTGCCAATAAACCACGCTGCGGATGCTGCCAGCGCACCAGTGCCTCGAAAGCCCGGACCCGGCCGCTGACCATATCAATGATTGGCTGATAATGCAGCAGGAATTCGTTGTGGGCCAGGCCATGACGCAAGCTCTGCTCGATCTGCAATCGTTCGAGCGCCAGATCATTCATCTTGCTATCAAAAAACTGAAAGTTATTCCGCCCTTCGGTTTTGGCGTGGTACATCGCGGCATCGGCATTTTTCATCAGGGTATCGACCGTCGCCCCATCGGTCGGGAAAATTGCGATTCCTATACTCGGCGTGGTGTACAGCGCATGGCCAGATAGCTGGTACGGCTCACCGACGTTTTGAACCAGTTTCTCAGCCAGCCTGGCCAATACGCCGGTCTGACCAATACCAGACAACAGAATCACGAACTCATCGCCCCCCAGGCGAGCCACCACATCACATTCGCGCACACTTTGTCGCAAGCGCTGCGACACTTCAATCAGCAATTCGTCACCGATATGATGGCCCAGCGTGTCATTGATGACCTTGAAGCGATCGAGGTCGATAAACATCAGAGCCAGTGGCTCATGCTCACGACGCGCCTGTGCCATGGCTTGATCCAGTCGGTCCTGCAGGCTGAAGCGATTACACAAACCGGTCAGGACATCGTGGTGCGCCATGTGATGTAAGCGCGCTTCGGCGGCCCGCTCAGCCGAAATATCGGTGAAATGTCCGATGTGATGACGAATCTCACCATTTTCATCGCGAATCACCGACACACTCAGCCATTTCGGATAAACCCCACCATCCTTGCGCCTGTCCCAAACCTCGCCCTGCCAGAAACCATGCTCGCGAATGGCCTGCCACATGCACTCGTACTCAGCAGGCGTCGTCCGCCCTGCCGACAACATGGATGGATTTTGTCCCAGCACATCCGCTGGCTCATAACCGGTCAGCCGCACAAACGCCGGATTGACCATCACCACCCGATTACTGGTATCGGTAATCACGATGGCCTCGCCACTGTGTTCGAAAGCACTGGCCATCAAGATCATGCGCGACGCCAACTGGCGGGTTTCAGTCACATCCTGCGCTGTGCCGATCGAACGCAAGGGTGAGCCATCGTCGGCATAAAAAGTTTCACCCGTTTCAATAATCAGCTTGATCGAACCATCCGGCAGCAGCAAGCGATGTTCGATCCGGTACGGTGTGCGCTGATCAACCGAGGTCCGGTATGCCTGATCCACCTTGTCACGATCCTCGGGATGGACCCGTTCGAGAAAAAGCGTATAGCTGCCAATTTGGCTCGCCGGGTCGACCTCGAAAATCCGGTACAACTCATCGGACCACGATAAACGCCCAGTCAGCAGATCCAGTTCCCAACTACCCAGGCACGCCAGGCGCTTCGCTTCCTGCAATTGTCGACGATCACGGGCAAGTTCAGCCTGCAAGCGCAGCGTCTGTCGGCGCCAACGGACAAGCACCGCCCAACTGACAAGAATGCTCAGGAGCAAGAGGGTTTCCAGGCCGACCAGCCAAGGCGACAAGGATGACAAGCAATCAAGCTGGGAATCTGGCACGCGTCTCGAATAAGTTTTATTTATTGTCGCGCCATTGTCAGCGCAAGCGGCATAAAACACAACGACAGCATACGTAACACGCGCTCAGGCGCTGACGTTAACCAGAAGACCAGTCGTTTGCCCTTCAGCATTCACAAAGGGCGGTGGCACGTAAGCCGTCGCCTTTTCAACCGGCGCCGCGGCGGCAACACTCGGGGCCAATTGCGTGCGCAGATCACTCAACTGCACTTTTGTCTCACCCAGCGATTGCAAAGCCACAGCATTCCGCCGAGCACTCTGGGCGTCTTGACTCGCCTGTCCGCTTTCAAGCTTCAAGGCCCGAGCCTTTTCCTCGGCTTGATTGGCTTCATCCTGCGCCGCCCGCGCCTCAGACTGCAAGGTCTGCGCGCGCTGATCGGCCTGTTCGGCACGGCGTTGAGCCTGTTGCTGCTGCAACTGGCCCCAAACCCCACTCGCCAAGCCAGACGTCGCGGTCAGCCCAGGCATGACCTCACCTCACATCCAAAATTTGCATCCTAAGCCGTCACATTGATGACGGTACCGGTCTTTTGGCCATCCGTATTGGTCACTGGACGCGGTGTCTGCGGGCTATTGTCCGCGGACTCCTGCAACCTGCTAGCCTCTCGACGCTGGACCTGCAGGGCTTCTGCAGCAGGTTGCTGAGAAGCGGATGGCGTATTGCCGTTGACATACGATGAAGCCAGCGCAGTCGAAAGAGAACCGATTTCCATGATGCACTCCTTAAAAATTCATACTCTGATGATTGACTCTACACCATCAGGAAAATTCCGCCAGTACAGCCATGATCCGTTAGATGCATGATTCTCCAAAAAACACTCACCGTCCGTAACGATCCTCAAAGCGCACGATGTCGTCTTCACCTAGATAGCTGCCGGATTGGACTTCTATCATTTCCAGCGGCAACTTGCCGGGATTTTCCAGACGATGCGTGACACCGAGCGGGATATAGGTTGATTCGTTCTCTGTGACCAGAAAGTTTTCTTCGCCTTTGGTGACGCGAGCGGTGCCGGAAACAACAATCCAGTGCTCAGCACGATGATGGTGCATCTGTAGCGACAGGACGCCGCCCGGATTGACCACGATGCGCTTGACCTGGAAGCGAGAACCGAAATCGATGGAGTCGTACCAACCCCAAGGCCGATACACCTTGCGATGGGCGTGCGACTCCCCCCGCTTCTCAACCTTCAGGCGGCCAACCACCTCCTTCACTTTTTGGATCTGATGGCGATCTGCAACCAGGATGGCATCCGGTGTTTCCACCACCACCACATCCTTCAAACCGACGGTCGCAACGAGACGGCCCTGTGCCAAAACCAGCGTGTTTTGCGTGTCAACCGCCAGTACATCGCCCTTGAAAACATTGCCGCCGTCGTCTTTCTCGCCGATTTCCCACAGTGCGCTCCAAGCGCCCAGATCGGACCACTGTGCATCCAGCGGCAAGACGGCTACTTCGCCGCTATTGGCACCTTCTGCGGTCAACGGTTCCAGTACCGCATAATCGATCGAGTCAGATGGGCAGGCCGCAAACGCAGCCTTGTCCGGGCGAACAAAGTCCATGTCCTGCTGACGTCCGGTAAATGCCTGCTCGCACGCTGTCAAAATATCCGGCCGGTATTGCGCCATTTTGGCCAACCAGACCGAGGCTTTGATGACAAAAATTCCGCCATTCCACAAATACTGACCACTTGCCAGGTAAGCCTCGGCCGTTGCCGTATCCGGTTTTTCAACAAAACGATCAACCTGGCACGCTGTACCCGTCAGCGTGGCCCCCAGGCGAATATAGCCATAGCCTGTCTCCGGCGCCGTCGGCCGAATACCAAAGGTCACCAGTTTGCCGGCATCTGCCAGCGGTGCGGCCTCTGCCACCGCCGCACGAAAAGCCGCCTCATCCTGAATCACATGGTCCGCCGGCATGATCGCCAGTACCGGGTCCTCGCCATTGCCTTGGGCCACCATCGCCGCTAACGTCAGTGCGGGTGCGGTATTGCGCCCGCAAGGCTCTAGCAGCATGCCGCCGGCAGTCACGCCCACCTGACGTAACTGCTCGGCCATCAAAAAACGGTATTCTTCATTGCCGACCAAAATCGGCGCCGCCAGGCGGTCGACCGTGGACAAGGGCAAGTTATTTAGGCGCAAGGCCGTCGCCTGCAGCATCGACACCTCGCCAGCCAGACAAAGCAACTGCTTTGGATACTGTTCGCGCGATAAAGGCCACAAACGGGTGCCGGAACCCCCGCAAAGAATGATGGGCTGAACGATCATGGAAACCTCAAAAACATAAAAAGCAGCATGATGACATGCGACATTCGGCATTTCAGGTGACTAGTCGCTCACCTGCTCAATACGCGTTCTTGTTTACAAAGCCTTTGAACACGGTGAGGAAGATGATTTTTAAGTCAAGCCAGAGCGACCAATTCTGGACATATTCCAGATCGAACTTGACGCGCATTTCCATCTTGTCGACTGTCTCTGTTTCGCCGCGCCAGCCGCTGATTTGCGCCAAGCCAGTGATGCCGGGTTTGACCTTGTGACGCAGCATGTAACCACGAATCAACTTGCGATACTGCTCGTTGTGCGCCACTGCATGCGGGCGAGGGCCGACCACCGACATGTTGCCTTGCAGGACGTTAAAAAATTGTGGCAGTTCATCCAGCGAAGTGCGGCGCAAAAAAGCGCCAAAAGGGGTGATGCGCACATCCTTTTTGCTGGCCTGCGTCACTTTTTCGCCGTCCTCACACACCGTCATGCTACGAAATTTCCACACTTCAACCACGCTACCATTCAAACCATAGCGCCGCTGCTTGAATAGCACGGGGCCTGGCGATGTCAGTTTGACTCCCAGCGCAATCAGCGCCATCGGCAAGGCAATCATTAGCAGAATCAACGAGGAAACGACAATATCCTCCCAGCGTTTGACCCAGCCATCCAGCCCATAAAATGGCGTTTCGTGCAGACTCAGCACCGGGATGCCATCCAGGCTGGATAATTTGCCATGCAATAAATCGAATACAAAGAAATTGGGTACCAGATACACCGACGCAGTGGTGTCGCTGAGCGCATTCACCAACTCGACAATGCGCTTTTCCGCCGCCATCGGTAGCGTGATGTAAACGTAATCCACCTGCCCTTGGCGAGCCATCTCCACCAATTCATCAAAGCGGCCAACGCCATCCTGTTCGTTAGCGGCATGGTGGCAATCGCGGTGCGCCAGTCGATCATCGAAATAGCCCACAAAACGCATGCCGAGCCAATGAGTGTGCATGATTTTTTCTGCCACCTGCTGACCGAGTCGGGTCTTGCCGGCAATAGCCAGCGTGCGCGTATTTCGGCCGTGCGCCCGAAAAACCTTCAAACCCAGACGCAGTCCGACGCGAGCAACCCCCAGACAAAAAGGCGTCAACAAAAACCAAAGCAGCAATGCGCTGCGAGAATAATCTGCAGTAGATTTAGTAAAAAACGCCAAAAAAACAAGAACAACTACCGTCCAAAACCAACTAAAAAGTGTAGCAGCCACAGCCATATGCAGTGGTTGAATGCGCCACGAACCGTACACATGCTGCGTACCGGCGACCATCGAGAAAACAAGAATCGACCAAACACCAACAATTAAATATTGACGCTCAACAATACTGATGTCATGTGTTACTTGCAGCGAAAAAAAAAGTACCAAAAAGATTACAAACGCATCAATAGCGCGGTGCAAAAATGAAATTTTTGAACTATGAGGCCTCACCAACCCAGAGGAAAACAAAGACATCGTAAAGATCACCCAAAGGTTCTAAGCATGTTGAAAATCAGTTCCGATGATGCCATGCCAGACGCCGATTACCTATACGACAAAAGTTATAAGTACTCACTACAAAAATCAGAGGCAAAAGAAAACCCCCGCAAAATTTCCACTTTGCGAGGGCTTTTATTAGAAAAAAGGGAATTAACCCTTTATAAAACTCAAGAACGGCTTACACCACCACCACCCGATGCAGTGGAGGCTGGAGCTGGCGTCGCTGTGTTAGTCGCTTGCTGAGGCGTAGCCGCTTCTTGTTGCTGAGTATTTTCCGGGGTGGTACCCGCAGCCGTTGCAACAGTAATCTTGGTCGGGTCTGCACCAGCACCAACTGCCGCCTGCACCATCGCGGCCGGTTCAGCACCTGCCGCTGTAGCAGCCTGAACCACCACATTAGCATCTGCACCAGCGCCAACTGCCGCCTGAACAACAACAGCTGCTGATGCACCAGCTGTAATAGCAGCCTGGGTCACGACTGCAGCATCAGCGCCTCTGGCAGTAGCCGCCTGAACGACCGTAGCCGCATCAGCTCCTGCGCCCGCAATTGCAGACCTCACGACTACTGCGGAGTCAAAACCAGCAGATACCATACCGGAAACGACAGAAGCAACGCTCATACCTTGACCAAGCAAGGCGATGGTCAGCGTAGCAGGCTCGACGCCGGCCGCCTTCGCACTGGCCAAAATTGCTTCTAGTGGCCGACCGGACTCAGCGAGAACCTTAACCTCGGCTTCAACCTCAGTAGCCGACATCGTGGATGAAAAAGCTAAAGCGACTACACTGCTCAAACCAAGCACCGAAAACAGCGCTAATTTTTTAAAGGGGATCATGGGATTATCCTCAAAATTTTATACCACATGAGAGTAGCACCCACCCTCTGGACCGTCAAGAAAAACACACACCCCGGCACCAACAAACTACTGATAGCCCACCTACTTTTTCGTCGGTTCAGTGAGCATTGATTGCAAACTCACTACCTGTGACCGCTTAACCAAACGACGAAGTGCATCAGCACTCCCACCTTTGGCATTGGCAATCATTTCCCTCACCTCCACCTGTCGTTTCAGACCCGCCGACTCCCAGCGATCAAGAGCGACAGTCGCCAAGCGAATCTGTACCCCCCGCTCGCGCGAACCATAGGTCATTGCTCGATCAAAGGCACGCCACATCAAGTCAGAATCAACATTCTGCTGATGTTTCGCTAGCGCAATATTTGCCCATGCGTAACAGGACATGGGCCGGTTCTTCAAAGCTTGCTGGAAATTTAGAATCACTTCCTTGAGCATTAAATTTCTGAGCTCAGGGACCCTTTCAGCACGCGCACTTTGAATTCCATAGAGATAGCCAATTGATTCCAGCATAGCGGGATTGTCCGGCAACCAAGCCAACCCGGAAACCAATTGACCACGAATCCTCACAATATCCTGAATCGTTGGTTGACGGCCTGAATGACGCTGCCATTGCCCGATCTCATATCGCGCCTGCAAAGTAAGCATGTCGGCCACAAAGTGACGAAGCCCGATCAAAAGACTGGCCACAGTGACAAGTGCCAAAACTGGCAAAATCGCTGTAACGAAAATCGCTTTGGGTCGCTTAGAAATCAAAGCCGGCCCAATATTTGTGCAGGACGCTCAAAAACCATCACCTCCGCCATCTTCTCACCGAGCAAGTCAGCGACGGCAGCACGTCCTTCAGCCAGATACGGTGGGCGATGGATGAGATTATGTGCATCTGTGGCGAGGATATGTGCCCAGCCATTACGGATGATCAATTCTGCGATAGACCTTACCTGTGGTCCAAAACGCCCGGTCAATGAGCCCGCGGTCAATTGCAACCAACATCCCGCATCAAGAAAAGGTCCGAGACGTTCTGGCTCCAGCATGACCATTTTATTTCGCTCCGGATGAGCGATCATGGGTCGGATACGAAGCGCGATCAATTTTTCGACCAACTGAATACTTCCCACCGGGATCGTTTGGTGAGGAAACTCCAGCAACAAAATACGAAAGCCATCCACCTCCCCCATGAACGGCACTTCACCTTGCAAAATCCACTCAAACGACTCGAAAGAAAACCGAATCTCTCCGCCTAAATAAATTTCAAGTGCGACATTCTCGTCACGCAAAGCGGTCTTGAAACGATGTAAATCGTCCTGCAAAGAAACAATACGGTTGTCATAACGCCCAGGGTGGACGTGAGGGGTCATAAGCGCCGCAACAATCCCGTCGGCAACAGCTGCCCGCGCAAGATCGATGGCATGTGCAAGAGTTGGTGCGCCATCATCAACACCCGGAAGAAAATGGCAATGCAGATCAATCATCCGGGACATCAGAATCGCCAGTCGGACAAAAACAGACTGGCGAAGAAGACACCTCCATTATTTAGGATCTTCTCCATAGGCCTGCCCATAAGCGCCCTGATAACCGTTTGTGCCATAACCATATTTTCCGTAACCAGAATAATTGCCGTAATAACGCTCTGCGCGCTGGACATCGAACTGGTTAAGAACCACGCCAAGGATCTGTCCACCACCACGCCGAACTCTCTGAATTCCTTTGCGAACCAAGGGGAAGGGAGTTCCTTCAGCTTTGGTCACGTAAATCACCCCGTTCGCGAACGACGACAACACCATGGCATCCGACACCAACTCGACCGGAGGCGAATCGATGATGATCACTTCAAAAATATTGCCCAACTCGGCAAGCGCATCCTTAAAACGCTGCGACAACAACAATTCAAGGGGATTCGGCGGAACGCTTCCGGACGGCATCAACATCAATGTCGAGCCCTCTACTGGCTGCAAACACTCAACCAAACTTGCATTGCCTGACACAAAATTCGACAAGCCGCGCGCACCAGGCTGGATTTCCAGTCCCTTGGAAATCGCAGGGCGGCGCATATCAGCATCAATCAACAACGTCTTTTTGGTATGGGCGTGCGCCATTGCCAAGTTAATTGAAAATGTTGTTTTCCCCTCGCCAGGCACGCTCGACGTCACGAGAACAATCCGGCGCGGCAAGTCAAGCCCGGTCAGCAAAACACCTGTTCGAGCAGTACGAATCGCTTCGGCATAAATCGACTTTGGCTGATCCAGAAAAATTCGCGCTGTCTTCGTCCGAGCAACCTCTTCTTCACTCAACAAAGGCAAGGTAGTCAGAATAGGCTGCTTCAACTTGGACTCAACATCCTCAGAAGTTTTCAGCGTGTTATCAAGGCGATCTCGCAACAGCGCCAGCAAGACACCCAAAAAGGCCCCCAGCAAAAAGCCCAAAGCAATGTTTTTATTCTTGTTCGGTTTTATTGGTGCCCCAGGAACCATCGCCGGCTCGATGACACGGGCAATCGGGGTCTGCAACTCCAAGTCCCCACTCGCCTTACTAATACGATTAAAGAAAGCGTCATACATCTGCCGATTCGCCTCGACTTCTCGCTCGAGAATCGTCAAATCACCCTCTTTACGATTAATCGATTTGACCGTTCCCCTGGCGGCAGACAGCACCCCCTCCAAACCAGCCTCGATGTTTCGCGCCAACTCATACTCGCGCTTGACTGTGGAAGCAACCACATCAATCTGCCGCCGTAAATTGACCTTGGCCGACTCCAACTCGCTGGCAGCCTGCACATATTTTGGATGCTCGCGACCATAACGCTGACTCAATTCCGACAATTTCCGAGATGCAGCAGCCTCCTCTGACTTTGCCTGCTCAACCGATGGATTTTTTGAAATTGCTGGCAAGGCGCTTAAGTCACCACCCTGCCCCGCCTCGCGAATTTGCTTGAAGGCATTCTCCGCTTCCATGCGCCGAATGCGGGCTTCAATCAATTTGCCCATTACATCCTGAACCTGCTGCCCCGAACCGCTCTGGGCGGTGCCCTTGATATCCACCAGACCTTCACGCTCCCTGAACTCCTGGAGGGCCTTCTCGGATTTATTCAATTTTTCTTTGACACTAACCAACTGCTCTTGCAGCCAGCTTCCAGCTTTTCGGGTCAACTGGAAACGCGCTTCAAGGTCATTGTCGATATAGGTTTCAGCCACTGCATTGGCAAAACTAGCCGACAAAGCCGCATCGGGCGACATAAACGAAATCGAGGCCAATCGACTCCCCGCAACCGACTCAACTGCAACGCCCCAGCCAACACGAGGATAAATTGACGCCACCAGTTGATCCTCGGAAAGCGGCTTGTCTTCCGCAGTTTTTGTCGAGGGCTGTGAAGTGATACCCAAACGGGAAAGAATCGATTCTTCCGGTTGACCTGGGGCATACAACGGATGCTCCCACAGGCGGGCCTTTTTAATCGCTTTCTGAATCACCTCACGCGACCGAATAATCTGAAACTGCGTAAAGAAATCCTCTCGACCACTTGCCCGATTACCGGCATAGATATCCTCAAAGGACACCATTCTTGCCTTATCCGGCTCGAACAAAATGGTTGCGGCGCTCGTGTACACCGGCGTCATGGCAAACGAAATAGCGGCGGCCAAGGCTGTACCACTTAAGGCGAGCCCGATAATTGACCATTTGTGCTTCAGTACACTTCGCCAATATTCGATAAGCTCAGCGTTATTTTGGGCATCCTCTTCGCCATCATGGAGAAAAAGAGGCGACGCAGGCACACCTGCAGCATGATTATTCGACATATTTTCTTAAAGGGAATGTTGATTGCTGATGTTGGACAGTTAGAAGAAACTCTCTTCAATAGTCACAATATCCCCGGGCAGCACTTCGGTATCGACACTAATTTTAATTGGCGCCTTTGACCCGGAAGCCTCACGAATAACAAAAACCTTATCCAACGACGCTCGCTCCGTGAACCCACCAGCCAGCGACGCCGCCTTGCGAACAGTCATCCCTGGCTGATAGGGATAGGCGCCCGGCTTTGCCACCATCCCATTCACATAAAATGGACGATATTCCTCAATAATGACCGAAACCTTCGGATTAACAAGGTATCGACCTCGCAAAGAATCAGCGACAACCCGCTCAACGTCCTTGATCTTCAGGCCCAGCACTTGAATTTCCCCAACGGCCGGCAAGGGTACCGTACCCGCATCGGTCAGCCGAACCTTCTCCCGGCTCAACTCCTCTTCACCGAGGACACGAACCGAAATCATGTCGCCTGGCGCCAAACGATAGTTTGATAATGAAACGTAAGCATAAGGATCTGCCACAGGAACCGTAACCAGTTCCTGCTCGGCAGCCGCCAGACGCAGAGAAAAGAAAAGCAGAAAAACGAGCAGTAACCTTAGCAAAATCAAATCTCCGACCTTTCAAGCAATTAGAGCGAGGACTGTAGCGACAGCATGGTGACATTGCGCTCGAAGTTGAAGCCAACCGCACCCGTCACATCACGGGTGGTATGCGTCCAGTTCAAGCCCAGCGCGCTATAGCGAGACAACACACGACTGAAACCAAAACCGTAGGTATCCACCTGATCTTCTCGAACACTGTTGCCATAAGTGGTCATGACGCGACCAACCGCCACGTTACTGGCATACAACTGGCTCCAACGATGCTGCCAGTTGACGTTAAGACCCGTATTGATCAGATAAGAACCCACACCGGTCGAATCAGCAAAACCACGCGTTGCCGCCATCTGGACGGTGGAATACGTCAATGGCGCCCACTCGACCTGGGCTTCCCAACTCATTCGTGAGGCATCTTTATAAGTCGCACTTTGCGTTTCAAAGTTTTTGTATGCACGACCCAAGCGAATCGAACCGGTCGTTTTAGCGGTCGCCTCCCAAGTCAAACCACCGTAAATCCGCGTATCGGTATTGTCTTGCAAGGACGTCGCCATGGTGTAATCCGACCACGTATTACGCAACTCAACCAAGGCCGATGTCTTTGGCATGAAACGATAATAGAAACTGGTGCTAACAGAAGCAATATCAACATCCGACTGCTCTGTCAGGGCGCGGTTATTGTCGTAGCGCTTTTGCATCCACGACCCATCCACAGCCAACCGCCCCTGGGCACCTGTTGCACCATAGGTCAAACCAGCACTCAATTGCGGAGCACGCCAGCGATTCGGCTCGGTCGCACCGGAATTGGCTGTACTCCCCCGTGGATCGCTCGAAATCTGATACCCCACGGCCCACTTGGTCCGCAAGCGTGCATCGAGCACATTTTCAGCCTGAAGATTCAGTAAGTGCTGCATGAAATTGTCAGCCGAAGAGCTCCAGTTCCAACCGTAATTTCCGGCGTAGGAGAGCGAATAAACATCTTCACGGCGCTTGAGTTCAGCCACGATCTCAGGACGAATCGTAAAAATGGTGGTGGCGATTTTTCCGGTCTCCACCCCGATCAAGTTGTCGTTATGCGACAAAGCGGTCGTGACGGCCGGTTTAACAAACACCCCATTCGCAAAACGCACTCCCCGGCCTTGCGCAGCCACCGCAGCCGAAGGCGCCATGGAATATTCGGGTGAAAGCACCTGCTGAGCCGGATTGGTCGCTGCTGCACCAGTGGTTGCCGGCACCGGGCTACCAAACAGCAGCGGAACGGTTTCACTTGTTGTGGTTTTTTTATCAACAGCCTGCTGCTGAGTGGCGTCACTTTCAGCAAGAACTACCTGAGAAGCCAGCGAGGCCATCGCCAGAGCGACAAGTTTCATTTGGGGAATACGCATTTTTTTCTCCTTGATACCAGCTTCGCCAGTTTGCAAGAGCGATCAATAAATTGAAGACATAAACGCTGGGCAGTCTAGCCTAATAGCATCGATTCGTCCATAACAACCACAACCCTCCCCTGCAAAAATCATTATCTCTCACGGACTTACCGAACTCTTTCAGACGGTAAGGCATGCGCAATCCAGGCCATCGCCAGAACAACCATTAACGTCATGGCATTGGCAGGAATCTGCAAGTTGAAATCGACGGTGCTATGAATTGCCAAGGCAACAATTGTCATCAAACAGCCGAACGCCATGCCCCGCGGCAAACTTGAGCGCCTCCGGACAAGCACCCGCAGCGCAACCCCAGCGGTCAACACAACAAAAATCCCCAAAATCCCCAAACCCACGCCACCAAAATCAGCCGCGATCTCCGCAAAATCGTTATGCGCATGGTCAAAATACCCCGATCGAGACGTCCGGAACCTCAAGTAAGTATTGTAAAAACTGCCTGCCCCGGTCCCCAATACGGGAAATACCCGAACCATATCCCAGGCATGGTTCGCCGCATCCTGCCGCAACTCGACCGACTCCTCCGACATCCCCGCCTCGGCCACCAAGGTGGTTTGCTCAAGACGATCGACGACTTTTTCCAGACCCACCCAGGTCCCGATCACAAAAACGTCAATGATCACCAGGCTGGCAATTAACATCGTCGTTCTGCCCGCAGTCCGTCGCCCCAGCACAATGCCAATCACCCCAACAATCAACAGACTGGCAAAAAATGCACTATTGCCCATTCGGGAGCGCGTCAGCACCAGGGCGATCACCATAATCACCAGCAACAAGCGCAAGCGCATGGCCGGGCTCATCAGAAATTCGGCAAACGATGCCAAGCGGGCACGCCACGAGCGATGCACCACCACCCCATCGCCCAGCCTGGCCAGCATCAACCCAATACCCACCGACAGGCAGATTTCCATGTAACCCGCCATGCTATTGTGATAAACAAACGCCCCCTTGACACGATCATGCGTCACTTCGTTGAAGAAAATCACGTACTCGGCGCTGATCGAAAACAAAAAACCGCCCAACAAGGCCTGAAACACCCCGCTCAACACCAAGGAAAAAGCCAGGGTATCCAACCGGGCATGGTCGCGCACCAAGACCAGCACCACCACAAATACCGACCAGTAAGCAAAAGACAGTGCGGCATACAACTGCGTCTGCTGCAAATCCAGTGTCACCCGGTAGGCATCCACCACCCCCAGCTGCACCGCCGCCGTCTCTGGCGAAATCACCTGCAGGACAGACAATGGCAAAGGCATACACTGCAACCAGGGGATCGCCACAAAACAGGATAAAAAGAACAATGGCCAGCGAAACACATGCAGTCGTGCAGACAACTCCGGCAAGCGTTGTCGCCAAACCCAAATCGTCCCCCACAGCAACAGTTGCGAAAACAACACCAGGATGGCAAGCGCAAAGCTGCGATTACTCCCCAAGGGCAACGGCAACCAGAATAGAAAGGCGATCAAGCCACGAAAGCACCATTGATCCCCCGCCGCCAACGGCAGCGAAGACAGTGGGCGTTGCCCGTGCGAATTAGCGAACATTTTCGAAAACCAACAAAATCGTTTGTCCAGGCGGTAGACCGCGAGGATCGAAACCACCGGACGAATCCAGCAGCACAGACTGCTTCACCCATTGACGCGGCACCTGACGCTCCTGCAGATGCAAGGTATCCGCGTCCACGTTGTGTGCATCAAATGCACCATCAAACTGAAAAGCCCGGACTTTAGCGGCCTTCTTAAATGGAAGATCGAGCCGAACTGGTGTGTAACCGTCATCCCCAACCAACGGATAATCCGGCACCTTGCGCGACACCAGCGCCACAAAGTACTGCTTCTTCTGCCGCGTTGCATAAGTCGCGACCAAGGGTGCCGCCGGAATTGGCTTCAGTCTGCCGATTGCCGGCAAATCTATCGTCGGCAAAGACAACGCATCGACCTGCAGCGCCTCCCCTACCCCCCAGCGATTAAAGGCCGACAACAATTGCCACGAAGGAAAAGCCTGCCCCCCCTTGAACCAATGCGCATGCGACTTCCAATACTCCCCCGAATCCAGGGTGAAAAAATTCTGCAAGGAATACCCCATCTGACTCCGGGACAAAAACGCATCCAGCGTTGCCGTACCCGCCGCCACACTCTTCATCACCCGCTCCTGCTGCCAAGCCTGCTCTGGCGTCACCCGCTCGCCATTCAAGCCATTCAGCGCATAACCAGGCCCCGCCTCATAAGTCGCCATTTGCAGCGGTCGACCGCGTGATTCAGCCAAAAAGGCCGCCTCATCACGGTGGCGACGCGAAGACTGGTCGCTATAAAGCACATTACTCAGCACCTTGGCATACCCTGGCAAGCTCTTGGCAATCGCCGACTCCCCGTTATCCCACCCCCCGTTATACGCCGCAATCCCCAGCACCGCGCTATTGGGCGAAACCGCAGCCGCATCCTTGCCATAACCAAAGCCATTCCAACCACCCAACACCGGCACCAACTTCTCAGCCAGACCAGACGACTGCCAATAAGGACTTTGCCGCATCAACGCCAGTACATATTCCTGAAAAAGACCATACGCCGCCCCGGAGGAATACAACGTGCCATCAGCATAATCGCGCATTCCTTCAAAATTCCAGGGATAGAACAAGCGATTCCAGGTTTCATTCCCCAACTCGAAATAGATTTTCGGAAACTCATCCACCCAAGGCCGTTTTTGCCCTTGCTGATACCGCTTGAACGCCCAAGGCTTGCTTTGTGCTGTATCCACCGCCGGATCAAACGGCGCCGCCAGATACTCCACCAGACCCAACCACTCCTCAGGCTGCAAATGCCACTCGACCTGCAACCACGGCAGCACCCCGGCTTTTTTCATGATCGACAAAGTTTGCGGCAAGGTGTTACTGCGATGAACCGCCTGGATCAAACCACCCGCATTGGTCAATTGCGCCAAATCATAGGTAGACATACCCGTCTTGATCAAAGCATGCGTCCGCAAAGCAGACATTTGGCTCGCCGCCAAGCGCGCGTAATTCTCCGGCAATTCATCCAAAAACGGCGCATCAGCTCGGTAGACCCTGAAATTATCAACATCCAGCGCTGCCGCCCCCTTGACCTCCAAGCCCATAAACCCCGGCTGGCTGGAATCCTGAATCACGGATGGCGAAAAATCAGCGGTATAACGCTGCCACACCGGACCAACGTCGAAATCAATTGGCACCAGGCCATTTTCTGGGCGGCTATAAAACCCCTCAGCCCGGAAACGCACCTTAACTGGCTGCGGACTGCGTAGCCACACCGAAACCCGATACGGTCTGTTCGCCAACACCGGATACCATGATTGCGCCCGACCGGCATGGTTGTAAGTACCGATTTTGGCCGAATCACCATCCCCCACCCGCAAACGCAAAAAAGTCTCTCCCGCCTCGGCAAAGGGCGCCTCCGCCCCATGCGGCACCAGAGACCAGTGTTTACCCACCACCTCATCCGGGAAAAAATTGACCAACCCAGGTAAAAAACGACCGTACGACGAATAATCAGCCCACACCCGGTTGGCCAGTAAATCCTGACGCGACGTCTGGTAAAAACGTTTGCTCACCACCAGCAAATCGCCCGCCTCAACATCCGGCACACCCTCGCTCGCAAGGGTCAGCGCATAACCCTCATGCTGCGCAGGCGGCGAATCAGAACGCTCCAGCAAAAAACCCACCACATCCTTCGACACCGGCATATTCCAATGCAACACCGCATTGCCCTGACCATCCGGTTCAAAACGAAAATCGCCCGGTACCGGCAAACCCGGCGCCGTCTCCGCGGTCAACCCTTTAAAAACCACCTTTTCAGCGACTAACAGCGGCGGATGACTGCCATAACCCACGGGCGGCGAAATTTTCAAAACCTGAGCCGATCCAGAACGCCTTCCCAAGCGATCAATCGCCGAAATCGAAAAATAATAATCAACCGCTGGACGGTTGTAAGCCGCCCACTGAATCGCAAAAGACCTGACCTGAGGCGCCAGCAATTCGCCCACCGGCAACACGGGCGACCAACCACTCGCCGCTGTGTGCTGAACGATATGCCAGCCCACCGCACGAAACGCACCGTTCGTCACACGGTACACATCCACCCGAGCACCATCGAGATAGCCCGTCCGAAAACTTTCGTAATGCGACAACGCCGCAGGCGAAATCAGCACCCGCTGTCCATCGCGCCCCTGCGCCATGAAGCGATGCCGAAATACCATGGGCTCAAACGCCCCATTCAGCAAAACATTGCCAACCCCACCAATCGTCGCCGTAAAAGGCGAATACGCCGCAACCGGCAAGGGGTCCTTGAGAACACGAAAATGCGCTGGCGCCATACGATCAGACGCGGTTGGCGCCTGATCCGCCCCAACCGCACTCACCCACATCAATAAAACGCCAAAAAAACAGGCTGTTTTTAGCCACATCGAACGAATATGGGGCATCCAGACTCCAGCAAGATTATTCCAACCAATGTGCCAAGCCATACCACGGCAAACAGCGACGCACCGCCAACGACAAGGAAAGCAACCTGAAATCCTTGCCCTGCCGAGAAAGCAATTGCTTGAGGCGCAACAACTCCCCGATCGCCAACGAATCCAGATAACACACCTGCCCCAAATCAATCCGGAATTGTTCGCAAGAAAAGGCCTGCGACAAAGCCTCACGCAAGCGACCCAGGTTATCGCGCCCCCAAGCCCCGCTCAAAAACACGGTGGAATGTCGCGAGTAAGTCTCCAGCGTAACCGTCGCATTTTCAAACCGCGACACCTCCGGGCGAGCCAAACGCTCATGCCAAGCTGCCGGCAACAACTGCGTCATCAACAACCGGGCCAAGCCCAGTGCATCAACGGCATAACGCCGCCACAACGCCGGCTCCTCCTTGATGCGCCACAACCATTCAAGATTCAAGCTTTGCCAAAACAAAGGCGCCCGCTGCACACTCCCCGCCACAAAATTCACCACCGCGCCCAAGTGGCTGACGATCGGCACCGATAACTGCGGCCAATTGTGCTGAATCCAGGCCTGCCCCTTCTTTGCACCCAGCGCCACCACCAGAAAATCGGCACCGGACGCATTGATCTCGGCAATCAACTCCGGGCTAGACATCTCGTTGATACTGCCAAAACCCGGCGAATGAAAACCGACACAAACCATATGTTGACCGTCAGCATTCAAAACCTCGGCGGCTTTCTCCGCCACCCCCGGTGG
>Ga0209066_10003625_pt1 | contig 17453 bp, 15 predicted proteins | sample All_14_2_FD_187198 | JGI IMG/M metagenome (GOLD analysis project Ga0209066, IMG submission 187198) | Freshwater microbial communities in response to fracking from Pennsylvania, USA - Allegheny Zone_MetaG_DW_15 (SPAdes) (version 2) ... | reverse complement strand
CAGGTAGCCAGTTGAAATTACGGCACCCGAGGAAAACCCCGTTAAAAAAAAAGCTATCAAAGGCACAAGCAGGCTCCAGAGAACACCATACCCAGAAATAGCCCCGGAGATAAAAAAGTAAAAAAAGAACGCCAGCGAAGCAACTGTAATCATCCTGCCAGGGAAAATAGATTCAGGGTCTTTAAAGGCTTTCCAACCGGCATAAATGAAAAGAAAAGCCATAAAAAAATCAATTATGGCAAGAAGGTTATCACCAACCCGATTGCTCTCAACCCCAAAAAACAAACTTGACACAACGGCAACTGGCACCGAAAGCAAAATTACTTTCCGCCGCAAAGCATCGTTATTAAAGTATTCTCTCTCTAAGGCTTTTTCCACTTTTTTGCCTGTCAGGTGCCGATCTTTAAACTCTCATCTATGTACAGCTATATTTATTTAGCCAACCAATAATTTGCTATCTTTCTCAAACTTAAATCTTCAATCTCTTAATGATTTTACCAAGAACTGCCCCTCTTTTAAAGAATTTTTAATTGAGAGACTTCAAGCTGAAACAAAAATCGATATCAGCACCGGCAATGATCGCTGATTGTATCGCTTCAATTTTAGAGGAAGCAATTTTGCACAAATGCATTTGTTTGCTCTTTTCAATTGGGGAAAACGAGGTGTTAATTTTCACTTTTTGAGATCAGGCCCCCCAAGCCATTGCACTGGATTTTATGAGGCAAAGCTGCATAAAAATGAGTCTTTCTAAGCGGGCTTATTTCCTCAATTCCTCTTATTCCTATTTTGTCATGGTTTCATTATATAAGAATACGCAGTTGAAATGAGAATCAGTCTTCCCAGTTTAATTGGGGTTTAATAAATGCAGGCATCATTATTTTTTCATCTTCGGTATTCTCATCACCGATGTGTTTATTCTTTTCAACAGTGGCATCTTCAATCGCTTGTTTAAGAGGGGATTTAATTGGGTTCGCTACTTGTGATAGACCATAATTTAAGAGCTTTTCGATTTCCTCTGGATCCATTTGGTTGTAAAGATCGGCGTAACTCTCTCCAACTCCTTTGGTCATACCGCCGATTATTTTCCCTGAGGCTTTATCAATGCCCGCTTTTGCAAACTCTTTGGCACATATATTGCCAACTAGTTCAACAAATTCTTTGTCACCGGAAATAGCGTTGTCAGCAGCTGATATTAGGGATTCTCCTGCTATTGTCAGTGTAAATCCCGCGGCCGTGCAGATTCCTGCCAATGGTCCTGTTATTGCAGCAATTGGAGCAGTAAATGGAGCTAAGGCTACTGAACCAGAAACCAAAAGGCAGACCTTTGTAACCAAATCAAGTGCTGTGGCCGCAGAATCAAGTGCTCCTGCGGCAGTAAGGAGAGCATTTCCTGCTTTTTTAAGAGCCTCCTGATAGATAGCAAGGGCACTGGAACTTTTGTCCAGGCTATTGTAGACTTTTGTGGGATCAGTTTCTGCCGCTTTTTCTAATGAACCGTTAGTAAGAGAAATCCTCGTTTTTATAGCATCCCACTTGATCTTTTTTATATCTTCATTAGCTTTTTTTATCTGGGCAAGATAACCTTCAAGCTTTGCTTTTTCCTGCTGAGCCTGCATTTTTGCAGCCCACTCGCGCGATTGGTCAGGAGTGGTTATTCCTTTGTCATCTCTTGGAATCGGAATAGCATTCTCGCAATTCCAGATCATTCTAAGAATCTCTGATGTAATAGAGCCAAGATCAATTTCTTCAATGGCCATTATTTTGTCATATGTAACCTGAAACTCATCTTTAGCCTGCTCAATTACTGATTTCTGAGTCTGGTTTTCTTGGGCAGATACTACAATCGGCATAAAAAGTTGCAGAAAAAATGCAGCCATTGTCAACGAAGCAATAAGTCTGCGATAAAATCTATTCATAACAACCTCCGATTATTTAAAAACATCTAGACCGTTGTTAATTACAACTTTCTCAAAACTCTTTGTTGATCTAGAATTAAACGAATGCAGCACAAATCTTGTTTTTTAAAGCAGCGCCGGCATTTCTAAGAGATATCCTAAATGTCTACCAAAAAAACCATATCTATACAGATCTCGTAATACTTAACCGGAAAGCATGTTGGCATGCTTCCCGGTTAAGTATTAACCAGTCTAGAATTCAGGGCAAGGCAAATGTGATCGGAAACCAGGACTTCTTGTCACTTCGAAAGCTGAATACTTTGCCATCTGGCGTGATCGCTTTCTTTCTGGGATAAAGGAATGCAATTGCAAGGAAATCCGCCTGCCCAAGAATTTTTCCGTCGCTGTTGAGCCGAAGAACCCGGTATTGGTGAATAACTCCACGTTTATCGCAGGCAATCAGCTGGAGATACACATTCTTTTTTGCATCAGAACCAATCAGCTGTGCCGAAACATAATGCGCGTTATGCTCTTTAGGGGTCTGAAGAGGGAATTTTGCAAGCGATACGGTAACTGTTGGCGAAGCTTTATCAGCCCTGAACAGTTCTGCTTCCAGATCATTGAATTTAACACCAAGAGGCTTATCATTTGCGTCAACGGTTGTAGAAAGAAAGGTTTGACCATCATAGCGTTCAATCAGTTCGCCAGCGGGATTGAAGCGCAACAGACTATGCATGACCGGGTTTGCGACCAGAAGATTCCCCTTGCTGTCAACTCCAATTTCACGTGAATCCGGCAAGCCTTCAATGTACGCCTGTGGCACGCCTTTATCGTCAACCCTCATTATCATGCCATCTACAGAATTATAAAGATAAAACCCGCCCGAAGGAATTATAGCCATATCCTGCAAGTTGACAAACTTTTCTAAACTGCTCCCAGGGAAAGGAAAACTGGAAAGCAGATTTCCATCAGCAGCAAAATGCTTTGTCTTCTGATTTATTGAGTCAAGAACCCAGAACGAACCATCTGCGAGAGGGCAATAAGCGGTAGGAGCCCCTCCGATTCTCATTTTAAGGCTCTGCCCGTCACCGCCAACATTGTTGTCGGCAGTGCCGTATTGAATCGAGCAGATATCCTTATGAGCAATCGCTGACGAAGCAAGACCCGCCTCATACTGTAACCCGTTGATCAGAACACCAGAAGGCTTTTCGGATGATTTTGCGTCAACTACGCCAGAGAAACCCATAATGCTTATAACCAGCAAGCCGGTGATAATTTTTTTCATATTCATATCCTTTCTTATTCTACGAGCGGTGGAAATTCCAGACCAGGAACATCACGCGGATTCACACTATTGCCACTCGAATCGGTAATTCCCATATGTAAATGCGCGCCTGTTGTCCATTCACCAGTGTTATCGGAGCGAGCTATATCCTGCCCAATTGCTACTGACTGGCCTTCCGAAACACTTACGCTCTCAAGGTGACAGTAGAAAGAAGAGTATCCATTATCATACCTTACTCTCACAAACTTACCACCACCATCGCTCCAGCCAACTTCTGTGACTGTGCCATTGCCAAGAGCATTAAGGCGAGTTCCATTTGGAACCGGCAAGTCGATTCCTTCATGGAAAGTACTGCCTATACCGATATCACGTGGGCCAAAATCAGAACTAACAGAGTCTGGCATGGGCTCGCAGGGCTCAGCTCCAAATGTGCCATTATCAACGGTTGCACTGGAACCTGGGACACCAGTAAAAGGAGCTTGATCTGAGCCAAGTATTGGTGGTTCAACACCCTGATGTGATGGAAACCCGGGTGCGTCAACATAATAGGCGTGTATAAAACCCTCCTTGCCATCTTTAAGGATTTTAAACCAGTCGCCTTCCTTGCTGAGAATCGTTACCTTCTCGCGGTTGTTCAAACCACCGATAATTTTTCCCCAGGGACCTGTACGAATATTCAAATAAGTATCGACATCAATGGTTCCTTCAAGGGTGTCAGCCTCAGAAGCAGTTCCATCTACAGAAGCTGTTTCTGAACCAACACCATCTTTGGAAATTTCAGTGATATTGGTTTCAGTAACTACACCTTTGGACGATTTCTTTAAAGACACTCCAAACCCCTCTGTGCCCTCCGGGGTAGAGCTTGTCGGTGTTTCTGTGCTGCCTCCCCAGCCTTCTTGATCTTGAGCAGACAAGTTGTGACCGAGTATAAACATGAACACAAAGACAGACAGCAATATGACCCCTAATGCCTGTTTTTTCATTGAGATTTTCTCCTTTTTTGTTTGAGTTTCACAATTTAATACGAAAAAAACAGTTTTTTGTGACAATGTCTCTTTTGTAAATTGCAATTTCTTTGAACTTATTCATCTTAAAACGAGTTTCCAATGTTTTGGGTTATAGCATAATATATGCTTAAAGAATCAATGTTTCTTTTTAGTTTCTTATTTAATTGGCCCTTCATCTGCCAGGGGCAGAAGGATGGTTTGGTCTTGGGCATCCTGTATCTGGTGGTGTTCCTATTCCTGCTTTTGCCTCTTTCTCCCGCTCTCGCTCATCTAATTTCGGTTCTTTAAAGAAGCCCGAATTATCGACACTTATCCTTATCGAAAAATCATGCGACAGCTCAATTGGAGGAACAGTCTCAAGTTTGACCTTGAAGCCCAACGTATTTGCATTGTCTGCATATCTAGTGAACCCAACATATTTCAAAAATCTCTTGCGTTCACCTTTAAAAGCAAATACTAAAGGGCCCGAAGCAGTATTTCTTATGATCTTTCCAGCTTCAAGCTGAACATCATAAGTAATGTCGCCTTCAAACCTTTCAATGAAAAGAGAGGTGTCTGACTCAGTCATGTTTTGAACCAGGCATGACCTGCAGCCGGCAAGGTCTCTTCCCAGCTGTTCACAGATTTTGGCAAATGATGCTTGATAAGTAATTTCGACATTCTGCTGTTCATGAACCATTCTGGTTCTCCATAATAAAAAGACGAATAATCCAAGAACCAGAGCGCTTATGAGAGTATAAATAATTAGCTCGACAACAGACACCCCACTTTTATTGCAGATTACCTGTTTCATAAATATTCCTTCATGGTTTCGGGAATGCATAACCACGAATACAAACCTCTCGTCTTGCTTGATCACCAGATCCAGGAAAACGAAATTCAGATCGCACATCAATTGTAATCATTTTTAATTCGACATTCTCGTTTATACCAACTTGTGTCTTAATGTCGAGGTTGTTTACTCTTTTATTGCCAGAGTACTTTTTTAGAACCAGGGTGAATGTTGCACCTTTTGATGAAAGATCGCCATAATCAAGCAAACATAGTTCGCCGATGCATGAGGTCTGAAAAGAGTTTACTATGACAGCGTCTCTTGCCGCGAGAGAAACCCGGCGTGTGAAGACAAAATGTTGCATCAGAGGCATAAGGTACACTGCTAGAATGAACATTGCTATCGCAATCTCAATCATGGTAAAACCCGCTATTTTTTTCTTATCTGACAAAAAATCCCTCGAATTACACATATAATTCCTGCCATCGGCGTATTCTAGAATACTGTTTTGAATGTTTCAATTATTCTTTTACCAGCTCGACGCGACGATTTTTTGCCTGCCCTTCTGGGGTACCATTGTCTGCAATAGGCTTAGTATCGCTCATTCCGACAGCCCTGAGTCGCGAACCACCTATACCTCTGTCAACCAGCCAGTCTCTTACTGCGTCAGCTCTACTCTGCGAAAGGGCTGGGTTAAGAGAAGTATCTCCAGATGTGTCACAATGTCCTTCGATAGCAATTCGAACATCAGGGTTGTTTTGTAGATATAACAAAACTGCTTCAAGAGCAGGAGTAGACCCGGCTGAAAGATCTGAGCTGTCAAAATTAAAGGTTATGCCTGATACAATTACCCTTCCAATGGAGTCAAGAGCAACTTTCAGACTCTCGGGGGTGACTGTGTCACTTGGAAAAATACCTTCCATATAAGGGACAGTATAATCTACTGGAACAAGATTTGTCGGAACAGGATTGGGACCTGCTGGGGGAACGACAGTATTGATATCGGGAGATGATGGAAAAACAGTGTTCATCTTTGGCGAATTCGGCAAAGGCATTTCAATATTCTTTGATTTTGCGCGATCAGGCACAAGAGGTATTTCAACTTGTTCATTTTCATAGCCAACAATGACTTTGTATGATTTTGCTTCGCAAACAGATGCAGCAAAACAGAAGAAAACCAGACTGGCAATTGTCAGTTCTAGCGAAAACCGCATGGTAAAATGCAAAGTCAGCACTCCATGACGCTGGGGAGTGTCCTTATTCATGGATTTACCTCCTCAATTCGAAAAATAAGAGAACTTGCTTTTTGATTTGGGTTTGTAAATAAAAATACCTTTTTCCGTCCTCGAAACTCTCGTTCAATTTTATTCCCCTGCAAAGAATAGGTAATCGAATCAGTTTTTCCATCTGGGTTAACAAGCAGACTCATTCCATCTGGATTTGCCTGAACTGATCTGGCCATTGCAAGATCAGTTTTAAGAGTTTCTGTAAATTTTCCGAGATCCGTATAGTATTGAGAGGATTTTCCATTGTCGTTTACCTGTCCTACTTGTTGTCCGAACATTAGATACGTCGCTACAGACAAAATCCCCACGAGAAAGGCTGTAATAGCGACTTCAACCAGCGTTAATCCCGCTTTGCAATTTCGTTGCGGCAGGTCACATTTTTCCGCCTTCAATGAAGTATTCCTCCTCTTGCGACAGTTGGTATCTATAAGCGGTCTTCCGCTTCCATTTATCCATGCTGGAATATGGGTCATGGGCAGGCTCAAAGGTGATGCTCTTTTGCTTTGTCCTCATTGTTGAGGTGTCAATTGAGCAGGCAGCCAGTCCCCCTTTTATATTAAAACCATTGGAGGCTCTAAAAGTTCCCATCAAGCAGATCAGATGGGCTTCAATAAGCAAGTTCGTTTCAACAGTGATGTCTTTTAGAGAGACTATTGTTACGGCGTGTTTGGACTGTATAGCAGACTTGATACAAACATTTCCTCCACAGATAATTATTCCGGGACTCGTAATCTCAAGATTTTCATCAATGATCAGATCTTCTTCGCCAATATATACGATTCCTGGAAGGCGAAGCTTGGATGTGTTTTTTTCACGGAAATCAGCTTCAAGATCCTTAAAAGATGGAAACACGGCAGTTACCTTGGCTTGAAATTCCTTACATCCTTTTATATCAACAAGATTTCCCTTGTAAAGAGGTGTTACGCCCATCCCAAATTCCCCGTTAGCTGCGAGTAATGATTTTCTGTTGCCAACCCATGGTCTGATCTCAGAAGAGTTCGCCTCTCCGATCTTTTGTGGTGGCGGGAATGGTGAATTTCGCGCTGATTTTGGAACCAGCATGGTTCCACTTTCAAGATCATCAAGAAAAATGTAATCAAGTGCCTGAACATACGGACTGGTAGCGATAACTGACATGCGATCTGTGTAATGAGAATAATCAGGCCCTGGATTGTTTCGGTTAATACCCAGGAACAGTCCAAAATAAAAAAAATTCATGTCCTCTGGTATTTTGGGACTAAAGGCCTTAACGAAGTCAGCTTCCTTTTGAAAACCTGGTATAATAACGTCTTCATAAGAACCTTGATACGGTAGCACGGCGTCAAAAGACCGCAATATCAAGTATTGCATGTAAACTGGTCCAAATATCAGAGTGGGCGAAAATTTAGTGCCAGTTCCAAATAATCTAAATAATGAGGCTTTTGGAGGATCATTTGGAAATAGATAGCGAAGATACAATGTATCGTAGGGTTTTTTACTTACAACTCCCTCTGGGGTGTTTGATTTGTAATCTGATTTCATCCCCTGAAACATCTCGCATAGCATCTTTAGCTCTTCGCCAGTAGAATGTTTTTTGACAAGGCCATTTTCCAGACGCAGATTCTGGTAGGTGCCAACGCGAAGAAGCAGTCTGTCGTCGTATTCACTATAATCTCCTCCTCCTGAGAGGTTGAGAATCCATGGGTCAGCCGTCTGAGAGTTAAGAAATACCCATCCTGACTTTTTGATAAGTTGTTCAAAACCATCTTTTGTGACTAACGACAAATCGAATTCCTGCGTGCTTGGCTTAACGACGCTGAATGAGAGATTCTTTTTTCCTGCATTCTCATCAGCTTCAGCAAAACCCTGATTATTCAGAATAATCGGTGCCCCATCCTTTTCAAAGCCAAACTCTGAGGTTTTTCGTTCAAGCACGTTCACGTCCTGGCCATTCAATTTTTCTCTTACGAAAAGTGTGAACTTTGAAAGAACGGGGTGGACTATCATGACAACCTTAAAACCTTTTCTGATACAAACCTTTCTACAGGCTTTTCCGACAGTTCCAATTGCAGTAAATTCAACTTTTCCTGACTTCTCGACCGGATCTGGTTGAAAACCACCCTTTAGATCCTTATGGATAGGGAGAGGAGCGATGTCGTAAATTCTCATTTTCACATCAAGGCTGCCGTCTGTTAATTGCTTATCGATATATTCCAACAGCTCATCTGGATATTGAAGATCAAATTTAAATTCCTTCGAGGAGTCTCCGAACAGAGCTTCACATATCGGATTGTTTGCCTCAAATGTTCCGCTGGCAAACGTTGTTACAGCCCACTCTGCCCCAGCCTTGGCAATAGAAAGAGCACGAGAAGAATCAACAAAATGGCTTGCTGCGTTGCTTTGTCCACTGGAAAGAAAACTCATGAGAAAGAAAAACAATGTCAATACGGCCATTGCTCCAAAGACAAGTGGCAGCACGAAGCCTTGTCTAAATCGCCAGAAATTCGAGATCGAAAGCAAGAAACCATTTGTTTCGTCTGAGGTTTTTCGTAGCATTAGTAATTCTTTCATTATTAGAAATTCGCGAATTATCGAATCAGTTAAAACCTTCTCTTCCTATTGGCCCGTTTTCTTCAGGAATCCCCCATTTCTTTTCCTCGTTTTGATCTGGGGCGATGAGTTTAGGTGGTTCATCCTTCCGAATATCCTGCAAACCAGGTTTAGAAATAGTCCAGATATTGCCGGAAAGAACAACACGTTTTCCTGTTTCCAGTTGAATAGTTTGCCGCGAAGTATCGTCAGGAATAAGATCAACTGCTCCTTCAACCAGCATTATTTCTGCTGCTGGCGGATGGATATCAAAATGAATCTCTGTTCCACGGACAGCGAGTACGGCGCATGGAACACGAACCTTTAGAACACCAGAAAGGTTTTTGAAGTCAGCATTGAATTTTCCGTTTTCAACATTGAGTCCGTTTTTCAACACCTTCATTTTTCCGGATCCAGTCAAGAAAACTTTGCCACCATTCTGATATTTAATTTCGACTGGCTCAGAGTTAGCATCGAACTCTATTCTCTCTTCTTTGACAAGCACCTGCTCCACATTTGAAGCAACTTGCTCTCCCTTACCATCAGTAGAAATAATGGTTACATTTCCGTTGAGAGAAGCAAAAGAAGGAGCTTTTTCTTTAACTGAAACAGAGGCTTGATTAAAAAACCAGAAAAAAACAACTATCAGTAACAGAATGGTCATACCCAATGCAAATGACCTTTTCATATTCAGCCAGTCAAAAATGGAACTCATCGAAAGAGCTTCTGAGGAAGACTTTTGAGAATTGACAAGAGCTTCTTTTTGAAAGGATTTCATAAATTCCCCCGTTTCTTGTTTAGAGAGACAAGTGATATTTCTAATCTTGGCGCAATTTCGAAAAAAATCGACTGTTTCACTGCAGTTCGAACAGGTTTTAATGTGATCTGCAAGAGAATCTGGAATTTTTGTCATATCAGGGGGGGGGTCCTGTTCAAGCCATTCATTAACCCTGTTGCAAAGTTCCATTGGACATCTCCTTTCGAATTGCTAAAACTGCTCTCGAAACAATTTTTCGCAAAACTTCTTCTGACTTGCCAGTGATCTGACTCATTTCCTCATAAGGAATCTGTTCAACATAACGCATAAAAACAATTTCCCTTTGCTGAACAGGCAATATTGCAAATTCAGGGAGCCCTTCGGGACAAAAATCTTTATCAGCACCCGAACAACTCCCATTATCAGTTGGAGTCAATACAACCTTTTCAACTAAGTCACCCATACATTTAACTGATGTTTCCCGTCGCCGAGAAATGTCAATAACCATATTTCTTGTCATTGTCATGATCCAGGCTCGAAAAGTTGCTACTCTCTGTGGATCAAATTGTTGCCACGCTTTCAAAAAGACCTCCTGGGCGATGTCTTTTGCGTCTTCTTTCCTCTGTGAGAGGAAATGCACATATCTGATAACACTGTCCAAGTGAGTTTTCACCATAGTAGAAAATTCAGCCAAATGTTCCTGAGAGGTCATTCCATAACCACCTTGCCGCGATAAGAATGCAAAAAGACAAGACAGCACAACATCGTCATAAATATCTTGCTACACATATATGGACTTACACTTCGGTCTTTTCCAAGATTGATACGAAATACTCATTCCAATTGTGACAATGAAATTTTTTCATCTCCAAAGCCCTCTTTTAAATACTGTCTAATAAACCATCTGCAAACCAAAGAAATTTGGTGCCCTGCTGGCTATGTGAAAAATAGCACTAACGGAAATGGGTGTCAAGAACAGATTATCCTTCTATCACGGCAAACGCAAACCTCTTTCATTTAATAATCACTTCCTCGATGATATTCCACATTCCATGCATCTCTATGCCTTCGAATCGCGCTCAAGCAAAACAACTGTGTAATCATCTGGCTGGGGTTGGCCCGTTAAAAATGAAGGGTGATGATCAAGAATGTCAGAACAGGCCTCGACAATTGGAATATGCGGTCGCGCCTCAAGGTAAGTCTGCAGAGCCGCGATCTTCATTTCGCTCTCTGCGCCGTCTTCAAGGGACTCATACAGACCATCTGTATAAAACATCAAGCGCTCACCCGGATTAACTACAACAGGCGTCCCAGGAGTCGCAGAATTTTTCTTAACTCCCAGCGGGAATGCAATAAAACATTGCTGTTGCGACCACTTTCCGTCGATTGACCGCCGGAATGGAAAAATATGGCCACGATGGTAAATCATGCTGGTATGCTGAATAGTATCGATAACCGTAACCTGCGCAGTAACCATGAGTTTTCGTTCATGACTGTTCAACAAAGTGTTATTGATTGTGTCTAGAAGCTTCTCAACAGAAAAATCATCAGATGCCCTCTGCAAAACAGATGTTTTCACGATCGTCATTCCGAGAGCAGCAGGAACGCCATGGCCCATAACATCAGCGATCAATATTACCAGATATCTATTCTCGACGATAAAATAGTCAAAGTAATCACCACCAAGCTGGGTTGCCGGACAAGATTTTCCAGAAACTCTGTATCCATTGAGTTCAAGAGGCTTCTGAGGTAAAAAATTTGCCTGTATCTGACGTGCAAGCGAAACTTCTCGCGCCATCTCATACAGCCGTGCATTTTCCAGGGCTGTTCCAGATATCCCAAGAAGGGTTGTCCAAAAAGACTCGCTTTGCCAGGACTTATTTTGTCCCTCGGCTTCATGCAGACAAACCGCGCCCCAGCAGGAATTTCCGACTAGAATCGGCAAGTATATTGAATACAATGGCGAATCATGAACTTTCAGCTGCTTTTTCCCTTCAAAAACTGATTTCAGACATTCTGTAAGCTCATTGCGATAATCCTGAATATACAAATCACTACGCCCGCCGGCGAATCGTCCAATTGGTTGAGGCTGCCCTGTTTTCGCTTCAAAGAAAACAAGAAGACCTGCATCAGCCCCGCGCAATTCACAAAATTCGGCAACGACCTCTTTTGCGAGAATACTCGTTTCAAGAATAGCCGGGAACCGGCTTCCCGCAGTATGGAGAACCATCAATTCCTGAACCCTCTGATCAAGTTTTAAGTTTTGTTCTCTGAGATTAGCGTTAACCAGCTTAAGATTGGCAATCAGTTGTACAAACCTGATAACAACATATTGGATAACAGCCATCAGCAGTGGAACTGTAATTGGCAGAACCAACCCATGACGAGAAAAAACTGTATAACAGAGAACTACATACCCGGTCAGAAAAATGCTGAATAATGTTGTTGAGGCTATGAAAGCCCCTTCCCAGAATAGTATGGCGAAAGTAAGAAGCGCGAAAATTGCAATAATGCAAATTTGCCATTTTATTAAGGGTGCTTCGAGAAAATTCGCTGACAAAATATTTTCGAGAAGATTCGCATGGACAATAACGCCAGGCTTCAGACCATGCGGTGTTAGTCGAAGATCCCCAAGTCCAACAGCGGAAGGACCAACGAAAACAATTGCATCACGAAAATCCTCTTGTTTGAACTTTTTCTCCAGAATATCAGCGAAAGAATATGTCACAAACGGTTCATTGTGCTTTGTACCAAGGAAATTCACATAGACAGCCTTGCCGGTACCCGCATTCCAGGAGCCTTTGCTCGATTTCCAGGGGGGGAGATCAATTAAAGGAATCGTTCTCCCACAGAGTGTTACACCTTCATTCTTGATAACAGCTTTTTGGCCAGAGACTTGCTCTGCAACCGCCAATGAATAATTTGGAAGCCAGCGACCTTCAAACTGATGCATCAGAAAAGTTTTCTGAATAACACCAACAGGGTTGAGATAATCAAAATCTGCATTAATGTAACCAAACCCCGCCGCAGCTTCGGCAAGAGTCTGAAACGGAAGCCGCACCTCCTCGATTATCTTCGGCGAAGCCGAACGTTCGTCAAAAAGCTGAAATTCTGAGAAAACAAGAGGCAAAACAACTCTTCCGAATCGTTGACAGCTCGCAACGAACTCTTCATCGCCTGTGTGATCCATCGTAGAATTTTCTTCAAATATCACATCGAATGCAATTGTGTTTGCCCCGGCTGATGCAAGACTATCTATGACCGATGCATATAACTTGCGTGAAAAAGGCCAACTGCCAAGACGCGTCAAACATTCATCGGTAATTAGAACCAGAACAATTTTTTCCGATGTTTTCTGCTGTGGTCTCGCACGGTAGCGCCAGTCAAGCGTTCTGTTTTCAAGGCCATCAAAAGAGCCATATAAAAAAAGAATCGTGAAAATGACGAAAAAAAGGGTTGTTATTCCAGCCTCTACGAGGCGCATTACTTTCACGTCAGCATTCCAGATAAAGAGCTTGCCTGCAAACAATCAGATTCTTTGCTTTCACGATTGTAAAACCGTAACTTTCTGTATAACAAGCATATTCCGTCGATGAAGTTGGTAAGAATTTTCATACCCAGCCGAAGATCATATGAATTTGGTTCGGGCCGGAACCCTTTTCGGAAGTGAATCTATGAGAATAATAGAGAGAAACACTGATTACTGCGGGATTACAGAACCTGTTTGTCAAAAACTTGTCTTGTATTTTACTCGGAAATATGGGTGAAGATAACACTGACATTTCTATGAGTCAAGGGAAGCTGAGGCTATTTCAGTCCCCTTTACTGGATTTTTTTCTGTTAATTATTGCATTAGCTGTGTTTCTGGCGCAGGGCATATATTCCATGCTGCTTCATCGCTGGCTATCTCACAAATGGCTTCAAACAACTACCGCAGCCATGCAGCATAAAAAGTGGTGGCTTCCTGAGTGCCTCCCTTAAAGACCCATGATGCGCAACTTCTTAATACAGTTACCGTCATGAAACGGGCATTTAACAGCATCAGCAATAAGTTGGCCAGTCTCAACCAAATCGTTCTTTGAGTAGGTGGATCTGGAAATTGTCACCCGGGTAAGGTCATTTTTTACGACTACGAGATAATGTACCCATGATCCCGAAGCAGTTAGCCCTACTTCTCGCGAGTCAAGTTCGATCGAGACAACGTTTGAAAACGAGGCAAGAACACTATCGCACAACTTTCCAAAAAATGTCAGTCGATAAACAAAGCGCCGGCATTTAAGATCAAGAACATAACGGGAATCGCAATGAAGAAGCAGCCATAAAAAAAGCACAGAAGCAATGGCACTGCCGACTACGCAATAGATATGGCTGGAATCGAAGCCATCGTAATATCCGAATAAAACATTCAATAAAAAAGTTAGAATGGCAACAGCAAGAAAGATTAGCAACATACTGTCAAGTGGGCAGGCGACCGTGTCAAGCGGTATTATATCCGAATCCTTTCGGTTTTTTATATCCGACAGGGATTTAAAACGCAAACAATCTTCAAACGAACGATAGGCCTTTCCAAAAATAAAAATTAGTATAATTTCCATTTGAGCTCCCTGAACATGTCATAAAGCAACTTCAACTGGCTTTCCGAAAAAGTTACTTTATTCCAGAACCATTCTGCCTCAGCTCCCCTTACTCGTAGAAGTGCGACTCAAGTTTTTTCTGTAATCGGCCTGCGATAACATTTTCCTGGGAAATGAGAAATGAACGCCGTCAATAGTCAGCTCCAGACAAATCAGTAAAAAAGACGTGATTCTGTAAACGAACGTGCAGTTTCCCATTTAACCACCATATATTGAAAGATTAACAGATAAGTTCTCACTCCTTCAAAAATTTCCCGCCCGGGCCATTTGGTTCTACAATAGTTTTCAGGTCACTCCATGGAATATTGAATTCAATGATTCCCTTGGAATATGGTGCGATTTCGCATTGATTAAAACAAAATGACAAACCATCTTTGGAAATCAGAAAATTCTGGTTGAGAGAAAATAAATTGTTTTCAAACCAGTAACCTGCTTTCTCATAGGTTTCTTCAGGCTTCATATTTCGAATCAGGCGAAAATGGTTTTCTGCAACCTTTGTCAGTTTCGCAAGGTTGTCTTTATTAATCAGGTCGGTGAGACTGTAAAGTTCGCCCGTTTTGATGGAAAACACCATGTATGAGAGATGAGAAGCCGGATGTGCGCCACCGGTAAAAACGGACTGGAGTATTTTGAGGCAAAACAGGTCTTCGTCGAAATGACTGATTGTTGCTTTAAACTGCAAAAACCAGGCACCAGGCATTTCTGGAGTCGCTTTCGTGGACTTTTCATAGTCGCTGCCGAAAGTCTCCATAAGTTGTTCAACTGTTTCAGGTTGTTTTCCGTCCAGAATTTTCAGTATCCGACTCTGTAAAGCTTTATTAATAGCACTTACGACAGCACTAACCCCAGTTGAGCTAGACAGTTCTGGAAAACGAATATCAATTTTTGCAGCTACAGTCTCTTTTCTTGCCATTTTCGGAGGAGGGATCTCCCTGGTAAGATGTTTGATTACAGCAAAAATAGAGCTGGAAATTTTAATGGGTTCTTTACTTATGCCGTCTCCAGCAGTGGTGGCAGCCAAGCCATTGCATATCGCAAAGAGAATGAATGCTGACACGAGCAAACTGATCTTGTTTCTCATCTTGCTTTCTCCTTAAACGCCAGAATTCCTGGCAGGATTTTTTCGAATCACTTCTATTGCGGCGGAAACTGACTGAGAAATTCTTCATGGTTGCCGCGGTTATATGTGCTCCATGGGCTCCAATCCGAGCAGTTCGCACTCATTTGGATCATAACGCGAATGTTTGTCATTGGATCAAACAGGTCTTCATAACAACTCAGACCATATTGTTCCATGCGGGCGGGTCCAAGATCTCCGAGCATATTAATCTGGAATAAACCGTATGACATGTCTCCGGTTGAGCTGTCACCGTTATAGGCATCTGGAGCGCCACCCGATTCAGCCATGCCAATAGCCCAGGCCATTTTTAGTTCCTCTCCTGTCAGACCTGCCTGTTGCAGATAGCCGAGAAGGGCCACTCCACCACTTCCACCTGCGCCTGCCGCACTATATTTATCGCCATACGGCGACTCATTGGAACCCAGGATCGGTGGCTCAACCCCCTGATGTGAGGGGAAACCCGGGGCATCCACATAATAGGCATGGACATAGGCGTAACTGTTGCCGTTGACAATTTTAAACCAGTCGCCATCCTTGCTTACAATTTTTATTTTTTCTCCAGTTCTAAATCCTCCAACGATATTTTCCCATGGGCCGCTGCGAATATTCAGATAAGTGTCAACATCAATAACGCCTTCCAGCGTAGATGCTTCACCCGATGCGTCGCCCTGCTGTTTATTCAGGCCGATATCTACTCCGAATCCTTCGGTGCCATCTACTTCCGAATCGGGTTTGCCATCGCCTGCATTCCACTCGGAAATGTCATTGTCGGCAATTACGGCGGAACCAAATAATACCATTGCCACAAAAACCAGTAACAGGAGAATACGCCAAGTTTGGATCTTCATTAGATTTTCTCCTTCAATTTTCTGGATACCGCAAAAACAAAAGACTACTTCATTATTAGCAGCTCCGTCGAACATGTCATAGGCTGCCCCAAGTATTGGTTGTGAAGCAAAGACAAAATTAAATATAAACCTGCCAATGAATACGAAAGATCAATGCCGTCTGTGACATCTTCTTTTCAACTGACATCAGAAATATGCCTCTCCTCATTTAGCGCATGTCTACAATCATTTTAAACGTAGGGGTAATTATTCTTTATTTGCGATGATAAAACAGGTGTCACAGAATGCAAAGACATTTCGTATCAGGATATGTGTGGTCTTTTTTTTCTATGTTTTGCGTGGAGATTTGGTTCATTCATAGTTGGAAGCTTGGAGCAATCTATGAAATATTGTGCCTCAGTGATCGTTTTTTTTGCGTTTTTTATGGTGCCAGCTTTATCTGGAGCCGCTGATTTCTCTGTGTATTCAGAACTCGATATGGCAGCGAGCTTTCTTCAAAGTTTTTTCGAGCGTTTCGACGCAAAACAAGTAAGTTTCAACGTTTCGAAGCCTTTTAAACTTGGTGTGTTGAAGCGCTTTCCTGTCGAGATAGGTTTTCTCATGTGCGAACCAGAAAGAACACCTGAGCTGGTCGAAGAGCTGGAATCCTTTTTTATTTCCGACACTTCTTTGAGAGTTTCCAGTCTGGCGATTTTTTCTTCTGCTGACGTTCGACAAGACGGAAAAGTAATTGTGAAAATGATTATGTCCGCAAATATATTTTGTTCTCCCGCAGCAGATGAAGTGAAACGATTCTTTCCAAACGATGAACTGAAAGAGATTCTCAAAAGGGCTAAGTTCGAGCCTGGAGTTCAATTTCAACAAAGCCAGGAAGAGATAGATATCTGGCTGAAAAGTTTGCGCGTTATCTCTGAAAAAAAATCAAAATGGGTTTTTCAGTTTGATGGATACGCCAAGAATTATGAAGCGCTCAAAGCGACGACTAATTCAATATCTGCTTCAAGCGGCATTTCTGATTTCGTTTTTCCCACAACCAGTCAGACAACATATTCGAAGCTTCCCTTTCTCATATTTGCCGGGACTGCCAGCTTAATTAAATGAAATCTTTTTTTTGCATCCTGAAAACGCCGGGTGTAGGCAATGGCTTTGCTTGTTTACGAGGGAATTCTTATTTTTTCGCCAACATTAATTAACAAAAGAAAGTCTGGAGATAACCATCAAAAGCGTTGTTGGAAAGAGGCCAGCCATAGAATCTAAAGACAGAAAAAGAAGAGGTTTTCT
>Ga0209066_10003624_pt1 | contig 17456 bp, 22 predicted proteins | sample All_14_2_FD_187198 | JGI IMG/M metagenome (GOLD analysis project Ga0209066, IMG submission 187198) | Freshwater microbial communities in response to fracking from Pennsylvania, USA - Allegheny Zone_MetaG_DW_15 (SPAdes) (version 2) ... | reverse complement strand
GAAGCACGCCTCCGATTGCCGTGCCGAAGTGGATACCCACGCCTGCCAGTGGCCCGATTTCACCGCGCCTCTCGCGAGCATCGCGCCATTCGCGAAGCGCTGTAGTTAGATGGAGTGCGCATTCCAATGCGCGAGCCGCGTCGTCGGGTGTCGATTTTGGCTGCCCGAAAGCAGCCATCACCCCATCACCGATAAACTTGTCGATCATTCCACCGTGGGCGAACACTTCCCGGGTAACGAGTTCCCGAAACTCGACCAGGAGGTTCGCCAAGCTCGCTGGCGGAATTGACTCGCTCAATCGCGTGAACGATCGCAAGTCGACAAACAGGACCGCGACGTCGCGCTGCGCCAGAGCCAGGGAATCCCCCGTTGTCTGCAGCTCTGTCAGGACGGTCGGCGAAAAGAATCTGCTGAGATTTGCTCGCCGCCGCTCGGCGAGTACAGCGGCTTTAAGCAGCACATTATGGTCATACGTGAGAAGGCCGCACACGAGAGCCGCGAAGCCAAAGGCCGCCGCAAGCGCGGCCTCGGTCAGAAAGGATGACCAGTCCAGTGTTAGAGCCGCTCCCTTGCTGAGATGCGCTTCTACCGCAACCGTCAACAGCGCAAGCCAACCGAGGATCACCAAACCCGAGAACAGAGCAACCATCATAGGGCGCAGGCGCAGCGCCACATGCATCAACAACAGGAAACCAATCGCGAGCGACGGTGCCGTCAGGGTGTGATCGACTTCCTTGCTCGGCGCAAAAAGATGCTCATGGAACAGCACAACGACGAGCAGAGCGTCGAATACAATGTAAATCCACGCGAACCATTTCGCTCCTCGCTGCAATTCGGCAAGCAGGAGCGCGACGATTGTAGCAACACCATATGCGGCGATGACGTTGACGTGAACAATCACACTGTCCGGACGGCTGGCCAGCCCGAGATTTACGATGAGGACCGCGAGCGCAACGAGGCGCAGCCAAGCCGATCGCCGCTCGCGATGCCAGCGACGTTGATCGGCGCTCATCGATAGTTCTTGCGAGGCATTATCGAGCATCTGTTCGAACTCGTCTTTTCTTCTGAAACGCCAACAAAGGCCTTAAGCGTCATCGGTTGGAGAATGGTGCCGCGGCTGCCTGAACAGCAGCCGAACACCAGCATCCAGCTAGAACTTCGCTTGTCCGGACTTGCCAGCGGGGTTCTTCAGAATGAGCGTGACTTGCGCGTCCGGTGGGATTGGCGCCCTCGCCTCACCCTTCAACGCGCTGTCCCCGAATACAGTGAGCGGCACGGTCTCACTGGCAGATCCCCCAACGAACAGGACGGCGCCGCTAAAACCCTTTGCAGAACTTGGCTTGCTATGCTCATCGAGGAGGTTAATGGTGACGGTATTTCCGGCCACCATCAGCTCGGCATGCACGCCGACTATATCCCGTAGCGGCCCACCACTAGGACCCTTCGTTGCCATGTGGTGCTGCGCCAAGGCCATACTAGCCCACAGCACTATTGCTGCGGACAGCGCTCCTAATACGCGGATGGACATGATCTGATCCCAAAAAGCCGCTCACCGGTGCGCCGCGCCGGGAAAGCCGACGCGACGAACGAAAACACGACGGGATCAGTTCTTGGGCGGTGGTCCTGCTATGCGGACCGAGACAGCCGACATCTGGATACGACGTCCTTCGGGCACGTCAGCAGAGGCAGGCGCGACATACGCGGGAGATGCCGCGTTGAAGTACGGCGCGATCGAGCAGCTGTGGCAGGCCTCGGAGATGGAGCCTCCTTCCGTGCCACGGTCATCCGCAGCGCCGGAGATCGCCGTCTGGGACAGTTCCAGGCTACTCGCCCGAAAATCGTTGACGACATGGAGAACGCTGGCAATCGCGAGCGCAACGACGCAGAGCATCCGAACGAAGCGCGCGCTCCGCCGGAACACTATTCCCCATCGATGGCCTGCCTGATTCGTCACGTGGCCGGTTGTCTACGAAAACGCCGGGGTTATACAATCACGCGGGAAGAGATGCGGCGTCTTGCCCGCACCTGGAGGCGGCTCGTCCGACAAGGGGTGCACTGCGGGAGCGTCCTTCCGCCAGATGTCTCAATCCGGCGGAAGGAGTCCCTTAGAATGGCGTCGGGCAAGAGGCCAAACCGGCATCTGCCAAATTTTAACTCGCCCGAGGCCCGGCGACCAACTACTTGGCGGCTGCCGTTGCGATCCGCTTCATGTGGACATTGAAGCGGGTTCCCGCAGAAACGTACCTCCCATCGAGTTCCGCGCCATGTCGATCCAGTTCCACATGGTCTTGCGGCGTACGCACCGTGATCGAGTTCGCAGTGACCACGCATTGCGTCGCCCATTGCACGGCCGATGCATCAGCGGAATTCGCCCACTGGCATCCGATCTTGCCGTCTGGGAGGCGGGCAACGATCAGCACCCGCTCCTCCGTCGTCAGGCTCGTTATGTAAGTCGTCGCATCGGCGTAGCGGACACCCGCCCAACGGCCGAGCGCCCAATCGTCGGGACTGCCTTCGTATGCCGAGGCGACCGGTGCCTGCGTCTGCGCGAAAGCCGGCCAATAACCCATGGGCAACAGGGCGAGTGTGATCAGTAGCTTCTTCATGATGCTCAAATCCTTCATGAACCATCTGCATCGTCCGAGCAGTGGCATTTTATTGGGGTTAGTTGACAGTTGCCGGGCGAGGTGGGGAAAACGCTCGACGCGTCTCACCCTGTGCATCACCACGACTTTGTTTGAGAGGATCAGGAAGGAAGTCAGGCTCTTGTCAAAGCTTGGGCGACGAAGATATTTCGTCGGTCACAGAGCTTGGCATGGACTGGGAACTTCCCGATCGGATCATTAGCCGGGCGGTTGGCGCGGCGGTTTGGCATCGGTCAGGCTTTGGGCGGTGGCCCGATGCTCTTGACTAGGACGGAAACGAGCGGCGTCGCGCCCGACAACGGGACGGGGCCACGGTTGGAATATGCCGTGATGAGAATTTCCGGTACCGCGACAACCGTGCATACATGGCAAGCCTCGATGACGATGGGGCTCGCTTCTGAGGGGGTATTGCCATCGACGCTAGCGACAGCGATCTCTCCGAGCTCGTAGCGAGTCGTGCCACCGAGTTTGCACAAATGGAACGAGGCAACGAACGCCACCGCGAGGAGGCACACCAGTGCCGCCATCCGTCTGGGAAGAGATTCCGTTCGCGAGTAAATTGCTTGCCCCACGGTCCAACTATGTTGGCTGAGCCGACCAAACGTCAACAGACAGCCAGTTGCAATTGATCCGACACGCAAATCGCGTCACTAGAGGAAGCACTGCAAGAAGCCATCGCATGTGCTCATTGCTGACACAAATGTTTCCGCTTACGTCCATTCGAAGAAGGGCGCGCTTGCCGCCAAGCGTCCAGCTGTCACACCAAATGGATGAACTTCGTATAGAGACCTTTGCCTACGCGCTATTACCGGCCCAGATGGCGGGAGGAGAGGTCGAGCGGTCGGGTCGATCCGCTTCCTTCGAATTCCCAGTGCGCGGACCATTCTCCGCGCTGCCGCTCCAGGACCAGGTAGTTGCGTTGCGCAACATATCGCGCCCGCAGCCCAGGCAACGGACGCATGGATATTGTGCCCTCGTTGAGCAGGTCCATGGGAAACAACGAGACGACTTTCAACAACGCCGCATACAGCCTCGACGGCGCTGGGTGCGCTATTCCGGAAGCAATGAGCTGGTGCATCGGGCCTGACGTGAGATCGAACGTTCCCCGAGCCGCAAGATGGATCTCGCCGGACAGCACAGTCACCGGCGTTCTCTCATGCACTTCGGCGAGCAGCGACATGAACCTGCCCCACTCCTCGCGATGCCATTTGCTCTGCCACTGGTCTCGCAGATCGTCTTCGTATTTATGCAGCAGTCCGCCCAACCCGACGACCGCCTCGAGCATTGACAGTCGCGGCCCCAGCGCCGGCACGGTCGACAGCACGAATACATGGCCCTGCCGCACGGAAGCGAAGGCCCGCGAGACAGCATCCCAGCCTTTCGGACCCATTACCCGATCGGGCCGCCGCTCCGAGCGCAGATCGGGGGCGATGACATCCAGTCCAGGCAGGGCCAGATGCCAAGTCAGGCTGACGCCGGTATCGTCCAACGACAGTTCGGTACGGCCAGTGGGCATCACGCCCAGCTGGAACACGAGGAAGAACTCCCTCGCCGTGGCAAAAAGCGCCTGACCGACGGGCGAATCGAGCTTTGCTTCTGAAAGCGACCCCCAGCCGTCGCAAATGTCGTGATCGTCCCACATCGCAAGGGATGGAATGCGCGACTGCAGCCAGGCCGACTCGGGTTGCTGAAGATTGTGCAGGTAAATCCCGAGAAAGGCCCCTCGCAGGATCTGGATGGCCTCCGGCATGGCGTCCAGTTCGGAGCAAGTCGAGCCGTCCGCCCATTGGCGGAACAGCGGATGTATGTCGAGGAGTTCGTCGGCGTAAACCTGATCCCCGCCATGAAGCAACAGCTGGAAGGGGCGTTCGGCATGCTGAGCCAGGAGGCGGCGCCAAAGTCGGTTTCGTTCGTCCGCCGGCCGCTCCACGTCTCCGTGCTCCTGGCCGTTGCAGGACACGAACGCGATGCGAAGGTCGCCAGAGAAATCGGTGTTCACCCCATACTGGATACCGTCGACTTCGTAAGATGCGTCCGAACCCATGCGCAGATCGAAGGCGTATAACCATACGCTCCAGTCTTCATGTTCCATCGCCAGTTTGGCTGCGACGTCCGCTTCTTCGACTCTCACGATAGGCCGCGGCTGTTCCGATGGAGCGGCGATCAATACCGACAGTTTCACTGAATTTCCGGCCGTCCCATGAACATAGAGGACGGGCGCCGTCGCCATATTCTCGCCGGCCGTATAGTCGCTGGCGCTTCGCAAATGTTCGACTGGTTTCATTGTCTCAAGTCGCGAAACTTGCATCCAACGATCGAAGGCTCCGTTGGCCCCCTACTGCAAGCTCGGCCTCCGATTCAGGGATGCCTCATACAAGCCCAGCTCGACGCTATCGATAATTGGACGCAGCGGCGGCGTGTCGAGTAATCAGGGAGCGCTTGATGCCGCTGTCCCGCAGGAGGAGCAGAACTTGGCTCCGTTTGCGATCGCCGTATTGCATTTGGAGCACATGATCGATGCAGCGCCCAACTGTCGTCCGCAATTGCCGCAGAATCGGCTGTCGGGCTGATTGTCAGAACGACATGCTGGGCAAACGATGACACGTTCGCGAACGGATGCTTCGCGTGGATCGGCGTCTCGGTAGTACCGCTCACCATGTCCGCGGCCGAGGCCGTGGCCACCACTACGTCCGCGGCCGCCAAAAAACCGATCGAAGAAATGCGAACTCATGGAAACCCCTTGGCGAAACCATATGCTGGCATGCGCCCCCCAGCGCAGTCCACCTCACGTTGGTTGAATTCGCACAACTCACACGAGAGTCGTGTGCAAAGACAGGCGGTGTGGATGGGCAAGTACGGAACCGAACATCTGCCGAGCCGTTCAACCACGGACAGGACAGGCGGGCCCGCCTCTCAATAAGGATGCCGGGCGGTCGTCAATTCAGGACTCGCCCAATGACCCTTGCACCACCAGACAACGCGAGCTTAGGCGTCTCAACGGCGGCGGCCCGGCACAAGAAGCAGCTCCTCATTGCCCTGGCACTGACTTCTACATTCATGGCCATTGAGATCGTCGGCGGTTTGTGGACCGGCAGCCTCGCCCTCCTGGCGGACGCCGCGCACATGCTTACGGACGCGGGGGGACTTGCCCTGGCGTTGATTGCGATTCGCTTTGGCGAACGTCCCAGGACGCCGCGTAACACGTTTGGATATGTAAGAATGGAAGTACTCTCGGCACTAACCAACGCCGTCGTGCTCCTTCTCCTGACGATCTACATCCTCTACGAGGCGTATCAGCGTTTCTTCAGCCCGCCGGAAGTCATCGGCGGGCCGATGCTTGCGGTAGCGTTCGCCGGTCTCGTGGTGAATCTCATCAGCATGAGGCTGCTTGCCGGAGGCTCGAGCGAGAGCCTGAACGTCAAGGGAGCGTATTTCGAGGTCCTGGCCGATATGCTCGGCTCGTTGGGCGTCATCGTGGCCGCCGGGACAGTACTGGTGACCGGCTGGAATATCGTCGATCCGATCATCGGCGCGGGAATCGGCCTGTTCATCGTTCCCCGCACCTGGGTTCTCCTGAAGCAGGCCATCCATATCCTGATGGAGGGGACTCCTCCGGAGATCGACATGGGCCTTCTCGAACGCGCCCTCGTCGAGATACCTGGAGTGACGTCGGTACATGACCTCCATGTCTGGACCATTAGCTCCGGCGCCGTCGCGATGAGCGGTCACCTCGTCGTAGGCGAAGCGGCCTCGCGCCGAGATGTACTGGCCGCCGCCCTCGAAGCGATGAAGGCACAATTCGGATTGACCCATCTCACGGTCCAGATCGAGGACGAAGCCCTTCGCGGCACCGAGGCCGTGCTTCGCTACTGAAGAAGAAGGTCAAGTTCGAGTCGCACGGTCGATTCGGACACGAACATCCTTACTTCACTTATGACATCCACGGGTTCATGGAGGTCGCGGTGCGATTTGAATCTTTGAACTGGCTGGAGATGGCCTCCCACTTGGCGGATCTCGCAATTGCCTATGCTCTCGCGCTGCCGATCGGCTGGGACCGTGAGCGGCATGAACGAAGCGCCGGCCTGCGCACATTCCCGCTCGTTGCGATCGCGAGCTGCGGGTTCGTGCTGGTCGCAATTCAGGTGCTAGGCGAGACCTCGACCGGGCAGGCTCGGATTCTCGAGGGGCTGATCACCGGAGTGGGCTTCATAGGCGGCGGCGCCATCCTAAAAGGGGGAAATCACGCGTCAGGAACCGCAACCGCGGCCAGCCTGTGGGCCACCGGCGCGCTCGGCGGTGCCGTCGGCTATGGTCTGTACGATATCGCGGCGATCCTTAGCATCGTGACTTTCGCGACGCTCCGGTCGCGAACTCCGCCAGTCGAAATGCAGAATGTCGCAGCGAAAGACGCAAATCGGTCGGCACGTCATAACGCAGCCGAGGCGAAGAAACTGCCCGAGCAATAGGTTCGCCTAGCCGGCCTCTAGGCGCAGCGACGGTAACGACCGCTCTATCAACGACCACTGCCGTTGGCCCGAAAGCTCGGAACGAGCCGAGAGGAACTCCGGACGAGGCCATCTGGGCCGAGCCTCCCGCACTCGTGTTATCGAATCGGACGAAACTTCCCGCCTCATCGGCAGGTGAAGGGTTTGGCCCCGACGCCGATTGAATGGGCGATCCCGCATTCGCAACTGGCGACATCTATGACCGGTCCAAACTGAGAGCTAACGAAGCTTGGATTCACCAAAAATCAGCTTTTCATGTAATTTTATTTCAGTAGAATCGCGCCAGTCCAATTCGCATTTTGGTAATTTAATTACGGGTAGTACAGCGTTCATGATTTCGCTGATCGACTACAACCATCAATCTTATTATGCAACTCACAAGCGACCCGCGGGAGTTAAATCTGTCAAAACTAGGGTCGCAACCCTGTTGGGTCGCTTAAAAATGTGGCAAATGCGCCACAGCCGGGGGTCAAACGGTGGTGAAACATCGACGTTTCTTGACCCCTAACCGCTGTTCGGTTTTTATGGAGCCGCCTTTGATCGATAAGAGAGGGAGGATGATTCACCCCTACTTTGCGCAATCGATCATTCCATAAGTATTTGATATTTAACGAAAGATGACTCGATGAGATCTTCAGATCGCCATCGAGGTGACGGTATCTGCGTCGGTATTTTTTGGTTGCCTTCTCCACGGCCGGTGGATAGTTTTGGCCCAGGTGCAGTGTGAGTTGCTAAAAGCAACCGTTACTGATTAAAACTGCATCACTTCTCACTAACCCTCCTCTTCGAGTGCCGCATCTTGGTCGCAAAAAGCGGAGGCGTATTTGCTCACGGTCACTGCATTGAAGAGCTTGAGGCCCAAGGAGAGGGACTACAAAGTTTCGGATCGCGACAGCATGTACGCTGTGGTCAAGCCATCCGGCGCAATAATATTTCGCTACGACTATCGTCTAAATGGACGGCGTGAGACGCTCACGATCGGCCGGTTCGGGCACGACGGAACCAGCCTGTCAGGAGCGCGCGAATTGTGCCTTGAGGCTCGACGCTCGGTGGCGGCGGGGAAATCGCCCGCTCAGGAGAAGCAGCGGAAAAAGCGACGCCTAAAGGAGGCAAAAAACTTCGGCGACTTTGGCGCTCGCTGGATCGCGAACGCTCCTATGGCAGAAAGCACCCGCAACATGCGCCGAATCATTTACGAGAGGGACGTACTTCCAATCTGGAAAAATCGCCTACTCACAGAAGTTACAGCGGACGATCTACGCGCGCTATGTGGAAAGGTGAAAGACCGCGGGGCACCCGCCACAGCTATTCATGTGCGCGACATCGTCAAACAGATCTTTGGGTTTGCGATTCTCCACGGCGAGAAAGTCGCCAACCCTGCCGACGAAGTCGGCAAGGCGTCAATCGCGACCTTTGTACCCAAGGATCGCACCCTTTCTCGACAGGAGATCCGCTTTCTCTTCGATCTCCTGGAGCGGGTTTCGACACAGCCAGCTATCCGGATCGGATTCCGGCTGATCCTGCTCACGATGGTCCGGAAGAGTGAACTGCAGGATGCGACTTGGGATGAAGTCGACTTCGAGAATGCAGTCTGGACCATCCCAAAGGAGCGAATGAAGCGTAACCGAGCTCACAACGTCTACCTTTCCCGGCAATCTCTCGAGTACATGCGGGACCTCAAGGCCAGGGCGGGCAGCTCGAGATATCTGCTGCCCTCCCCCCATAATGCCGACGTGCAGATGTCTCACGCGACACTAAATCGTGTCACAGCATCGGTAGCCGCTCGAGCAAAGAAATATGGCGTACCGCTTGAAGCCTTCACGGTGCACGATCTCCGTCGCACGGGCTCAACCCTATTGAATGAGCTCGGTTTCAATCGTGACTGGATCGAAAAGTGCCTGGCTCATGAGGAAGGTCGATCATCACGTGGCGTCTACAACAAGGCGGAATACGAGCAGCAGCGGCGCCATATGCTCCAGGAATGGGCTGACATGATCGATTCCTGGGTGGAAGGCCGCCAGAGAACAGCGATTCTGTCTCCTCCTCGACGGCAAGCATTTCCCGCTGAAGCAGGCTCAGGATCCGCCTCACCGAGCCCGCGTGCTACCACTGACTATGCGTCAGCGGACCAGGAAGCGGGCTCTTACGGGGACTAATCAATCTTGCAGTTTCTTGGGCACCACAGCCCAGGATGATGCGCGTCGCGCTTGCGCAGGACAATCCACTTGCAGATGACGCGAAGCCCTTGTTCGCGTAGTCCTTCGCGAAGGGAGCCGACGGCACCAATGCTAGACGATCTCCGTCGGACCGGCCCTCCGGACACGAAGCACGATCTTTGGGCACACGGATGCGCACCACAGGCGGTCTAAAGTCCCTACCTCAGTCAGCGACGCCTTCGCCTTGCATGTACCGGCGCTCAGACATCCGCAGCATACAGATGTTGCTAGGTAGGATGCTCTCCGGTCGATAGTCCCTCCCACTTCAGCGTCAGCTTACGCGGCTACCGATGAACCGGAAGCGCGTCGACGCGTCTCGCCGAAAGCCGCATCTATGGTGTTCGCGACTCGCATCACACAATTTCATAGCACCACCAACTTTGCTTTTGATTGTTTGACGGTGGCCGCCATACGCAGCTCACCCTAATCGGTACATCCACTCCGACGAGTGTGCACGCTCGGCGCTTGCTCTTCCCTTCTCCCGAACATGGCGAATCGACATTCGTCCTGACGGTACGACTGACGGTATCAAGCGCAGCCATCAATTCGGAAACATCAGCGGATTCAGCATTTCTCCACACCTATTTATAATCGAGGGAGAATTATGAAGAAGCTTCTACTTGGCTCGACCGCCTTGGTCGTCGGTGGACTGATGACCGCCCCGGCTATGGCCGCTGATCCGATCAAGATCGGTATTGGTGGTTACTACACCTTCTACGGAATCGCCGGAAACATCGAATCGACATATGCCGTCGACGGCACTTACACGCAGTACAAGGGAATGAACTTCCAGCAGGAAGGTGAAATCCACTTCATCGGCCAGACTAAACTGGATAATGGCACGTCCGTCGGCGTTCACGTCGAACTGGAGGCTTGGAACCCGCGGCAGGATGTCGGTGGTCCGCAATACATCGACGAAGCCTTCCTGTTCGCCTTCGGCGACTGGGGCCGCGTGGAGTTGGGTTCGCGCGACCCTGCCACCTACCGCATGTACTATGGTACGCCGTCCGCGTTGATTGGCTTCGGCGCCGTTCAGCACAACACCAACTTTGCTTGGATGAACCAGTCGGTTACCCTCAACAACAAGGCATGGTTCCATGCCACGACGACGACGAACGCCGGCCAAGTCCAGGACGCACAGGGCATCAACTACTTCACACCGCGCTTTCAAGGCCTGCAAGTTGGCCTCGGATTTCGTCCGAAAGTTAACTTCGTAACAGGTCAGTTCGCACTCAACGCGAACAACGTCGGACCGACGACGAACACCGCCGGCATCTGCGGCTATGGCAACGCCACCTCCGCACCGAACTGCTTTACTGCCGACTACTCTTACCAGAACGTCCTCGACGTCGGCGCAAACTACCTGAACAAGTTCGGTGACGTAAACGTCGCCCTCTACGGTGCGTTCATGTATGCCCAGTTTGTACCCGGCAATGCTCCCTTCCAGCTGGCCGCGAACCAAGTCACCGGCGCGAACCTAGCGTCGTGGAAGCAGTGGGTCATCGGCGCTCAGTTCGGCTTCAAGGGTTTCACCCTCGGCGGTGCGATCGGCTGGGACAATAACGGCCTTGGCGCCAACTACTATACCGGCGTCGACAACGACACCCGCTTCTACACCGCCGGCCTCATGTACGAGACCGGTCCCTGGCAAATGTCATTCAACTGGGTCGGCTCGTACAACACCAACGGCAACGGCTCTGCCGTAGTCCAAAGCGTTACGACCGGCACGAGCGGTGTTACAGGTACTGCCCCGAGTGGCGTGGTGGGAGTTAACAGCACCGCATTCGCCGGGCCGAATACGCCGGGCGCGCTTCGCTTCGGTCAGGAGTCAGTCCAGAAATTCGAACTCGGCGTCAACTACGCGCTTGGGCCGGGCGTGAAGATCACCGGCGGCGGCATCTACTACAACGCAGCGGGTCCGAGCAACGCAGTCTCGGCCAACTCATGGGGCCTACTGCTGGGTATGGACCTGCGCTTCTAGTCGACGAACGACCTGATGCGACGGAGAGCGGGCCACCTCGGGCCCGCTCTCTTCGTTTGTGGCGGCGGCCACTGGCCCCTTACTGGGACGGCTCCGCTTCATCGAGGATCATCCAGTCAATCCCCGTTAGCCAACCGCCCTTAAGCGGCGCCGTGATAGACGGAGATCGGTCTCAATCTCCTGCCGAAGCCTCAAAATGCGCTCCTCGGCCGCAGCTAAGAGATAATCGAATGTCGCCAATCGGCGGAACTTCAATGCGTTCGATGCTCGGACACGAACGCAGCCATCACTCAAGGACGCGATACTGACCAGCCCCTCCGACCACAAGGAGACGAGTCCGTGCAGAATGTGCTTGTCCACTATGGCGGCACCATCCCAGCGAAAGTCTGATAGCATCTGGTGATTAAGAATTTGGCCGCGCCGAAGCCATCGGAAACCCGGATGCGTCTCCGACAGCAGAGCAACCTGGCGCGCACTTCCCACACCCTCAATGCAGGCGTACAACCATAGAGACATCAAAACCCGCAAATCAGTTGGCTCTATCTCGGCCCACTCTCCGATTGCTTCCCGAAGGTGCCCGAAATCCATCTGCTCGACATAGGACCAGACGGCTTTAGCAGGGTGGGCGGCATTGAGCACATCGTTCGACATGAACCGTTCATCCGATGACGTTTGTGCGCCTGCCCCATCATGCGCAGAAATGTCCGCTGGCTGCACGACTGTGCTGGTAGCGCTGTTCCGCGCCTCACTAGTTGACTGAGTATTATCCACTGAGATGCTCCGTCTGTTGTATCGACTGCACGTTTCTCCGTCGACTGGGTGATTGCTGTTCGCTGATATGGCAATCGCCCAAGCTGCACTCAGGCATCTCCGGCAATGATTCCTGATCTACTGTGGGCCCGCCAGTGTCCCTGGTGATTGCCGTCTTCATGCAAAGCTCGGAATAGGCCAAAGGCACATTTGGCAGGCACGTCCTTCCGGACTACCGGACTGATGCTGCCGTGGTCGCCCTTGGGACCACAGCGGAAGCCAATCGGACATGCCTCGCGTGCGGTGCGCCGAAGCCGGCGCATACTCAGATCAGTGTCGAGGAGGAGGCCGTGCCGTTTTCGGATTGATGGCAGCAAGCGGACCTTGGCCGCTCAGCTGCAACGTCAACTTGACCAAGTGACCCGTCAGCGCAGCCGCCGGCACTACTACGCCACATACATGGCAATGATCGTAGTTCACCTTGGTCTCAATCGGCGACGCGCTACCCAAAGCAGCAGCTTGAATAGCTTCCGCGGGGCCGGTCGTCCGGTCGACGACTTTCACGGCGGGCACGTGGAATGCCGCGATGAACGCTACGGACAGCAAGCAGAGCAATCCCGTGATTCTCCGCAAGTGCGTTCTCCAAGAACGATGGTCCGAGAGCCTCATTCCGAAAGGATGACGCCGGATGGCATACCACGTCAACTGCCCAGCACCTCGCACAACCCCAGCGCGCACTTCAGGAGGATCAGTGATCCCCCTCCGAACGACGAGGCTGCCGCGGTTTGGGGCGCGCCGATCGAAGCGGCGACGCAATGACATTGGTCGCTCTTTGGTTGGATTTTTCGGCCGACCCGGTGAATGCGTATTCTCGGCAAGCCAATGGCTTTTCGCCGTCACCTTGCTGGCTGCTATGGCCGTGCCCTCATCGGACTCAAGACCCCAGTCCGCTGCGATGGACGTTGGCTCCCCCGTCAGTTGTATGATCTTTTCCGATTATAGTTTGGAGCGAAAACTCGCGCATATTGCGACCGAAATGACGAAGAGACACTCATGACTACTTGAGGCCCCACGGCAATTCTTAGTAGACTGCGTCTCATGCCCAAGTGTCCACTCACCGCGATCGAAAAAGCCTTGGCGGCGGCCGATGCAACCCTGCATCGGGCACTCGATCATGCTGGCGCCAGGCTTCCGCGCGTCACCATGGTGTTGATGCAAGATGGAACGGTCGTCATGCGCGGCAATTGTGGTCCGGACTTGCTGACGGAGTTCGGCAATGCGCTGCAGAAAATCGGGCAAGCAGAGACACAATCGACGTCGCGTTAGCGGACGCATTTTTTCCATCGCAGTTTCGGCGGCCGCATATAGACGTTGCTGTCTGGCACCCGGCGCCAGCGAGCCATCGACACATGCAGGCTCTCCCCCCTGCTCTTCGAATGCGAAGCTACGCCCAACCGGATGAGCCGGTGGCGTTACTCTTTACTCAGCACCGAGATCAGCCTGCTTATCTGCTGGCGCACGACAGGCGTCCGCAGATTATAGTAGGCCCTGAGCAAGGATAAAGCTTCGTCGGTACCAAACACGTCGATAGCCTCGCTTTCCTCGGGACTCCTGCCCCGGTTAGTCTGGCGTTCGGAATAGCCGTCGAAAAAGTAGCTGAGCGGCACTCCCAGGGCCTGACCGAATTCAAACAGGCGGCGCGGCACGGCACGGTTCAATCCTGCCTCGTACTTCTGAACTTGCTGGAAGCTCACGCCGACAGCTTCGCCCAACTGGGTCTGGTTCAAACCTACGAAAATGCGTCTTCTGCGCAGCCGCTTACCGACGTGCACGTCGAGTGGATCCTTGCCCTTTGCTCCGGGATCTGCTTCCTCGAGCTTGTGGGCTCCCGAAGATTTTCTCATATGCCCAACTCCCTGCCAGTCCTGAACCTCGTGGGGCTTGGGAGCGGAAACAAAGAGAAAAAGGTCAAGAAGGCTCTGCTTCGGGGCAAAACCAGCTGCCGTGCGGGCCTCTCTAATAGCAGGAACGCCCTGCAACCTGTTGAAGTGCGCGTCAAGACAGTGCCGACGTCAGCACTAGGTAAATTACGAAAAGACATGTCTAGAACCCAGTCGTTAGGGACGCAGACAGCCCGATTCCATGAGGATCCGAGCCAACGAGGTCTCCGCGACTAGGCTTTGGGGGGCGGTGCCGTCAGATCTGGATCAAAAGACGCCAGAAATGCGATTGGTTGAGAGACAAGGACGCCCTTCTTGTTGTCCTTGGGCGTTGTGTCCAGCAAGGCCGGCAACGAGGCTACCGCACAGAAATGGCACATCTCACTTAAGGACGCTTTTTCTGAACCATCCGGACTAACTGAGGCGTGGATGGCCGTCACCTGAAAGACCTTCGCTTCCACTCGCCCGCACAAATGAAACGTCGTGACGACGGCAATCATCAACACACAGAACAGTCGAAAATACGCTGCGACTTGGCGTGTGACGAGTGTGTGCGCCCGACTTCCCATCATCTTAGTGAACGCCAACAAAGTGGCCACGTCAATGCGCCCATTGTGCCTGCGTGGTCGCGTTGGCGGATAATCACTCTAACGACTTCCGATCTACGAACCGCTCCGAGATAGAGGCAAAACTGTGGCGTGCACTACCCTAAAGTCCCGGGCTTTGTGCTTCCGTCCCTCCGCTTCAGTCTCGAACGGTAAGAGCATGCATTCGGGCACAGAGGCGTTAGGGCGCTGCCTTTATCCCGCCTACTTCCTGAATGTCAGCTAAGCCGTGCATGCGCCTCACCCCTCTGGACCGCGGCGCGCAACCTTGCCTCCGCAACAACCGAAACGCGGCCGCTGCGCGCACCAAATCCAGTCCGACCACTTATGGCGCCGAAGGCAATGTTTTCTAAACCGATTCGACCGGTGAGATCGCGACATATTTGAGAAGTGGTGATATCCTCCTATTCCGCTTGAGTGGATGGAGACGGCTCGCGCGTCAGTTGCATGCAGTCGAAAGGTATCGGACAGACGAAGAAGACCAGATTCAAGATCATCTCGACCGACGCCTCGACGAGGCCATTGACCTACACCCAAGAAGCTCCGCTTCTCCATCAATGAATTCAAAGAGCCAGTCGAGTATGCTTGGGTTGGGGACCGCGAGAGGAGATGTGCGAATGTCTTGGGAACCGCGAAAGGCGGCTTACAACGGAATTGCCGCCATCCCTGTATACTGGCGCTCAGCGCATGCGGCCGTTCGATCGGCCAGCCATTCGACATTGCGGCGGCTGATACGCTCAAGCCAGGCGAGTCGACCTACGAGGACGCCGTCGCGCAGCTCGGCACCGCTAGTCATTTCAAAGGCTATGGTAGTGGCAGAGTCGCCCACTGGCATTACCTAAAGGATCAGCCTGGCGGTGTGGCATATACCAGCGTCACAATCATGTTCGGTCGCGACGGCCGTATGCGTGGTGTCGTCGAACGCCTGGACAGCAAGTCTGACGGGGGGTGAGCGGGAGTTCGGCATAGCCAGCTCAGACGGGTCGGCCGCCGAGCCGGTTTCGCGTAGAATCAGGCGATCCGACCGCCATCGACATTGATCGTGACGCCAGTGATGTCGCTAGCCTCCGGCCCGACCACGAAGGCGACCGCAGCCGCAATCTCATCCGGTCGCCCGTAAGCGTCCAGAGCAGCAAGGTCCCTCAGCACTGGCGCGAACGGGCCATCCTCGAGATTCATCTCGGTATTGATAGCGCCAGGCTGGATTACGTTGACCGTGATACCGCGTGCGCCAAGGTCGCGCGCCCAGACACGGCTATACGCCGCAACGGCGGTCTTGGTGGCAACATAGTCCGCCGCGCCCGGGAACGGGATGTGGTCGGCACCCGTGGTGCCGACAGAGACGATACGGCCACCATCAGAGAGCAGTGGCACCAGGGCACGGACGGCGGCGACGATGCCCTTCATGTTGACGTCGAGCTGGCGGTCGAGAGTTGCCTAGTCTGGGGGTCGCCGACTTTGCCGGTGACGAATACACCTGCAGAGTTAACCAAGAATCGATCCGACCGAGCTTCCTATGCGCTTGCTCGATGAAAGACTGGACGTCTGACGTCACGCCCTAGTCGGCCTGCCTCAGCCATATTTCCGAAAACTCTGCGCGTGGCTACCCGCGGAGCCACCTAAAGCCCCTCAAAATCCACTATCATTTGGAGGACTTCCTTCCGAAGATGCAGAGATTCTACCTTATGATACGCTCGCAGGAGTATCATCGATTCTTGGGTCGAATGTCCCATAGCCAATGCCGCTTCTTCGTGCGCCCCACGCCCTGTGGAGACTCTGCGCACGGTTTCTCCATATCCCTCGAAAAAATAGCAGGGAGACACATTCAATGAATGAGCGAGATCGAACAGTCGTCTGGCGATGGCCCTATTACTTCCACTTTCGTATCTCTGCAGTTGTTTAATGCTTACGCCGACATCCTTGCTCAATTTTTTTAATCGGATACCCAAGGCGAGTCGCCGCCGGCGGAGTTGCGTGCCGATGTGTACATCGAGAGGATCCCTGGCTTGGCCGTCACCCTCAACTGCCGGACCAGGCTTTACGGTATCCGGTTGCTCCTTTTTCATAAAGTGGTCCCTCGATACACCAAGACGTTCCCATCAAACGATAAAGGCGACCTCTGTCGTAGACTTAGTGCAACATGCACCAACAGAAGGAAGCCGATTGTGAGCGTCGGCGCCGCGAGCGCGAGCTCAGGCGCTGTGGTTGATACAGCTAAGGGATCTTGAACGAGAGCGACGACGAGCATCGTGTTTAACTCGACATAGAGCCACGGGAGCGACTCTGACCAATTTCGCAATTCGGAGAAGATCAACGCCAAAATCATCAGGATGCATCGGGCAACGACGACATCACAATGGAAACTTCTGCGCCGCTGCTCGACGGTCACGATGTCGAGGATCTTTAAGAATTTATCCTATGGCCAATCCTACCGCTGGGCAGCAGTCTGGATCGAAACAAAAGATCGGAACGCGACTGCCCCATAGGGCAGCCGCGCTTACTCTGCTTAGAATTTCACCTGACCTGATTTTCCAGCGGCGTTCTTCAGCACGAGGGTTACCTGTGCGCCAGCCGGAATAGCCGCCTTGGCTTCACCCTTTAGCGAACTGTCTCCCGTGACCGCGAGCTGCACCGTCTCGCGATTGCTGCCCGATACGATCAGGACCGTGCCGCTGAACCCCTTCGCGGGATCCGGCTTGTTGCTTTCGTCGAAAAGATTGACGGTGACGGTGTTGCCCGCGATCACCAGTTCGGCGTGCGTGCCGGCGATGTCCTGCATCGGCCCGCCGTTCGGGCCCTTGGTCGCGGCATGGT
>Ga0209066_10003623_pt1 | contig 17467 bp, 19 predicted proteins | sample All_14_2_FD_187198 | JGI IMG/M metagenome (GOLD analysis project Ga0209066, IMG submission 187198) | Freshwater microbial communities in response to fracking from Pennsylvania, USA - Allegheny Zone_MetaG_DW_15 (SPAdes) (version 2) ... | reverse complement strand
CAGCGTCGCGGTCGCCGGGTAGACCGGGATCGGCAGGTGCGCCCACGCCTCGGCCGTCGCGGCGTCGACGTCGACGCCGAACATCTCGTAGTCCGGGTGGGCGAGCTGCAGGCCGCCGCGGTACGTCCCGACCTTGCCGGCGAAGAGGCCGGTGCTGCCGACGAGCAGCTGCGACTCGCGCCAGCCCTGGTTGAAGAACGTGAGCGAGAGTCGGCCCGTGCCGTCGCTGATCACCGCCTCGAGAAGGCTGCCCTTGCGCTGCGCCATCCTCCGCGTCGTGACGTGTGCGACCCGCGCGACGATCGTGACCTCCTCGCCGGGGCGCAGGCTCGACAGCGGGGTGAGCTCGCCACGGTGGGCGTAGCGACGCGGATAGTGCGCGAGCAGGTCGCCGACGGTGCGATGCCCGAAGGCGCGCTCGAGGGACTTCGCGGTCGCGGCGCCGAACTGGTCGGCGAGTCGCCGATCCAGCGGGTGCGCGTCCATCCTCCGAGGCTACGCGGCTCGGGGCCTCGCGGCACGGTGACGGCGCGCGCGGGCCGCGCCGATACCCTCGGAGGGTGACACGCATCGTCGCCGGATTCGCCGGCTCGCTCGCGCTCTCTGTGCCGAAGTCGGGCACGAGGCCGACGAGCGACCGCGTCCGCGAGGCCGTGTTCTCGGCGCTCGACGCCCGCGACGCGGTCGCCGGGGCACGCGTGCTCGACCTCTACGCCGGGTCCGGCGCGCTCGGGCTCGAGGCCGCGTCCCGCGGCGCCGGCGAGGTCGTCCTCGTCGAGCGCGACGCCGGCGCCGCCGCGATCTGCCGCCGCAACGCCGCGCTCGTCCGCGAGCGCGCGCCCCGCGGCGCCGCCCCGCGCGTCGAGGTCGTCGCCAGACCCGTCGCCTCGTGGATGGCCTCGGCCGTCGGCGAGTGGGATCTCGTCTTCATCGACCCGCCGTACGACCTCGCCGAGACGGACCTCGCCGAGGTGCTCGCGGCGCTCGTCCCGCACCTCGCCGATGATGCGGTGGTCGTCGTCGAGCGCAGCAGCCGGTCCCCGGAGCCGACCGCGCCGGCCGGGATCGAGCTCGACCGGTCGAAGGCCTACGGCGAGACCGTCGTGCACCTCTATCGGGCGGCCTGAGCCGCGCGGAACGGACGGCGCGAGGCGCGCTCAGCCGGCCGCGCCGTCCCACCCCTCGAAGGGGTCCCAGCCGCCGCGCACCTCGCTGGGCACACCGTCGACGAGCACCCCGGCCCCGGCGACGACGCGGCCGATCGGGCGGAACCCGGGCGGCAGCACCGCCGACGGCGGGAAGGTCGCCAGGAGCGAGTGGTCCTCGCCGCCGTCGAGGATCTCGGGGCCGCCGAACGCGCCCGTCGCACGGATCGCGGCGGCGCCGAGCTCGAGCGCGACCCCCGAGGCGACGGCGATGCGACGCGCGTCGGTCACGAGCCCGTCGGAGACGTCGAGCATCGCGGTCGCGCCCGCGATGGCGGCGAGCGGGCCGTCCGCGATCGGCGGGCGCGGTCGCAGCTGCCACTCGACCTCGGGGTCCGCGGCGCGGAGCGCGGCCGCGGCCGCGGCGTCGGGCTCGCCGTCGACGACGGCCTCGGCGAAGAGTCGCGCGAGCCCGCGCGCGGCGGCGCCGAGCACGCCGCTCACGGCGACGACGTCGCCCACCCGAGCACCGGCGCGGGTGACGGGCGCACGGCCCTCGAGGTCGCCGAGCGCCGTCGCGGCGGCGACGATGCTCGCGCCGGTCGCGAGGTCGCCGCCCTCGACGCCGCACCCGGGCGCGAGGGCCTCGCACGCCGCCGCGAGCCCGTCGGCGAGCTCGACGAGGGCGCGCACCGGCGTCGCCGCTGGCACCGCGAGCGAGACCACGATCGCCGTCGGGCGGGCGCCCATCGCCGCGACGTCGGCGAGGTTCGATGCGGCGAGCTTCCAGCCGAGGTCGAACGGGGTCGTCCACGCCGTGCGGAAGTCGGGGCCGTGGAGCATCGTGTCGGTCGTGACGACGACGCGGCCGTCCGGGGTCGCGAGCACCGCGGCGTCGTCGCCGGGGCCGAGCACCCGCCCGCTCGCCGTCGGCAGCCGCGGCGCGAACGCCGCGATCGCCGCGAGCTCGCCGACCTGCCCGACGGTCGGCTCGCCGTCCGCGGCGGTCCACGCGTCGAGCGGCGTCGCATCCGAGCTCATGCCTCCAGGCTAGGGCGTAGCCTGGATCGGATGTCCCCGCTGCGATCCCCGGCCGTCGCCCTCGCCGCGATCGCGATCGCGCTCGGCCTCGCGGCCTGCGCGCCGACGGTCTCGCTCGAGCCGGCGCCGGATGCCGCGAACCCGGCGTGCGCCCCGGTGACCGTGCGGCTCCCGGCCTCGATCGACGCGCTCGCATCGCGGCACACGGACGCGCAGGCGACGGGCGCGTGGGGCGAGCCCACCGCCGTCGTGCTCCACTGCGGGGTGCCCGTGCCGCCGCCGACGGCCGAGCTCGTCTGCTACACGGTCGACGGGATCGACTGGCTCGTCGACGACTCGGATGCGCCGACCGCGGTGCTCACCACCTACGGCCGTGACCCGGCCGTCACGCTCGTCGTCGACACGACGGCGGTCAGCGCCCGCGCCGCGATCGACGCCGTCGCCGCGGCGGTCGCGACGCTGCCGGAGAACGGCCACGCGTGCATCTCCTCGGATGACCTCGCATCCGATGGCCTCGCATCCGGCGACCCGACCGACGGGTGACCGGCGCCGCGGCAACGGCGCCTCAGCGCCGCTGCGCGATCCCGAGCTCGATGAGCTCCGTGATGAGCTCCCGGTAGGAGAGCCCCGAGGCTTCCCAGCACTTCGGGAACATCGAGATCGGCGTGAAGCCGGGCATCGTGTTGAGCTCGTTGAGGACGAAGCCGGTGCCGGTGAAGAAGACGTCCACGCGGGCGAGCCCGGCGCAGCCGAGCGCCTCGAACGCGCGCGCCGCGATCCGCTGCAGCTCGGCGAGCTCGCCGTCGCGCAGTTGCGCAGGGCAGATGAGCTGCGCGGCACCGTCGTCGAGGTACTTCGCCTCGAAGTCGTAGAACTCGCGACCGGTCACGACGATCTCGCCGGCGAGGCTCACCCTGGGGGCGCCGCCGTCGCGGCCGCCGAGCACCGCGCACTCGATCTCGCGGCCGACGATCGCGGCCTCCACGAGCGCCGTGCCGTCCTCCGCCCAGGCGATCCGCAGCGCCTCGTCGAGCGCGGCGGCGTCCGAGACCTTCGTGACGCCGACCGACGACCCGGCACGCGCGGGCTTCACGAAGACGGGCAGGCCGAGCCCGGCGACCCGCGAGCGCCACAGCTCCGGATCCCGCGCCCACTGCGTCGGCGAGACCGCGACCCACGGCGCGACCTCGATGCCGGCGGCCAGGACGGCGGTCTTCGCGAAGTGCTTGTCCATCGCGAGCGCCGAGGCGAGCACGCCGTTGCCGACGTACGGGAGGCCGACGAGCTCGAACATCCCCTGGATGGTGCCGTCCTCGCCCCACGGCCCGTGCAGGATCGGGAATGCGACGTCGACCGTGCCGAGCGAACGGATCCGGCCGTCGGCCTCGACGACCCGGAGCTCCCGGGATCGGGCGGAATCCGGCCAGAGCACCCTCGTGCCGTTGTCGATGACTTCGGGCATCGCGTCGGGATTCATCGCGAACCGCGCTGGCTCGTCGGGCTGCAGCGTGTGCGCGCCGTCGCGCGAGATGCCGATCGGGATCACGTCGAAGCGGTCGCGGTCGATCGCCGCGAGCACCCCACCCGCCGTCGAGCAGCTGATCGTGTGCTCCGACGAGCGACCGCCGAAAACGACGGCGACGACTGGCTTGCCCATGGGGCTCCCCTCGGCTGTCCCGACGACCGTCGCCGAGTCGACCGCGCGCGCGGCGCCGGTCACTCGCCCTGCGGCAGGTCGTCGGTGGTCAGATGCGGGGCGATGTCCCGCGGATTCATCGTACCGGCGAGCACCCGGCTCACCTGCTGCACGATCGGCATCTCGACCCCGCGGGCCGCGGCGAGCTCGAGGACGGGGGCGACGGAGGCGATGCCCTCGGCGGTCTGCGTCATCCGCTCGACGACCTCGACGGCCGAGTAGCCCTGACCGAGCAGGCGGCCGGCGGTGTTGTTGCGCGAGAGCGGCGACTCGCACGTGGCGATGAGGTCGCCGAGGCCGGCGAGGCCCGCCATCGTCTCCGGCCGAGCGCCGTGGGCGACGGCGAAGGCGGTGAGCTCGGCGAGGCCGCGCGTGATGATCGAGGCCTTCGTGTTCTCGCCGTAGCCGACGCCGTCGACGATGCCGACCGCGACGGCGACGAGGTTCTTCAGGACCCCGCCGAACTCGGTACCGACGACGTCCGTGTTGACGAAGGACCGGAAGTACTCGTTGCGCGCCGTGATCGCCACGCTCGTGGCCGTGTCCAGCGACGCCGAGGAGACGACCGCCGCGGTCGGCTGCTGCTTCGCGATCTCGAGGGCGAGGTTCGGGCCCGAGATGACGGCGACGCGCTCCTCGTCGACCGCGAGCTCCTCGCGGATCACCTCGCTCATCCGGCGGCCGGTGCCCCGCTCGACGCCCTTCATGAGCGAGACGAGGATCGCCTGCTCGGGGATGAGCTCGCGGACGATCCGCAGGTTCTCGCGCAGCGACTGGCTCGGCACCGAGAGGTACACCTCCTCGGCGCCGTCGAGGACGTCGGTCAGCCGTGCGCTCGACCAGAGCGAGCGCGGCAGGTTGATGCCGGGAAGGTAGTCGCTGTTGCGCTTGGACTGGGTGATCTCGCGGGCGAGCTCCGGGCGCCTCGCCCAGAGCGCGACGTCGGCCCCGCCGTCGGCGAGCACCTTCGCGAACGTCGTCCCCCACGCCCCCGCCCCGAGCACGGCCACCCGCCGGGGAGCGGCGCCCGCGCCGCGCTGTCGTTCGACCACCGGACCATTCTGCCCGCACTCGACCGCATCGCCATACCGGCGGGCGGATCGGCGCGCGTCAGGCGTCGAGCTTGCCGGTCTCGGCCTGGCCGTGGGCGGTCGGATCCCAGCGCTCGGCGGGCGGCTCCTCGCCGCGGAGTCCGGCGAGGAGGGCCGTGATCGCGACCATGAGCGCCTCGGTGGCCTCGGCGAGCACATCGGGCGTGATCGGGCGGCCGCGCCACGGCGAGAGGTCGAGCGGCTCGCCGATGACGACGGTGACGGGCTTGCGCGGGACGAGACTGAGCCGGCCGTAGCGCGGCATGATCGCCTGCACGCCCCAGTGCGCGCACGGGATGAGCGGCACGTCGTGCTCGAGCGCGAGGCGGACCGCACCGGACTTGCCGCGCATCGGCCAGAGGTCGGGCTCGCGGGTGAGCGTGCCCTCCGGATAGACGATGACGGCGAGCCCCTCGTCGACGAGTCGGCTCGCGGCCGACATCGGCGAGGGGGCGTGGCCGTCCACCGGCGCGAGCGCGCCGGCGCCGATCGGGCTCTGCGGTCCGGTCGAGGCCGACGACGGACGCCCGGCGCGCTCGACCGGGATCTGGCCGGACGCCCGGAGGATCGCGCCGACGACGGGCACACGGAACAGGCTCGCCTTCGCGAGGAAGCGGGGCACCCGACCGGAGCGCCACACCGTGTAGGCGGTCACGAGCGGGTCGAAGTTCGAGTAGTGGTTGGGCGAGAGCACGAACGGCCCGCTGCGCGGGATGCCGTCGAGGTTGCGGAACTCGTACCGCCCGACGAGCCGGAGGAACGGCACGACGACGGCCGCGAGCAGCCACCACCCCGGCGTCTTCTCGCGCCGCGGCGAGCCCGCCGCACCCGGTGCGGCCATCTCAGCCCTCGAGGACGAAGTCCGCGCCGAGGAGCGCGAGCTTCTGGACGAAGTGCTCATAGCCGCGCGCGATGATCCCGACGTTCGTGACCGTCGAGCGGCCATCCGCCGTAAGCGCCGCGATGAGGTGGCTGAACCCGCCGCGCAGGTCGGGGATCTCGATGTCGGCGCCGTGCAGCGCCGTCGGTCCCTCGATGACGGCGGCCTGCTCGAGCGGGCGCCGCGGGACGCGCCGCGTCACCGACTCGAGGCCGGAGGTGTGGACGACGATGTTCGCGCCCATCTGGTTGAGCGCATCCGTGAACCCGAGCCGGTTCTCATAGACGGTCTCGTGGACGACGGAGTGGCCGTGCGCCTGCGTGAGCGCGACGACGAGCGGCTGCTGCCAGTCCGTCATGAAGCCCGGGTGCACGTCCGTCTCGACGACGACCGGCTTGAGGTCGCCGCCCGGGTGCCAGAAGCGGATGCCGTCCTCGCGCACGTCGAACGCGCCGCCGACCTTCCTGAAGATGTTGAGGAAGGTCATGAGCTCCTGCTGCTTCGCCCCGGCCACGAAGATGTCGCCCTTCGTCGCGAGCGCGGCCGAGGCCCAGCTCGCCGCCTCGTTGCGATCGAAGATGGCGCGGTGCTCGTAGCCGACGAGATGCTCGACGCCCTCGATGAAGATCACGCGGTTGGGCTCGACGTTGATGATCGCGCCCATCTTCTGCAGGATCGCGATGAGATCCATGATCTCGGGCTCGATCGCGGCGTTGCGCAGCTCCGTGGTGCCCCTCGCGAGCACCGCGGTGAGGAGCACCTGCTCCGTCGCGCCGACGCTCGGGTACGGCAGCTCGATGTCGGCGCCGTGGAGCCCCTCGGGGGCCGTCAGGCGGATGCCCTCGTAGCTCTTGTCGACGACGGCGCCGAACGCGCGCAGCGCGTTCATGTGGAAGTCGATCGGCCGATCGCCGATGCGGCAGCCGCCGAGGTCGGGGATGAGCGCCTCGCCGAGGCGGTGCAGCAGCGGCCCGCAGAAGAGGATCGGGATGCGGCTCGACCCGGCGAGCGCATCGATCTGGCTGAAGTGGGCCCGCAGGACGTTGCTCGGGTCGAGCCGCAGCTCGCCGTCGCTGAGCGTGTCGACGGCCACACCGTAGGCCTCGAGCATGCCGGTGACGACCTTGACGTCCGAGATGTCCGGCACGTCGCGCAGGATGCTCGGCGAGTCGGCGAGGAGCGCCGCGACCATCGCCTTGGTGACGAGGTTCTTCGCGCCCCGCACCTCGATCCGGCCGGTGAGCGGCTTGCCGCCGTCGATCGTGATCGAGTCGGTCACGAGGCCGACGCGGGCCGCCGCCTTCTGGGAGTCCTTCGTGAGTGCGTTCATGCCGCCTTCCGGTTCGTGCCCGGCTCAGCGGGCGGGCAGCGTCGTGGGCCGCCAGGACTCGCGCCGCGCCTCGAACGCGGTGATCGCGTCCGCCTCGCGGAGGGTGAGCCCGATGTCGTCGAGGCCCTCCAGGAGCCTCCAGGCAGTGTAATCGTCGATCTCGAAGACCGCCGTGAGGTCGCCGACGGTGACGGTCCGCGCCGCGAGGTCGACGGTCGCGTCGATCCCCGGCTGCGCGCGGATGACGGCCCAGAACGCCTCGATGGTCTCCTCGGGGAGGATCCCGGTGAGCAGCCCCTGCTTGCCCGAGTTCCCGCGGAAGATGTCGGCGAACTTCGGGCTGAACACGGCCTTGAAGCCGTAGTCCCGCAGCGCCCAGACGGCGTGCTCGCGGCTGCTGCCGGTGCCGAAGTCGGGACCGGCGAAGAGCACGGTGGCCCCCGCGAAGTCCGGGTCGTTGAGCACGAAGTCCGGATCCTGCCGCCAGCCGTGGAAGAGCGCGTCCTCGAAGCCGGTCTTCGTCACGCGCTTGAGGAACACGGCGGGGATGATCTGGTCGGTGTCGACGTTCGAGCGCTCCAGGGGCACCGCGGTGCCGGTGAACACGGTGATGGCCTCCATCAGCGCGCACCCCCCTCGGCGCCGGCGCCGACGGCCGCCCCGGCCGTCGGACGCGCGTCGGGTCGGTCGAGATCCCATGGACTCGACAGCGTGCCGCGGATCGCGGTCGCGGCCGCGACGAGCGGGGAGACGAGGTGCGTGCGCCCGCCCTTGCCCTGGCGCCCCTCGAAGTTGCGGTTGCTCGTCGAGGCGCAGCGCTCCCCAGGCGCGAGCTGGTCGGGGTTCATGCCGAGGCACATCGAGCACCCCGCGAATCGCCACTCGGCGCCGAACGCCTCGACGATCTTGTCGATGCCCTCGGCCTCGGCCTCGAGCCGCACGCGGGCCGAGCCGGGCACGACCATGACGCGGACGCCGTCGGCCTTGCGCTGGCCCTTGATGATCGAGGCGAAGGCGCGGAGATCCTCGATGCGCGAGTTCGTGCACGAGCCCATGAAGACGGCGTCGACGGGGATCTCCTTCATCGGCGTGCCAGGGGCGAGCTCCATGTACTCGAGGGCGCGCTCGGCGGCCGCGCGCTCGTTCGGGTCGACGATCGCGGCCGGGTCCGGCACGGCGTCCGAGAGCGAGACGCCCTGGCCGGGGTTCGTGCCCCAGGTCACGAACGGCTCGAGCGCGTCGGCGTCGATGAACACCTCGGCGTCGAAGACGGCGTCGTCATCGGTCTTCAGGGTGCGCCAGTACTCGACGGCGGCGTCCCAATCGGCGCCCTGCGGGGCGTGCGGACGGCCCTGGACGTAGGCGAACGTCGTCTCGTCCGGGGCGACGAGCCCGGCGCGCGCGCCCGCCTCGATCGACATGTTGCAGATGGTCATCCTGCCCTCCATCGAGAGCGAGCGGATCGCCGAGCCGCGGTACTCGAGCACGTAGCCCTGCCCGCCGCCGGTGCCGATCTTCGCGATGACCGCGAGGATAATGTCCTTCGCGGTCACACCGGGGCGCAGGGTGCCATCGACCGTGATCGCCATCGTCTTGAACGGCTTCAGCGGCAGCGTCTGGGTCGCGAGCACGTGCTCGACCTCGCTCGTGCCGATCCCGAACGCCATCGCGCCGAATGCCCCGTGGGTCGAGGTGTGCGAGTCGCCGCAGACGACCGTGATCCCGGGCATGGTGAGCCCGAGCTGGGGCCCGACGACGTGGACGATCCCCTGCTCGATGTCGCCGAGCGAGTGCAGGCGCACGCCGAACTCGGCGGCGTTGCGGCGCAGCGTCTCGATCTGGGTCCGACTCGTGAGGTCGGCGATCGGCTTGTCGATCTCGAGCGTCGGGGTGTTGTGGTCCTCCGTCGCGATCGTGAGGTCGGGGCGGCGGACCGGCCTGCCCGCCTGCCGCAGGCCGTCGAAGGCCTGCGGGCTCGTCACCTCGTGGACGAGGTGCAGGTCGATGTAGACGAGGTCGGGCTGGCCGTCCTCGCCCTTGACGACGACGTGGTCGTCCCAGATCTTCTCGGCGAGGGTGGTTGCGCTCATGTCCTGATGTCCTTGAATCGGAGTCGGATCCCGTGCTCCAGCGACCTCCGCGACGAGGTGGCCGGGTGGATCAGGCCTCGTCGCGGCGACGAAGGAGCAGGAGCGCGCGCGAATGCATGTCGGTCAGATTACCAGTTCGCGCGGGGTGGTCAGCCGAACTCGACGCGCACGACGAACTCGCCGAGCTCGAGGTGGGCACCGGAGGGCACGACGGCCGGCTCCCCCGGCCCGACGCGACGCGACGCGGCCGAGTCGGTGCGGATCCAGACGCCATTGGTGGAGTCCAGGTCGCGCACGAGCAGCTGGTCGCCGGCCACCTGGAGCAGCGCGTGGGTCTTCGAGACCGTCTTCGCCGGGTCATGGATCGCGACGGCGACGGCGGTGAGCCCGACCGGCGGGGCGGGATTGCGCCCGAGGACGACGGCGTCGGCGATCTCGACGGCATCGGCGATGCCGGGGATGCGCAGGCGCCAGAGTGGTGCCGCGACGATGGTGGCCGCCGGCGCGACGACCGGCGGCGCAGCGGGCGCCGCGATCGACGGCACCCCGGGCAGCGCCGCCACCGGCACCGGTGGCGGCGGAGCACCGGGCACCGCCGGACGGAACACGATGTCGGGTCGCTCGGGTCGCTGGTGCTTGACCGTGCTGGAGTCGGTGTCGGGTGCCGGGGGCTCGAACCCAGGGGGCAGGCCGATGAAGCCGTCGCTCGCCATCGCACGCTCCTTCCGGGTCGGCCGCGCCCTCGTCCGTCGGGCTCGGACGCTCGATGCTAGCCGAGGCGGTTCGTCACGGTCGACTCGACCGAGTCGACCAGCTCGAGCGGAGCCTCGACGGCCACGTCGTCGGTTGCCCAGCTCGCGACGCGCATGAGGGCGTCGAAGAACACGACGAGCTCGTCGACGAGGGCGGCGTAGGAGCAGGAGCAGTCGACGAGCGCGAGCCGCTTCACTCCCGGCACGGCGATCCAGTACCGGACGACGGCCACGTCGAGCTCACCTCGATCGGCGCCGTTGCCGACCTCGACCGTGTGGACGCCGACGGTGCGGATCGCACGGGATGTCGCGGCGGCGACCCGCGTGATCGAGTCGCGCTCCTGCACGGTGCCGTGCTCGCCCGACAGCATCCCGCGCTCGAGCACGTCGAGCACGCGGTCGGGGTCGGTGCCGATCGCGGGGGCGAGCTCGACGTCGGGCGCGAAGACCGTGATCGCGATCGGCAGCGGGACGCCCTCCGCGATCTCGATCGCGAGGAACATCCGCCGCCCCCCGCCCTCGATCGCCCGATCGATCGCCGCGACGAAGTCGTGGTGCAGGCGCGCGCGCAACGGCGCGCGGTCGTCGGTGGTCCCGACACGAAGGCGGATGAGCCGACCGGCGGCCGCGAGCGCCCCGGCACGGTCGTTCAGGTCGGCGGTCCACCACTGCCCGGGCAGCCGCAGGCGCAGATCGGGAACCGGGGGCGCGTCCGTCATCCGTGCAGCTCGTCCCACGTACCGTACCGCGCCTCGAGGTCGGCGATCCCGACGCCCACGAGACGGTCGGAGTACCAGCGGTAGATCCCGAGCGCCGTGGTCGCCTCCGTGAGGTCGAGCCCCGATCGGGAACGGAACTCGACCTCCTCGGGCTTCGGCGCGTCGTGCACGTCGAGGTAGACCTCGACCGGACGGACCGGGCTGGCGGCGAGCGTCGCCGGGAGGGCGGCATCGATGACGCTCGCGAGGGCGGCACCGTCGATGTCGTCGACGTACAGCCTGACCCACACGGTCCGGCCGGCGACGCCGTCGGTCGCCTGCACTGCGGCGTCCACGATGGCTGGGTCGGCGGCCGTCACGCCGCGGGCGACCTCGGCGGCGATGTCGTCGCCGGTCGCCCCAGCGCACGCCGAGAGCGCGAGGGGCGTGGCGAGCAGGGCGAGCGCGGCAGCGGCGAGTCGGGCGGTGGTGGTCATTGGATCGCGGTCTCCTGTTCCGAGAATTCGTACCGACTCGCAATCTCGTAGTCGGAGAAGAACTGCTCCTGCGCACCGAGCACGGCGTCCATCGCCGGATGATCGGACGCGTACCGCGACGGATCGGCCGCGGTCGACGCGTAGTCAGCGATGTTGTGGGGGTACTCGGCGCCGCCGGAGCCCTCGTTCACCGTGACCCAGGACGGTCCCTGTCGCGGCGGGGTCCCGTCGAGCCTCGGGACGGCGTCACCGTCGTGCTGGAAGGCGAGCACGGCGACCGAGTCGGGGATCGGCATGTGGTCGATGGGCGACCCGGCCACTGCGATCGCGGTGACGTTGAAGCCCGACCCGGGGTCCGACGCGATGGCGCCCGCCAGGATGCCGCCCTGGCTCCAGCCCGCGAGCATGACCGGGTCGTCCGGCCCGATGCCGGCGTCGCGCATCGCCTGCAGCACGGCGCGCTCGTATGGGGCCCGCATGCCCGGATCCATGATGAGCGCGAGGTTGGACCCGAGGTCGTTGACGGCGCCGCCGTCGCCGAACGCCCCGTCCTTGACGAGCTGCCAGTCCATGGTGCTCGGCAGGGTGACGCGCCACATTGGGTTGCCGTCGGCATCGAGCCGCGGCGTGCCGTCGTCGTTGAAGACCTGCACGACCTCGACCACGGTCGACTCGCGAGCGCCGTCGTTGTCGAGCACCCCGTTGTTGTGGAAGAGGTACTCGTACTCGCTGCGACCGCCGCGATCGACGAGCTCGCCGCCGTACGGCTCGGTCGGGCGCACGGTCGGCGTCTGGGTGAGCGCCTCGCGCACGAGCAGGACCTTGACGATCGGCGCGAGGATCGGCACGAGCACGAGGGCGATGCCCACGAGTTGCTCGAGGAGCAGGTCGAATGTCAGCGCCCCCGACTGCAGCAGTCTGACGATGAGCGGGAAGAACGCGAGGACGACCGCGAGGATCACGATCGCCGCGACGACGACGAGCACGATGAGCAGCAGCGAGGTGAGCAGGGTGTCGAGGATCCGCACGATCCAGTCGCCGACCACCGAGAGGAACCCGACGACATCGCCCCAGAACGAGCCCAGGTGGTCGAGCACCCCGTCATTCATCGTGTCGAGTGCGGGATGGATCCGGTCGGCGGCACGGGTGCCGGCCTCCTGGAACCGCTGCCACGCCGCATCGATCGCGGCCATCGACGTGCCGATCGCGGCCCGCTCGTCCTCGAGGTTCGCCTGCAGGATGACGAGGTCGCGCTCGAGATCGGCCCGCGCGGGATCGGCGCGATCGAGCGCGTCGATCTCGCGCTGCAGCGCCCACTCGCGGTGGGCCAACCACGCGACATCGCCGCTCGCGGTCGCATACGCGGCCTCGGCGGTGGCGAGGTCGCGCTGGGCATCGCCGAGGGACACCGCGTACTCGTGCAGCGCCGACGCCGTCTCGCTGTAGCGGGGCGCGACGGCGCGCGCCTTGCCCGCCGCCGACGTCGTGCGCTCGCGGATCGCGTCGATCGAATCGCCCTCCGTGATGTCGTCGTCCGCGATCGCTTCGAGGGTCGCCGCGAGTCGCAGCAGGGTGCTCGCCATCGAGGCGAGCTCGTCGGCGCCGGCGGTGACGGTCCCCGGGTCGCCGAGCATCGGGATGCCCGGCTGCGTCACCGCTCGACCTCCGTCAGGGCGTCGAGGCGTCGGCCGAGCTCGACGTCGACAGCCTGGAAGGTGTCGCGGATCGCGATGACGGCGTCACGCATCGTGCGCAGCTCCTGCCCGTACTCCTCGCGCCGGATGTCCCATGCGCTCCGGAAGTCGCGCACCGCCGACTCCACCTGGCCGTGGCCGACGGCGCCGATGAGCGCGTCCTGGGCTGGCGTCGCCGCATCGAACTCGGCGATCACGGTCGCGAGGCGGGTCTCAGCACGTTCGAGTCGATCGAAGTCGATCCTGAGGTCGCTCACGGTCGAGTTCCGTTCATGGCGCTCAGGCTAGCGTCGCGGTTCGACGCCGTCGATGGGGATCGCTGCCCATTCGCGCGACTTCTCGGCATCGAGCCGAGCAGCAGCGCGCCTGCGGCGCGATATCGGCTCCGGTGAGCTCGCCGAGCGGCTCGGGAGCCGGATCGAGTCGGGCAACCGACGCGCCAGTGGCATCGCACGGCTCACCGGTGTGGCCCCACGAGTCGACCCGCAGAACACCACGAATGTGCGGTCAAAGCCGACCTCGACCGAGATCGGCAGCTGGACGTCGGGATCGGGTTGCACCACGTGCTCGGCGCCGTCGATCTGCTCCACGGCCCAGGTGACCGAGATTCAGGTGTTTTCGACGTGCGCGGCGTCCGGCGGAATCGAGAAGTCGGCGGCGTCCGTGGCGAGCACGACGGCGAGAGTTTCCGGGGCCGTCGAAGGAGGCGAACGAGAGGACTGAGCCCGGCGCGGTGGAGCTGGTCATCCTCGTCGTCGGCACCGCAGCACCAGGTCGCCCGCCGAGATTCCGAGTCCGGCAATGGCCACCACGACGACGACCACGAGCGGCAGCGTGTGCGGCCGATGCCGTCGGGTGGGATGAGCGATCGATGGGGGTCAATCCCCTTCGACCGAAACAGTCGCCGCGAGCGACTCGGTGACGATCTTGAGCCGCTCGAAGTCGACCAGGTCGAGTTCTCCCCCGGTGATCGTGAGCACCGAGTCCTCGCTCGCGAACGCGTAGTCGAGTCGGCCGCAGATCACCCCGTGCTCGGCAGCGGGCAGATAGCGGTAGCACCGCACGCCCTGAAGCCCCGAGGTCGTGACGAACGGCTCGGAGAATGGCGCACCGAGCTGCTGCGGATCCTCAGCACCGGCGAACTCGGCGAGCGATCCCGTACCGAGTGCACCGACGGGCTGCACGCGCGCCTCGACGAGGTACGCCGGGCCGTCCCACCGCTCGAATGCGGCGTACATGCGCGATCCTGCCGTCATCGAGCGCTGCGCAGCGAGGAGCAGGACGGTCGTGACGCGGGCGCGGACCTCCGGCGAGAACGATTCGAGTCGAGTCAGCTCGTCGACGAGGGCGTCGACCCACTCCTGCGGCGACTCGACGGTTCCGGCATACGTCGTCGGGTACGGCCAATACTCGGGAACCCCGATCCAGCCGTCAGGGTGATCGATGAAGAAGCTCATGCCGACTGCGCGTCCTTTCGGAATCGAATGGTCGACGCCATCGCATCGATGAGGATCTCGATCGCATCGAGCACCTCGGCGAAGTCCGCGTCGTCGATCACCAGGATGCTTGCGGTGATGAGCAGCCACTCGTGCGTGTCGGGGTGGCGGACGACGTAGTGGATGGCACGATGCGCCGGAACGTCGTCGGTCTGCCCGGAATCGGAGACGCGCCGGATCGCCGGCGTTCCGTCGATCTCGACGGCGCGGGACCCAGGGGACGCGAACGAGAGAAGCGTCGCTTCGGGTGTCGATCCGAGCGCTTCTGGCGGTGTGATGCGGAAGCACGCGATCGACGCCGGGATCGGGAGACCGTCGACCGTGGCGAACGAGAGGATCAGGTCGATGGCGCCCGCTGCGCGCGCGCCCGCGATCGAACGATTCGCCGCACTCGTCAGCATCGTCGACAACCTCGCGCGTCGCTCCGGCGGCGCCTGAGCAACCACCCCGGCGATGAGATCGGTGAAGACGTGATCGGTGCGCTGGTCGACGGGGATCCGCACCCACGCCGGCGGCAGCAGGATCGTGAACGGCGCGGTCATCCGCGACGACCCGCCTTGGCCCGCGCCGAGCGCCTGTCACGGGCCTGGGCCCGGAAGCCGCGAGCTGCCACAGGAGCGACCATCACCACCGCGCGGGCGAACTCGATGACCGCGACGACGATCGCGGTGATCATCGGAATGCGATAGAGGCCGAGGTCTCGCTGGGGACCGAGCTCCCCGGCATACACGCAGTACACGGCGACGATCACCAGCAACCCGGCGACGATGATCGGGACCCCGAGCACGAAGACACGACCGACACGCCCCACGTACCACCGGTGTGGAGGCCAGATGACGATGATGACCGCGATCGAGACCAGCACCTGGATCATGACCAGCCACCACGGTGCGACCGCCACGAGTTGCCCGCCCCAGGCGAGCCTCGTCGCCCCGTAGTTCGTCGGTGCACCGACCTCGGGGTCGAACTCGGCGTTGCGCGTCCCACCCCCGAACACGAGGGCGCCGAGGTTGATCGCGATAGCGAGCAATTCGACGACCACGATGGCCGCGAGGCCCCAGATCACGAATCCGGCGCGTCGTCCGATCCGCTGATCGCGAGTCGACCCCGTCCGGTTCGAGCGTTCGGCGGCCGTCACCAGTCGTTGTCCTGCCACGAGTTCATCGGCTGGCTCTCGAAGAACTCGATGCCCTCGATGGCCGTCTGCACCAGTGGCATCACGACGGGCTCGGCTGCCGTGAACGCGAGCTCGGCGCCGCCGGCGATCCAGACCGCCGGCATCGCCGCCTGCGCGGCCGCCGAGGTGTTCCCCGCCACGGTGAGCGGCCCCTTCACGAGTGTGGCGAGATCGAGGAGCTCGCCGAAGTCGCTCGTCCTGTTGAACACCTTGGGCAGCAACGATCCGTTGGGCAGGCGCAACCAGTTCCCCGGGTTCGCGGAGGCGAGCTCCTCGATCGACTCGAGCGCGACCCGCTGCGTGATGCCGGACATGCCGGCCCCCGAAGCGCTCGTGCGGATCGATGTCGCCGCGGCGCGGGCGGCGCCACTGCGCGCCGCCGCGCTGATCGCGCTGAGGCCCTTTCCGATGCCGAACGGGATCAGCGCGAGCGCCGTCTCGAGAATCGCTCCGGCGATCGACGTTCGCCCAGTTCCGGCCTTTGCCCAGGCGTTCAGGATCACCGCTGCGGCGACCACGATGGTGAGGGCGAGGACGATGAGGTTGAGGCCGGGCACGAACATCGCGATGACGGCGAGCACGGACACGACGACGCTCGCGACCGCGATCACGTCCTGGATCCACGGATTCTCGATGAGGAACTGATCGACATCGTCCCAGAAGCCGTCGTTGAGGTCACCGGAGTTCTCGACCTCGGCGATCGCGTCGGCGGCGGTCGAGGCTGCCGCGTCGCGGGCCGCGATGACCCCGTTCAACTCGGCGATGAGGGCGCCGACATCCTGACTTGACTGCTGCTCTTGATGCTGCCAGTACGCCAGCCGGTCGACAGCCTCCTGCAGTTCCGGGTCGCCGGTCTGCGCCCGCCGCATCATCTCGTCGTGCCAGAAGTGCACGCGCTGCTCGGCGGTCGCGCCCTCCTCGCGGCTCACCCGGGCGCGGTCGAGGATTCCAGCGGAGTCCGCCTGCGCGGTCCGCAACGGCCCGACATAGCCGGCGAGCGCGACCGACACTCCGTTGTAGCGATCGTAGGCACGCCCGATCCGATCCGAGACCTCGGTCGCGATCTCGCGGAGCGCATCGAAGGACTCGCCCTTGAGCTGGTCGTCCTCGAACACCCTGACAAGATCGCGCGACGCCTGTCTGATCGCCTCGGCGACGGTGCCGTACCGGGTCGCCGCTCGCGAGACGGCGTCAGGATCACCAGGGACCGGGTCTTCGTACCAGTTCAACGGAGACCAATCGGTTGGCCGACTCACATCGCACCTGCCGGGGGTGCTGCGTTGCCCGTGAGACCGCTCGCGAGTTCGATGTCGATGATGTCGAACTGCTCCTGGATGTTGTCGAGGTGACCCTCGATCTGGGTGATCTGCTCGACGAGGTCCTTGCGACGGTTGTCCCAGTTGTGGGCGAAACCGCGCACACGTTCCCCGAGCGCCCGATGACCGACCGCCTCCGCGACCTCGTCGGAGCGCTCGTTCGCGTTCTCGAACTCACGGCGGACCCGACCGAGATCGATCTTCATCCGTTGCACGACGTCGATTTCGACGATGAGGTCGCTCATGGGGCAGCTCCAATCGGGTGAGCAGCGTCGACCCGAACGCGAGCGCCCGACTCCGCGTGAGCAGAACCGGGCGTCGGCGCCGGATCAGTGGATGAGGATCAGCGGATGCCGGAGGCGAGGCCCTGGTCAGCCTGCTCGAGGGTGTCGGCGGCCTGGATCAGGAACTGCGAGAGGCCCTCGAGCCCGTCGACAGCCTGCTTCGTGCCGGTCGTGAACTGGTCGAACGCGTCGCGGTAGGCGCCCGAGGCCTGGTCGGTCTGGAAGCCGCTCGCGGTCAGGTTGTTCACGATCGTCGAGAGCTCGGTGAGCTTCTGGGCGA
>Ga0209066_10003622_pt1 | contig 17467 bp, 23 predicted proteins | sample All_14_2_FD_187198 | JGI IMG/M metagenome (GOLD analysis project Ga0209066, IMG submission 187198) | Freshwater microbial communities in response to fracking from Pennsylvania, USA - Allegheny Zone_MetaG_DW_15 (SPAdes) (version 2) ... | reverse complement strand
ACGCTACCGTCCGTTGCGTCAATGAGGCGGACCTTGAGCGAAACCATCCCCGACACCGACCCGCCGAAAAAGTCCCCGCCCCGTCACAGCGGCCACCGCGACCGGCTGCGCGAGCGGGCGGCCAAGGGGGGGATCGATGCCCTGCCGGACTATGAGCTGCTGGAAATGCTGCTGTTCCGCAGCGTGCCGTACAAGGACACCAAGCCTCTCGCCAAGGACCTGCTGGCGCGGTTCGGCAGTCTGGAGGGGATTGGCGCGGCCAGTCACGAGGCGATCGACCTGCAGGTGGCCCAGTCGCTCCAGATCGTGCGGGGGAAACAGTCGCGGGCGACGGCGCTGGACCTGCAGCTGATCTTCGACGCGGCGAGGCGCGTGGCGAGGGAACCGGCGTCGAAACGGCCGGTGATCTCGTCCTGGACGGCGCTTCTGGCCTATGTCCGGGTCGCGCTTCAGCACGAGCCGCGCGAGCAGTTCCGGGTCCTGTATCTGGATAACCGCAATCAGCTGATCCTGGACGAGGTTCAGAACCGGGGCACGATCGACCATGCGCCCGTCTATCCGCGCGAGGTGATCCGTCGGGCGCTGGAACTGTCGTCACCCAATATCATCGTGGTGCACAATCATCCGTCCGGCGATCCGACGCCCAGCCGGGCCGACATAGACATGACGAAACAGATCGTCGCCGCCGGCCATCCGCTGAAGGTCACCGTCCACGACCATCTGATCGTCGGCCGCGACGGTGTCGCCAGCTTCAAGCAGCTGGGGCTGATATGAGGGTTTCGCGCCGTGCCGTCCTGGGCGTCCCCGCCGTCGCGCTGACGGAGGGGACTGTCCGGGCCGAAGAAGTCACGCCCGCCGTGGTGGTCTCGACCTGGGATTTCGGGGCGGCGGCGAATGCGGCGGCCGTTGCGGTGCGTCTGCGGGGCGGATCCGGCGTGGACATGGTCGAGGCGGGGGCCCGGGTGCCGGAGGCCGATCCGACCAATCATTCCGTGGGCCTTGGCGGCTATCCCGACCGGGACGGCCATGTGACGCTGGACGCCGTGATCATGGACCATGCGGGCAACCTGGGGGCTGTCGCGGGGCTGGAAGACATCGTCCATGCCGTCTCGGTGGCGCGGGCGGTGATGGAGAAGACGCCCCACACCATGCTGGTCGGCATCGGGGCGCGCCGTTTTGCCATCGACCAGGGTTTCGAGATCGCCAACCTTCTGACGCCCGTGGCCGAGGCGGCGTGGCGCGAATGGCTGAAGACGGCCAACTATGCCCCGCGCATCAACAGCGAAAATGCGGACTGGCGCAGCACGCCGGGCAGCGCGGGCAACCATGACACCATCGGCATCCTGGGCGTCGGGCCGGACGGTCATATGGCGGGGGCCTGCACCACGTCCGGGCTGGCCTTCAAGATGCGGGGGCGTGTGGGGGACAGCCCGATCACTGGCGCGGGCCTGTTCGTCGATGACGCCGTAGGGGCCGCGACCGCCACCGGCGTCGGAGAGGATGTGGTCCGGGTCTGCGGCTCCCATTCGGTGGTCGAGGCGATGCGGGGCGGGATGTCACCGAGCGAGGCCTGTCGCCATGTGATCGAGCGCCTGGCCCGGCTGCGAGGCACGGCGGTGGCCGATCACCAGGTCGCGCTCCTGGCCCTGGCCAGGGACGGCCGGGTCGGCGCTTGGGCACTCCAGCCCGGATTTACCTATGCCATGACCGATGCAGGCGGAAACACCCGGATCGAGCACGCCGGGTCCTTCTTCGAGGCGAAATGACAGTGATTGCGGTCCCCCACGTCCTGACCACCGAACGGTTGATCCTGACGCCGGTCGCCCTGTCCGATTTCGACGACCTGCTGGCCCTGTGGAGCGACCCGGTCTTCACCCAGGTCATCGCCCATCGCGGCCCGATGTCACAGGAAGAGGTCTGGTTCCGCCTGCTGCGCGACATCGGCCACTGGCAGGCCCTGGGGGTCGGCAACTGGGCGCTGAGACTGAAGGAGACGGGGGCCTATGTCGGCAGCGTGGGCGTGCTTGACTACCGGCGGGCTTGCGTCCCTCCGCTGGACGGCCCCGAGCTCGGCTGGGGCGTGGGCGGTGCCTTTCAAGGCAAAGGGCTGGCGCGCGAGGGGCTGGACGCGGGCCTGGCCTGGGCCGACACGGTGCTGGGTGCCTCCCGCACCGTCTGCATGATCAACCCGGACAATGCGCCGTCGCTGAAGCTGGCTGAGCGGACGGGGTTCAGACCCTATGCCGACGGGACCTACTACGACCGACCGGTCGTCCTGCTGGAGCGGCTGGCCAACGCCACCTGATCCGCCCCTGTCCGCGTCCGCTGCCGTATGCCGGACATTAAGGTTTATGCGTCACTCTGAACGGTGAACCACCGCGTCGAGACCGCTGTCCCATGCCCATGTCCGCCGAAACGCTGCACGGCCACCTCGCCGAGGCCTTTCCCGACGCAGAGATCGCGATCGAGGATCTGGCCGGAGACGGCGACCACTATCGTGCGCGGATCGTCTCTACCACCTTCGCCGGCCTGCCGCGCGTGCGCCAGCACCAACTCGTCTATGCCGCGCTCAAGGGCCAGATGGGTGGGGCCTTGCACGCTCTCGCGCTCGAAACCTCCGCTCCACCGGAAGCCTGATCATGCGTTACCGCCCTTTCGGCGCCACGGGCGCCTCGATCTCGACCGTGACCCTCAGCCTTGGGCTCGATGCCGTCTCGCGGGGGCCTGACGCCGCCGCCGCCCTGATCTATTCCGCCCTCGAGGCGGGGATCAACTCCTACTGCCTGGAGACCGCCGACCCGGTTCTGGCCGAATGCATCGGCCAGGCCCTGTCGAGTGTGGACCGGACCCTGCTCAATGTCGGCCTGACCCTGGGCCGAGGTGACGGACGGCGTGGAGCCCTGCGCGACTTTTCGGCCGAGGGGATGACCCACGCCATAGACCGGGCCCTGCACGTTTCGGGCCTGGGCTGGATCGACGTGGCCCTTCTGGAACAGCCCGGCGAGCACGAACTCTCGCAGGGTTCGTTGAATGCGCTCAAGGCCCTGCGGGCCACCGAGCGGGTCCGGTACCTGGGCGTGTCCGGCGATGGGGACGTTATGGACACCTATGTCTCGACCGGGGCCTTCGACGTCCTGGCCACCCCCTATCACGTCGATTCCGACTGGCGGGTCCGTACCCGCATACGGGCGGCCAAGGACCAGGACATGGCGGTTCTGGCCTATGGCTACTATCCCGACACCATCGGCACTCCGAAAAAGGCCGCCTCTCTGCATCAGCCGAAGAAGGGCCTGTTCGGATTCGGCGGCGGGCGGCCCAAGTCCGATCCCCTGGCCGGGGCGGGCACCTTTGCCTTCCTCCATCACACCAGGGGCTGGGAGGCCGAGTCGATCTGCCTGGCCCACGTCATGACGGATCCGGCGGTGTGCAGCGTGATGATCCAGGCCCGTGACGAAGAGCGCGTCAATATCCTGGCTGCCGTTCCCGACCGGGATATGCCCCCGGGCCTGTCGGCCCAGATCGAGATGGCCCGCGTCGGGGCTGCCACCCGCGCCGCCTGAGACGACAAACGCCGCTGGAGCACATCAAGCCGACGTGAGGTTGGGACCCCGCCGCCGCGTCGGCCTTGACCCTGAACGGCATCGTCCCTAGCTGACGGTCTTATCCGAAAGGGCGTCCTCCCGTGACCGACCAGGCTGTACAAACCGATCCCGTCCACGACTTCATCGCCTCCACGGTGAGGGATCATGAGGTCGTGCTGTTCATGAAAGGCACGCCCGACGCCCCGCGCTGCGGCTTTTCCTCTCTGGCGGTCCAGATTCTGGATCAGGTCGGCGCGCCGTTCGTTGGCGTCGACGTGCTGCAGGACGAGGGGCTGCGCGACGGCATCAAGGCCTTCACCGACTGGCCCACCATCCCGCAACTCTATGTGAAGGGCGAGTTCGTCGGCGGGTCGGACATCGTGCGCGAAATGTTCCAGGCCGGAGAGCTTCACGCCCTGATGGCCGAAAAGGGCGTCGCGCTCGGTCAGGACTGACCTTGGCCCGGCCCATTCTCGAACCGCGCGCGGATCGCGAGGTCTTCGTCGTTCCGCTTGAGGTTCGCCCCGAGCACATCGACGCCAATGGGCACGTGAACAATGTCGTCTATGTCGGCTGGCTCCAGGATGCGGGCACCGCCCACTGGAACGCCCGCTTCGATGCGGAAACCCGTGTCCTCTGGTCCTGGGTCGCCTTGAGACACGAGATCGACTATCTGCGCGCCCTCGCCCCCGACGCGACCGCAGTGGCCCGGACCTGGGTCGGCGATCCGCAGGGCCCGCGCTTTGCCCGCTATGTCCGGATCGAGGACGGCGAGGGCCGGTTGTGCGCGCAAGGGGTATCGGAATGGTGCCTGGTCGATGCGAAGACGATGCGGCCGACCCGGATCCCGGCGACCATGCTGCCGCAATTTCAGGCGCAATAGTCCGAAGGCCCGGCGGGTGGTTCAGGTCTGGGGCAGTTGATAGGGATTGTTGACCGTCACCGAAGCTCCGGGTTCGAGCCCCAGCTCCCGATAGGACCACATCACCTCGAACCCGTCATCGAGCGGGGTCTTGCACCGGTCTTCGGCAATGCGTCGCAGGGTGATGACCGAAGCATCGCCATGGGTCTGGACGATGGGCGTCAGGTCATCCTTTGAGGTGCAGCCATTTGACGACACCCAGAACACCGCAACATTGTTGACCAGGGCGGCAGCGTGGATCGGTTCCAGCTGACCGGGCATGGGTTCGGCTGCGACCTCGGCCCCGTCCTGACCGGTCGACAGGCTCGCGCATCCGCCCAGCAAGGCCGTGACGGCCATGGCTGCAACAAACCTCCGTGTCATGTCAGCCTCCCGCCAGACAATGTACCCAAGGTCAGCATGCGCGCGTTCGTGCCGTAAGGGAACTGGGACCGGAGTCATGACCGTTTCAAAAGAAAAGGCCCCGGGTTTCCCCGGGGCCTTTGATAGCGGGAACCGTAGTCGAGCTTACGAAGCGTAGTATTCGACGACCAGGTTGGGCTCCATCTTCACCGCGAACGGCACGTCGGCCAGTTCGGGCTGACGGACGAAGCGGACCGAGAAGCCGCGGTCGCCCAGTTCGATATAGTCGGGGATGTCGCGCTCGCCGGACTGCTGGGCTTCGAGCACCAGCGCCATGTTGCGGGACTTTTCCTTGACCTCGACGACGTCGTCCGGCTTCACGCGGTAGGAGGCGATGTTGACCTTCTTGCCGTTGACGGTGACGTGGCCGTGGTTGACGAACTGGCGGGCGGCCCAGACGGTGGGCACGAACTTGGCACGATAGACGATGGCGTCCAGGCGGGCTTCCAGCAGGCCGATCAGGTTCTCGGAGGTGTTGCCCTTGCGGCGCGCGGCCTCGTCATAGGTCTTCCTGAACTGTTTTTCGGTCAGGTTGCCGTAGTAGCCCTTGAGCTTCTGCTTGGCCTTCAGCTGCAGCCCGAAGTCGGAAACCTTGGACTTGCGGCGCTGGCCGTGCTGGCCGGGGCCGTAGGACCGCTTGTTGACCGGGCTCTTGGCGCGGCCCCACAGGTTTTCACCCATGGCACGGTCGATCTTGTATTTGGCGCTGTGGCGCTTGGACATAGAGTTCTCTTCAGTTTGATGCGGCCCGGCCCCTCCCCGAATGGAAGGGCGATCTCAACGGCGGTCCACGCATCGTCCGTAGTGTATTCGCGCGTTCAGCCGTTAGGCCGACGCGGGAAAGGCGGGCTTATGACGGGGTGGGCCGGGGAAGTCAATCGAGACGTTGGGAGTCATACAGACGTGTGCTATTGTATGACTGAGGAGTGGTTCAATGACCCTGAGCATCAGACACCCCGAAGCAGAGCGCCTGGCCAGAGACCTCGCGGCACAGGAAGGGATGACCCTGACCGACGTTGTGCTGCACGCCCTGCGGGATCGGAGCCGGGCATCCGTGCGCAAGGAGTCACCGATGGAAACCGCTGACCGGATTTTGAAGGAACTCGGTCTGACACGGCAGCCGGGCAGTCATGTCCCCGTCCCGCAGAGCGCCTATCACGATCTGGATCACGACCTGATCGGTGAAGACGACTGATGTTCGTCGATGCCTGCGCGATAGTCGCGATCATGACGCGAGAGGCTGAGGCCAGCGACTACGAGGATGCCCTGGAGGCGGCGCAGACGCCGTTCACCTCGTCATTGGCAGCATGGGAGGCGGTGATCATTCTGACGCGACCTGACAAGTTGGCGTGTCGGTTGAGCCAGGCCCAAACTGCAGTAATTCGTTGGCTTGACACGAGGGGGATCGAGCTCCGCGAACCGGGCTCGCCCCGCGACGTCCTCGCCCATGCGGTTGCTGTCGCCGAAGCTCATGGCTTGGGCAAGCGCGCCCTCAGCAATTTCGACTGTTTCCATTATGCTCACGCCAAGGCGGCCGGAGCGTCAATACTGACGCTCGACCGCCTGTTGCGTGAGACCGACGTCGCGACGGTCCCCTGAACACTCAGCCCTGTGCGGCGGCGAAGCGTTCGTTGACCTTGTTCCAGTTCACGATCGGCCAGAAGGCTCCCAGGAAGGCCGGGCGCTTGTTCTGGTAGTCGAGGTAGTAGGCGTGTTCCCAGACGTCGTTGACCAGCAGGGGTGTGCCCTTGTCCGGGTTGATGTCCATCAGGGAGTTGTCCTGGTTCGGCGTATTGATCACCTTCAGCTTGCCGTCGGTAAAGATCAGCCAGGCCCAGCCCGAGCCGAACTGGGTCACGCCGGCCTGTTCGAAGGCGGTCTTGAACGCGTCCATCCCGCCCAGATCGGCGTCGATGGCGGCGGCAAGCTCTGGCGACGGTTCGCCGGCCTCAGATGCGGGGGCCATGCTCTCCCAGTAGAAGATGTGGTTCCAGTAACCACCGCCGTTGTTTCGCACGGCCTTGGGGAAGGTCGAGATGGTCGCAAAGATATCTTCCAGCGATTTGCCTTCGGCCTCGGCCAGACCGTCCAGGGCCTTGTTCAGGTTGTCGGTATAGGCCTGATGGTGCTTGTCGTGATGGAACTCCAGCGTCTCCTTGCTGATCACCGGTGACAGGGCGTCGTAGTCGTAGGGCAGGGACGGCAGGGTGAAGGGCGTGGCCATGGGGAGGCTCCGTTCTCGGTCAAGGGTGTTGTCAGGGTCTGGACGGCCTGCATCTAGGTCGCCCGCCTGCCGAACCCAAGGCGGGGCAGGGCATTTCGTTCCTGTTGCGAGTCGTTCGCTAGGTCGGCGGCAGGTTGGCCTTGAGGCAGTCGCGGATCTGGCGCTTGAGTGTCCCCGACGAGTTCAGGAAGTCCGCCCCGTCGGCATCCAGCACCGCCTTGACCGCCGCATCCAGGCCCGAGGGCAGGGCGGCGATGACCCGCTTCTGGCCCTTGTCATGCAGGCAGTAGCCCAGCTCGACGCACAGGGCGGCGAAGGTGGCGGCGTAGGCATCTGTTTCGTCGGTCATGCCGCTGGGTAGAGCCTTTCGGCGTGGAAGGCGATGTGGTCGTCGATGAAACTGGCCATGAAGAAATAGGAGTGGTCGTAGCCGGGCTGTATCCGCAGGGTCAGGGTCTGGCCCGCCGCCCGCGCCGCCTCGACCAGAAGTTCGGGTTTCAGCTGGTCGGCCAGGAAGCCGTCGGCGTCGCCCTGGTCGATCAGGATGTCGTCGAACGCGCCCCTGGCCGCGCCGCTCTCGATCAGCTTCGCCGCGTCATGGGCCTCCCATTCCGTCCGGTCGTCGCCGAGATAGGCCGCGAAGGCCTTCTCACCCCAGGCGCAGCGGGTGGGCGAACAGATGGGGGCGAAGGCCGAGACCGACCGGAAAAGGTCCGGGTGGCGCAGGGCCAGGGTCAGGGCGCCGTGCCCACCCATGGAATGGCCGCTGATCGACCGGGCCTTGGTCGTCGGGAACGCCGCATCGATCAGGGCAATCAGGTCGCGCGTGACATAGGTCTCCATGTTGAAATGCGGCACCCATGGCTCACGCACCGCATCGACATAGAAGCCCGCGCCCTGGCCCAGGTCATAGGCCTCGTCGTCGGCGACGCCGTCGCCTCGCGGCGAGGTGTCGGGGGCCACGATGATCAGGCCATGCCGTGCCCCTGCCTGGTAGGCCCCGGCCTTGGTGGTGAAATTGTCCTCGGTACAGGTCAGGCCCGACAGCCAGATCAGGACGGGGAAGGGGCCTTTCCCGGGCGGTGTGAAGACCGACAGGCTCATGGGCGTGTCCGTCGCGGCGCTGTCATGGCGCAGATAGCGCAGGGTGCCGCCGTGGACGGCGTGGGTCTTGAGGGTTTCCATAACCTATTGTCCCGCGATGTCGGCCAGGGTGATAATCTCCAGGCCCGGTACCTCGGCGAACTTTCTCGCCAACCTGTTATCTCCTGTCACGAATGGAAGGCCGCGATCCAGCGCCATGGCGACGTAGACGCAGCCATAGACCCCGTGGTCGCGATCGATGCCGAACCGCAGAGCCATGGGCAGAAGGCGATCGTAGTCTCGCAATTCTACCAACTGGGGAACTCGTCCGATCTGGGTCACTGCCCACTCGGCTGTGTACCGTTGTGCCTTGACCTGTGTTCGCAACGCGTTCGCGATCTCCACAGAGAGCAGACGGGGTGCGACCGGCGCATAGGTCGATGCCGCCGACAGGGCGGCTGCCGACCATGGGTCTTCCGCCATCCAGCGAAAGACCACGCTGGCGTCAAATACCGCCCAGGGGATCACGGTCGCGACCCTCCTGGATCAAGGCTTCGATGTCGATGTTCGCGCCGCGCGTGGCCGCGCGCATCTGCGCTGCCAGCTCCCAGAACTCGGCTCGGTCCCGGCGAGCTGCGTCAGACACGATGGTCCTCAGCTTCTGCTCCAGCGAGACGTTTTCGCTTTCCGCCATGCGCTTCAGATGAGCGACGTCGGTGTCATCTAGATTTCGGATCAGGACCTGGGCCATGACTCACGATAGCACGACGCTATCATCAGGCCAACATCACCGTCAGCTGAAGATCAGCTTGGCCCCGGCCACGATCAGGACCAGCCCCAGAGCCTTGAGCAGCATCGGCGGTTTCAGGGTCCGGATCCCCAGCTGTGTCCCGACCAGGGCCCCGACCAGCACCGCGCCTGCCAGCCAAGGCAGTTCGGGCGGCAACCGGCCGACACTGGAGACCGATCCCGCCAGGCCGGCGATGGAGACGCACAGGATGAAGGCCGACGAAATCCCCGACACCCGGCGCGGGATCTCCCAGCGATTGAACAGCAATATGGGGCTCAGGAAGATGCCGCCGCCGGTGCCGGTCAGGCCGGACAGGGCCCCGACGCCCGCCCCGGTCAGACCCGCCAGCCAGACGTTCGAGGGCCGGATCTCGTCCAGCACCTCGGCCTTGACCGGCATCAGGAAGCGGATCGCGGCGATCCACAGCACTGCGCCCACGATCGGGCGGTAGACCTCGCCCGGCAGATGCACCCGTGCGGCCAGGAAGGCCGAGGGCACGGCGACGATGACGATGGGCAGGAAGAGACGCAGATTGAACTGACCCGCCCTCAGGAACCGCCAGGTCGCCAGGCTGGCCACGATGATGTTGAGGGCGAGCGCCGTCGGCCGCATCACCTCCGGCGGCACGGCCAGGATGGCCATGACCGCCAGATAGCCCGACGCCCCGGCGTGGCCGACCGAGGTGTAGAGCCCGGCGACCCCGGCAAAGACGACGCACAGGATCAGCAGCGTCTGGAGGTCCATGGAAGGCGGGCTAAGCCTGTTTCAGCCGGTGCATGGCGCAGACCTTGTTGCCCGCCGGATCGCGCAGATAGGCGAGGTGAAGCGCACCGAACGGGCTTTCGCGTGTGCCGGGCGGGTCCTCGATCGCCGTGCCGCCGTGGGCCAGACCCGCCTCGTGAAAGGCGTTGGCCGCCTCGGGCGAGGCGGCGGCAAACCCTATGGTGCCCCCGTTGGCGCAGGATGCGGGCGCCCCGTCGATCGGCAGGCTGATGGCGAAATTGCCCCCTGCCGTCCGCCACCAGACCCGGCCCTTGGGATCCAGCGTCCCCGGTGTGACGCCCAGCGCTCCGAGCGCCGCGTCATAGAATTTCCGCGACGCCTCGATGTCGTTGGCACCGATCATGATGTGACTGAACATGGCTAATCCTCCCTTGTCTGGGACAGGCGTAACGCAGTCAGTTGCGTTTCGCAACGGGGCTGGCGTGCCTCAGAACACCACGACGCTTCTAATGCTCTCGCCCGCGTGCATCAGGTCGAAGGCCTCGTTGATCCGTTCCAGCGGCAGGGTGTGGGTGATCATGGGGTCGATCTCGATCTTGCCGTCCATGTACCAGTCCACGATGCGCGGCGTGTCGGTGCGGCCGCGCGCGCCGCCGAAGGCCGAGCCGCGCCAGACGCGGCCGGTGACCAGCTGGAAGGGGCGGGTGGAGATTTCCTTGCCCGCCTCGGCCACGCCAATGACGATGCTCTCGCCCCAGCCCCGGTGACAGGCCTCCAGCGCCTGACGCATGACCACGGTGTTGCCGGTGCAGTCGAAGGTATAGTCGGCTCCGCCGCCGGTCAGCTCGACCAGATGGGCGACGACGTCGGACACGTCCTTGGGGTTGACGAAATGCGTCATGCCGAAGCGGCGGCCCCATTCTTCCTTGGCCGGGTTCAGATCGACGCCGACGATCATGTCGGCCCCGACCATCTTCAGCCCCTGGATGACGTTCAGCCCGATGCCGCCCAGGCCGAAGACCACGGCGTTCGCGCCCGGCTCGACCTTGGCCGTGTTGACCACGGCACCGACCCCCGTCGTCACGCCGCAGCCGACGTAGCAGGCCGAGGCGAACGGCGCGTCCTTCCTGATCTTGGCCAGGGCGATCTCGGGCAGGACCGTATAGTTGGAGAAGGTCGAACAGCCCATATAGTGGGCGATCGGGGTTCCCTTGTAGCTGAAGCGGCTGGTGCCGTCGGGCATCATCCCCTTGCCCTGGGTGGCGCGGATGGCGGTGCACAGGTTGGTCTTGCGGCTGAGGCACGACTTACACTGGCGGCATTCGGGGGTGTAGAGCGGGATCACATGGTCCCCGACGGCGACGCTGGTCACGCCCGGCCCCACCTCGACCACCACGCCTGCGCCCTCATGGCCCAGGATGCTGGGGAAGATGCCCTCCGAATCCAGCCCGTCCAGCGTATAGGCGTCGGTGTGACAGATGCCCGTCGCCTTGATCTCGATCAGCACCTCACCGGCGCGCGGCCCCTCCAGGTCGACCTCTACGATCTCGAGCGGACGTTTGGCCTCGAAGGCGACGGCGGCGCGGGTCTTCATGGGGGAGGGCTCCTTGTCAGAAGCCGGTTCTAGCGAGGGTCGCCTGCGAAAAACAGGGTGCAGATCGTGCAGATCGTGCAGAACAGCCTGCGAGTCTGTACTGTCGAAAACAGGGTGCAGAAGGTGCAGATCGTGCCGGGGCGGTCCACGATCCGCGCGACAGAAACACCGTGCAGATCGTGCAGAACACGCGGATTCACGCAGGCCGCACCGAGCTAACTTGGGGTATCGTGCGGTGATTGCCAGTACGGACAACATGACAAGAGCTATTTGCCGCCGGAATGCTTCCACACGCGAAAGCGTCACTGCCGCAAGCCGCCGTGAGCGCAGGATGAGGTGGCGATAGAAACTGTCACGCTTGCTGGCGATGACGGTCTTATGACCCACCACAATATCGTCGTCCTGACCGGTGCCGGCATATCGGCGGAATCTGGCGTGCCGACGTTTCGCGGGGCCGACGGCCTGTGGGAGGGCCACCGGTTCGAGGATGTGGCGACGCCCGAGGCTTTCGCTCGCGATCCTGCGCTGGTCCAGAGGTTCTACAACCTGCGTCGCGCCGCCCTTTCAACGGTCCAGCCCAACGCCGCCCATCATGCCCTGGCGGAACTGGCTGCGCGGTGGGAGGGGGACTTCCTGCTGGTGACCCAGAACGTCGACGACCTGCACGACCGCGCCCATGCCGAGGTCCTGCCCGGTCTGGGGTTCGAACTGATCCATATGCACGGCGAACTGCTGAAGGGGCGCTGCACGAAGACCGGTGTGGTCAGCGACTGGCCCTCGGACATGGCCGCCGACGAACCGTCACCCGACCATCCGGATGGCCGGATGCGGCCCCATATCGTCTGGTTCGGAGAAATGCCGCTGCACATGGACCGGATCGAGCGGGCGCTGTCGGCCTGTGACCTGTTCGTCTCCATCGGCACGTCCGGAGCCGTCTATCCGGCGGCCGGGTTCGTCCGGCAGGCCAGGCTCACTGGAGCCCGGACGGTCGAGATCAATCTGGAGCCCAGCCTGGGGGCCGAGCTGTTCGACGAAGGCGTCTATGGTCCGGCGACCCTGGCCGTACCGGGGTTTTTCAGCGCGCTCTGATCCTTCTTCCCCTTGTGGGAGAAGGTGGCAGGCGAAGCCTGACGGATGAGGCGTCGCGCTGATCTATGCGTCTGTTTCAGATGCCTGAACCTTCCCCGTTCGGTCCAGTGCGACCCCTCATCCGGCCCTCCGGGCCACCTTCTCCCACAAGGGGAGAAGGAAGCGATTTTGCCTTCTCCCGCGCCAGCCGTTCCAGCACCCGACCGCGTCCTTTCGACAGGGCGGTAATCACCCCCCGGAAGGTCGCCACCTCCTGGGCGCTGAAGGCCGCACGACCCAGCATGACCCGCAGGTTCTGGCTCATGGACCGGAATTTTTCGGGCGGATGGAAGAATCCGGCGGCGTCCAGCTCCTTCTCCAGATGTTCGTACATCCCCAGGGCCAGGTCTCCCGACGCCGGGGGATCGCCCTCGCGGAAGTTCGGGGGTGGGGCGTCCAGAACGAGCGTGCGCCATTCATAGGCATTGATGGCGACGGCCTGGGCCAGGTTCAGGCTCTGGTGCCGGGGGTCGATGGGGATGGTGACAATGCCCTGGCACAGGGCGATGTCGGTGGTCTCCAGCCCCGCCCGCTCGGCCCCGAACAACAGGCCGATGTTCAATCCGGATGCCCGGTCATCGTACAGCACCCGCAAGGCCTCGCGCGGGGTCCGCACCGGCTGGCGGGTCTCGCGGGGGCGAGCCGTGGTGGCAAATACGGTATTCAGGTCGGCGACGGCCTCCGCCACGGTGTCGAACACCTGGGCCCCCTCCAGCACCCAGTCGGCACCCGATGCAGTCGCCCACGCCCGGTCCTGAGGCCAACCGTCGCGCGGGCTGACCAGGCGCAACCGGTCGAGGCCGAAATTCGCCATGACCCGCGCCACCGCGCCGATGTTCTCGGCCATCTGGGGCCGGTCCAGGATGATGACGGGTGGGGTCATGGTGTCCCACTAACCCTTCTCCCCTTGCGGGAGAAGGATTAGTCCAGCGCCGCCTTCAGCCGACCCAGATGCGCCTCATAGTTCCGCCACCGCCCCGAGGACGTGCGGTACAGGGGCTGGCGGATCTGCCAGACGCTGGCGGTGCGCACCGCGCCTCCGGCCTTGTGGAAATCGAGCACGCCCTCTTCCCAGTCGAGCCCGCAGAACTCCAGCACCCGCTCGATCACCGGTCTGGGATCGGCGACCAGGGCATCGTAGTCCACGGTCAGGATATCGGGATACAGCGCCTTCCAATGCGCCATCAGCCGGTCGTGCTGCATCAGCCAGTGGCCGATGTCGGCCAGGTCCGTCGCATGGGCCATCGACCCGTCCAGATGCAGGAACAGGTTGGACAGACAGACATCGCGCGCATCGCGAACCGTGTGAATGATCCGGGCGTCCGGGAACATCGTCTTGATCAGGCCGATGTGCAGGAAGTTGTCGGGCCGCTTGTCGGTGACACGGCCGGAGCCGGGACGGGCGGCCTGCAGGGCCTGAAGATAGGCCTCGCGCCAGCCCCGGACCGTCTCTGCCGATGCCGCGCCGACAGCCTGGGGATAGGGAGACACCCCGGCGACCACGCGCGGCAACAGGGCCAGTTCGCCACCCGAGACGATCCCCGAATGGGCGCTCAGGATCCGCTCGACCAGGGTCGATCCCGACCGGAACATCCCCAGGATGAAGATCGGCGCGCCCGACTCGCCGGTCGCGGAGGCAGGGGTCGCGAATGTGGCGATCGAGCGGTCGACGAAGGCCTCCTGGGCCGCGCGGTCATAGCGGGTGCCGGCGGAGGCTCGGCTGGCCTGATTGGCGGCGGCATAGGCGGCGAAGGCCTCGTCATAGGCCTGGACCTCGTCCAGGGCGCGCCCGAGCGCAAAGCCCAGTTCGGCCCGATCGGCGGGGCCGTTGCCCGATGCCGCGAGCGCCGTCCGCAACTGATCGATCAGGGGATCGGCCTTATCCAGGAACTGCGTGGCATTGGCCAGACGGGCCAGGGCCAGGGGGCGGGCGGCTGGTGGAGCAATGGCCAGAGCCCGGGCATAGACGTCCCGTGCCGCGTCGCGCTCGCCCTTGTCCTCGTAAAGATTGCCCAGGTTCAGCAGGGCCGCCAGATAGCCCGGATCGATGGCCAGGGCCCGTTCCAGCTCGCTCTGCGCCGCCTCGGCCTGACCCAGGTCGTCTGAATAGATGACGGCCCGGTTCAGATGGACCTCCTCGGGCCCCCGGATGTTGCGGTCCAGCGCCTGCTGGTACGACGCCAGGGCCTGGGCCGGCCGCCCGGCCTGACGTTGCATCAGGGCCAGGTTGAACCAGGTGTCGGGCAGGTCGGGCCGCAGCGCCAGAAGGGCGGCATAGGCGTCGGCCGCTTCGCCGGGGCGGCCTGCCGCGCGGTGGCTCTGGGCCTGATGCAGCAGGATTTCGGCCGCCTCGCTCATGCCGGTCAGTCCTCGCCGATCATCGACAGCCAGGGGTCGGCGGTGCCGGCCTCGACCTCGGCGACCTTGACGGCGGGCCAGCCGATGGAGGCGCTGCCCGAGGCATCCCACGCCGTGATCACCAGGTCACGCAACTGGCTCGCGCCGGCCGCCAGCCGCTGGTCCACGAAGTCGGCGCCGCGTGGATCGACATCGATGAAACCTCCGGCCTTCTCCAGACGATAGAAGGGCGTCACCTGGCCCAGGGTGGCTTTCAGATAGGTCACGACACTGCGTTTCATCTCGAAGCCCTGAAGGTCCGAAGCGGGCATGGCCGCCTCGACGCGGTCCAGACGCGCGATGCGACGCACGAAGGCCCCCTCGAACATCCCGTGGGTCTGGCGCGAGTTGGTGAAGCCCTCGGGATTCGGGAAGTCGCCCCAGCCGTTGTAGTGGATCGACAGATGGTGCGGCTGCGATCCGTCCCCGACATAGTGGGAGAGCACCCCGATGTCGCGCAGGGTCAGGGCCTCGCGCCGCACCCGGTCCTCGCGGTACCAGGCGCGTTTGGCCGGATCGGTCTCGCGCTGCTCCATCGCATGGACGACACGCCAGCCCGCCAGATCGCGCACCACCTGCTGCCAGCCATCCATGATCGCATAGGGAAGGTATCCGGCGTCATTGACCTTGATCCCTGCCGCCAGCAGGGCCGCATCGTATTCGGACTTCAGTTCGGGCAGGGCGTCGATCGACATTCCGGCCGCGGTCATCACATGGCCCTCGTCGTCCAGGTCGATGAAATGAGCGGTGTCGCGCTCGCGGTCATGCGGTTGCCCAGCGCCCTTCCAGCGGTCGGGCTCGCGCGACAGTTCGCCGACGTCGGCGATATTGCCGGGATCGCGCAGGAAGGCCGGCAGGGTCTCGGGCAGGGCCCGCATCGCCGCCACCCCGATCAGCCGATGTCCGGTCGATCCCCAGGCCATGACCTGGACCGCCGATCCAGCAAGCACTGCCGTGACGACGGCAGCGAGGGCGAGGCGTTTCGTCAGGCGTTTCATGGCGACCGTCCGGGCAAGTCAGAGAGGTCTGCGCGGTTAAAACCATGCCGCGACGGCGTCTATCGGTTTCTTGGCCGTCGGGGTTCTGGGCACCGCTTGACGGTTCGGGGCGCGCCGATCAAACCGGGTGACAGTTCATCCGGAAACGTCCCATGTTCAACCTGCGCGCTCTGTTCATCCTCGGCCTTGTCGCCGCGCTCGCCACCGGGGCCCAGGCCCAGGAGGCCTGGACGGTCAAGCCGGCCTGGGTCAGCGCCCATGAGAGCTTTCTCGCCTCGCCCGCCCTGCGCGGCCGGGGCAGCGCCACGCCCGACGAGACCGTCGCCGCCACCTATGTCGCCTCGGTGTTCGAACGCTACGGCCTGATCCCCGCACCCGGCATGACGACCTATCTCCAGACCGCGCCCCTGACAAAATCGACACCGAGCGGGCATGCGACCCTCTCTGTCGGCGGCGTCGCGATCGTGCAGGGGCAGGGGCTGTCGATCCTTTCGGCCTCGGGTGCGCGGATCGAGGGATCGGTCGCGGTCGGATCCGACGCTACAACCATGCCAGAGGCCGATATTGTGCTGATCGCCCCGCCGGAAGGCCCCGGTTTCCGGCCCCTGATGGGGGCGGCGCGTGCCGCGGGCGCAAAGGTCATCGTGCTGCGCGAGACCGACACCCTGAAACAGGCGGCGGTGCGCTCGCGACAACGCCCCAGCTACACTCTCGTGGGTGAAGAGCCGGGGATGCGCCCCGATATCCTGGTCCTGGGCCCCGACGCCTTCGATCGGCTTGCTGCTGCGACCGGCCCGGCCGTTCTCGATCCCGGTACGCCGACGGTGGAACCGGCCTCGACCGTCAACGCTGTCGGCTGGCTAGAGGGTACCGACCCTGACGGCGAGGTCATCATGATCTCGGCCCACCTGGATCACCTCGGCGTCGTCGATGGCGTCCTTATGCCCGGCGCCAACGACGATGCGTCGGGTACGGCGGCGGTGCTGGAACTGGCTCACGCCCTGGCCGCCGGCGACAGGCCGAAACGCAGCATCCTGTTCGTCGCCTACGGTGCCGAGGAAATTGGTCTTCTGGGCTCACAGTATTTCGGTGAGCATCCGCCGGTGCCGCTGGACCGCATCGTCGCCAATCTCGAGATCGAGATGATCGGCAAGCAGGATCCCAACCTGCCGTCCGGGATCATGATGATGACCGGCTTTGACCGTTCCGACTTCGGCCCCCTGATGAAGGCGCGCGGTGCCCTGGTCGCGCCCGATCCCTATCCGGAACAGCAGTTCTTCCAGAGGTCGGACAACTATGCGCTCGCGCTGAAAGGCATCGTCGCTCACACCCTCTCCGGCTGGGCCACCATCCCGACCTACCACTCGGCCGAGGACACGATCGCGAACCTGGACATCGGCTTCATGACCGCCGCGATCCAGTCCCTCGTCGAACCGCTCCGCGCCCTGGCCGAGGGCGAGTTCACGCCTGCCTGGACCGAGGGCGGCCGGCCGGAGGCGCGGTAAGCGCCTCTCTTCCCCATCGCCAAGTGGTGACGGGGAGGAGACGGTCATGTCGCGACGTAGTTCCCGATCCTCAGCACATCCTCAACCCGCCCTATCCAGGCCCGTAGCCCCGCCCGCGCC
>Ga0209066_10003621_pt1 | contig 17467 bp, 15 predicted proteins | sample All_14_2_FD_187198 | JGI IMG/M metagenome (GOLD analysis project Ga0209066, IMG submission 187198) | Freshwater microbial communities in response to fracking from Pennsylvania, USA - Allegheny Zone_MetaG_DW_15 (SPAdes) (version 2) ... | reverse complement strand
GAAATTTTCTATGACCATGGCCCCGAGATCGCTGGCGGCCCCCCCGGCAGCCCCGATGAAGACGGCGACCGCTACATCGAGATCTGGAACAACGTGTTCATGCAGTTCAACCGCGACGAGGCCGGCGTGATGCACCCGCTGCCCAAGCCTTCGGTGGACACGGGCATGGGCCTGGAGCGCATCGCCGCCGTGCTGCAGCATGTGCATGCCAATTACGAGATTGACTTGTTCGTGGCCTTGCTGGCGGCGGCCAAGTCGGCTGTGGAAGCCGCTGGCGGCGCCTCCGTTGAAGGCGGCGTGCCGGCGGACAGTCCCAGCCTGAAGGTCATCGCCGACCACATTCGCGCCTGTTCTTTCACGGTCGCTGATGGTGTCATCCCCAGCAACGAAGGTCGTGGCTACGTGCTGCGCCGCATCACCCGCCGCGCCATCCGCCACGGCTACAAGCTGGGGGCACGCACGCCGTTCTTCCACAAGCTGGTGCACGCCCTGGTCGAGCAGATGGGCGAGGCCTACCCCGAGCTGCGCAGCAATGAAAAGCGCATCACCGATGTTTTGAAGACCGAAGAAGAGCGCTTCTTCCTGACCATTGCCAATGGCATGGAGATCCTCGAAGGCGCGCTGGCCACGGGTGCCAAGCAGATCGATGGCGAGACCGCCTTCAAACTGCACGACACTTACGGCTTCCCTGTTGACCTGACCGCCGACGTCTGTCGTGAGCGCGATGTCACGGTCGACCAGGCCGGCTTCGACGCCGCCATGGCGCACCAGCGCCAGCAAGCCCGCGCCGCCGGCAAATTCAAGATGGCCGCCGGCCTCGAATACACCGGCTCACCCACCACCTTCCATGGCTACGAGCACCTGACGGTGGAGGCTGCCAAGGTCACCGCCATCTACGTGGACGGCGCCTCAGCCAGCCAGGCCAACGCCGGTGACGACGCCGTCATCGTGCTGGACAACACCCCGTTCTACGCGGAGTCCGGCGGCCAGGCCGGTGACAGCGGTGAGCTGCGCAATGGCAGCAGCCGCTTCATCGTCGAAGACACGCAAAAGATCCAGGCCGATGTGTTCGGCCACCATGGCCGCGTGGTCGAGGGCAGCATCAAGGTGGGCGACACCTTCGCCGCCAAGGTTGATGCCGACGTGCGCGCCCGCACCATCCGCAACCACAGCGCCACCCACCTGATGCACAAGGCCTTGCGCGAAGTGCTGGGCGACCACGTGCAGCAAAAGGGCTCGCAGGTCACCGCTGACCGCACCCGTTTCGACTTCGCCCACAACGCCCCGATGACGGACGAAGAGATCCGCGAAGTCGAAGAACTGGTCAACGCAGAAGTGCTGGCCAATGCCGACGCACAAGCCCAGGTCATGGCCCTGGATGACGCACAAAAGAGCGGCGCCATGATGCTGTTCGGCGAGAAGTACGGCGAAACCGTGCGCGTGCAAAGCATCGGCTCGTCCAAAGAGCTGTGCGGCGGCACCCACGTCAAGCGCACGGGCGACATCGGTCTGTTCAAGATCGTGGCTGAAGGTGGCGTGGCCGCTGGTGTGCGCCGTGTCGAAGCCATCACCGGCGCCGGCGCGCTGGCCTATACCCAGAACCTCGAAGGCACGCTCAAGGGCGTGGCGGCCTTGCTCAAGGCCACACCCCACGAAGTGCCCGCCCGCGTCAGTGCCGCGCAAGAACAGATCCGCTCGCTTGAAAAAGAAATCGCAGCCCTCAAGGGCAGGCTGGCCTCCAGCCAGGGCGACGAGCTGATGACCCAGGCGGTTGACGTCAAAGGCATCAAGGTGCTGGCCGCCGTGCTCGAAGGCGCCGATGCCAAGACCCTGCGCGACACCATGGACAAGCTCAAGGACAAGCTCAAGACTGCCGCCATCGTGCTGGCTGCGGTCGAGGGCGGCAAGGTCCAGATCGCTGCGGGCGTGACGGCTGACAGCATGGGCAAGGTCAAGGCGGGCGAACTCGTCAACTTCGTCGCGCAACAAGTGGGCGGCAAGGGCGGCGGCAAGCCAGACATGGCCATGGCCGGTGGCACCGACGCTTCGGGCCTGCCCAAGGCGCTGGCCAGCGTGCAGGCCTGGGTGGCCGAACGACTCTGATCCGTCAGCCGATGGCAGTCAACTGACGGCCACCACCACCCGGTTGCGGCCTCCGCGCTTGCCGTCGTACAAGGCGGTATCTGCGCGGGCGATGGTTTGCTCTGCGCCTTCGCCTGGCTGCATGGTGGCCACGCCCAGTGTCATGCTGATCTTGAAAGGCTGGGCGCCGGCCTCGATCAGCATGTCGCTGATCCTGGTGCGCAGGCGTTCTGCCACCAGCTTGGCCCCTTCTGTGTCCGTGTCTGGCAGCACCGCCAGAAACTCCTCGCCGCCCCAGCGCGCCACAAAGTCCACATCCCGCACACCGATCGCCAGCGCCTTGCTCACGGACTTGAGCACGAGGTCACCCACATCGTGCCCTCGCGTGTCATTGATGGCCTTGAAGTGGTCCAGGTCACACAAGATGAACGACAGGTAAGGCTGGCCCCGGCGCACGCGGCTTTCTTCGCGGTGGATCACTTCGTTGATGGCGCGGCGGTTTTTCAGTTGCGTCAGCGGGTCGGTGGAGGCCATCTCGCGCAAGGCGGTGGCGGTCTTGTTGATCAGGTAGTAGTAGTAGCCGGCCAGAAAGATCAGGATCACCATCACGCCGACCACATTGAAGTAGTGCAGGCCGTCCACCACCCCGGCGGGCAGGTCCTTGGCCGGGCCCTGGTGGCGCAGCACGATGTCCAGCCCCAGATAGGTCAGCATCACGCCCAATACAGTGGCTGCCTTCAGGCCCACAGGCTTGATCGAACTGATCACCGCCACCGGGATCACCAGCAGGATGTAGTAGTGAAAGCCGCTGTCCCAGCCGATCACCGCCACAGCCAGGATGGCATGCCCCAGCACCTCCAGCACCGTCAGGGCCCAAGCCCGCTCGACCTGGCCCCGGCGTGCCAGTTCAAAGACCAGCACATAGCTCAGCACGCTGCCGACATTGACGTAAGCCAGAGACGTCACCCCGGCCCAGAAGAACAGGGCGCAAAAAGCCACGTGGGTCAGCCCGGCCAGCACGCCGATGCCCTGAATCAGCGACCTGAATGCCTCGGGCTGGGTGCTGTCGCCCGCGTGCCAGGCCGGCGGTACGTCTTCTGCGGGTGAAGCCAGGGCCACGGTTTACGTCCTCTTGATGTGATCGGTGTGCTTCCTTCATATCGGAATACCGGACGCCCTACTTGAGCGCCACAAGGTGTGCGCTTTGACGCACTTTCGCTCACCGTCAGGTCAATACCTCGTGAGAATGTCGCGTCAGCACCCTTGCTGTCACATCCCATCCTGTGCGGCGTGCACTGACCGTCCTAAAGTATCAGTACCGAAGACCGACTAACAGGTGATGAAGATGACCTCTACAGCCAAGTACGAAGCGCAGCACCCGATCATTCCCCGCGAGAAGCTGGACTTTGGTCTGGGTGGCGACATCCCCACCTACTGGTTCGAAGGCGACCCGTTCAAGTCCCGCTTCTGGGATGCCTTGTCCATCATCTTCCCGCCAGGCGAGAAGTTTTTCATGACCTGCGTGCGTGACTTCCGCGACCAGATCACGGACAAGCAGATGCTCGAAGACATTCAGGGCTTCAACCGCCAGGAAGCGCAGCACACGCTGGTTCACCGTCAGGACAACGACCGGCTGCGCAAGCAGGGCGTCGATGTCGACAAGCTCACCAAGTACATTGACAACCTGCTCAACGTCGAGTACCGCAAGAGCTACAGCCGTGCTTACACCCTGTCGATCACTTCGGCGCTGGAGCATTTCACCTCGATCATCGCGCACAGCCTGTTCGACAAGCGCGATGTGATGAAGCACGCCGACCACCGCGTGCGAGCCATGTACGCCTGGCACGCCATTGAAGAGGTCGAGCACAAGGGCGTGGCCTACGACGTGATGGTTGACTACGCCAAGGTGGGCTACTTCAAACGCGCCTTGGGCCTGGTGCACGCCTCGATCCTGTTCCCCAGGGTCATCTTCCATGTCCAGCGCCAGTTGCTGATCCATGATGGCTTTGGTGCGCTGGAGCGCGGCAAGCTCTTGCTCAAGGGCATGTGGTGGTTGTTCAAGCCCGGCGGTTTGCTGGCGCCCATGGCCAAGCACTACTGGACCTACTACAAGCCCGGCTACCACCCCTGGCAAGAGACCGAGCAGCATGGCTACGAAGAGTGGCTGGCTGCTTTCAACGGCTCGAAGGACCCGGTCAAGGCCAGCGAGCAGATGCGTCACGACCTGGCACTCAGCGCCTGATCGGACCAGCCCCCACCGTCAAGCACGGCGGATCACAAAAGACCTCTTCGGAGGTCTTTTTGCTTTGGGGTGCAACGACCAGACCCTGGTAGAAACACCGAGTCCGCACTGTCGTGCAGGAAACCCTGCTGTCACCTGACATCCTGTTGCAAGCCGTGCGCATTTTTTACAGTGATGTCATCCTGGAGACAACCCTAGAGGTCCACAACATGGCATACCACACCGAACACCAGCATCCGATCGTCCCCCGCGAGCGCCTGGATTTTGGCCTGGATGGTGACATCCCCAAATACTGGTTTGGCGGAGACGCATTCAAGACACGGTTCTTTGATGCCATGTCCCTGATCTTCCCGCCGGGTGAAAAGTTCTTCATGACCACGGTGCGCGATTTCCGTGACCGTGTCACCGACCCCAAGCTGCTGCAGGACATCAAGGACTTCAACCGCCAGGAAGCCCAGCACAGCATGGTGCACAACCAGTACAACGACCGCCTGCGCGCCCAGGGCATGCCCGTTGAGCGCCTGACCAAGTGGCTGGACAAGCTGCTGTTCGAAACCTACCGCACCCGCTACAGCCGCGAGTACACGCTGGGTATCACCGGCGCGCTGGAACACTTCACCGCCATCGGCGCCCACCCCATGTTCGACGAACGTGACGTGATGCGTGAGGCGCACCCCAATGTGCGCGCCATGTACGCCTGGCACGCCATCGAAGAGGTTGAACACAAGGGCGTGGCCTATGACGTGATGATGGACTACGCCAAGGTGAGTTACTTCACCCGCATCGCGGCCATGCTGCATGCCACCGTCATGTTCCCGTATGTGATCTTCTTCTTCCTCAACAGCATGTTGAAGGCGGATGGTTTCACGGCCTGGCAGCGCGTCAAGCTCAACGCCCGCGGCCTGTACTGGTTGCTCAAGCCGACGGGCTTTGCCGCACCGATCTACAAGCACTATTTCCCCTACTACAAGCCCAACTATCACCCCTGGCAGGAAGTGGAACAACCTGGCTACAAGGAGTGGGTTGCCGCCTTCAACCTTCGCCGTGACCCGGTTGAAGCCAGCGAGCTGATGCGCGCGGCCATGGCACGTTGAACTTTCACGTACCGAATCTTCCGTAGTTGGTTAGACTTCGGCACACTCCATGTGGGTGTGCCGATTTCGTTTATGCGTATTCCACTGCCACCACAAGCTGTTCTGGAAGCGATGGGCATCAAGCCCATTCCGCTGTTCATGTTGTCCGCCTGGATCAAGGCAGCCGCCAAGTGCGGTTTCAACGTCCAGCCCCTGTTCAAGGAAGCCGGCATCAAGATCGACTTGATCCGGCTGGAAGACGCACGCGTGTCGCCCTTGCAGCTCATCTCGCTGCTCGAGCAATGCGTGGCCTTGTCTCCTGACAAACACTTCCCCTTGGTCCTGGGGGACACCTTCGCTTTCGAATCCCTGCCCGAGTTCGAGACGCTGCTCACCACCAGCCCCAACCTGCGTGAAGCGCTGCGCGTGGCCCACATGGCCGCCCGCATGGTGGTGCCCTGGCTCAAGCTGGAGGTCAAGGAAGAGGGCGACCGGGGACGCGTCATTGTGGACTTCGATGTCCCGGTGCCGAACTACCTCGCCTATGGCCTGCCGCTGGGGCTGGTGTCGCAGGCGATCCTGGCTTGCATCCGCAAGTTTGGCCGCACCTTGCAAGGCTCGGAGGAGGGCTTTGTCGGGGTGACGCTCAAGGGGCCGGCACCTGTCAATGCCGATCAGTTCGAGCCCTTCTTCGGCGTGCCGGTGACTTTCGATGCCCAGTCAGATGCCCTGATCTTCGAGGCGCGCATTCTGGATCTGCCGCTGGAAGGCGCGTTTCCTGCGCTGCACGAACAGGCGCAGTTTCTGGCCGAGCAGCGCTTGGGCAAAGAGGCGCGCCGCCAGGGTGTTGCCGCCGAAATCGAAGAACTCATCAACCGCGACCCCTCCTTGCTCGCCGTCGGCGTAGAAGACATGGCCGAGCGATTGAACCTGCATGCGCGCACCTTGCAGCGGCGGCTCAAGGACGAGGCGGACAGCTACCTGCACGTGCAAGCCCGCATGCGTCACCGCCTGGCCTGCCAGTGGCTGCGTCAGGGCGATGTGTCCATCGACGACATCAGCGCCCGCCTGGGGTTTTCCGACCGACGTGCCTTCACGGCGGCTTTCAAACGCTGGGAAGGTGCCACACCGAGCGCCTGGCGAGAGCAACAAGGCTGAGCCAGTCAAGCTCTGTTTTGACTCATTGTGAGGTCAGATGAGGGAGGGCTTTTCCTCATCACCTGTCACCTTGGCCAGGCACCGTCTCTATTCAAGGGTTTACCGTAGGACCTGTGCCCCGCTGTGCTGAAGTCTGGTATCGGTGAGTCGTTTAATGTTCCTTGTCGAGCCCCGAACTTCATTGCGCCTGACAAGCCAAACCCCTAGATTGAAGTGATTCAGACGATCGTTTGAATGCTGACGGGGCGTGGTGCATCCATCGGGAACATGCCGTTGTCAGACACCATTGCTAGTGCTTGTTTCGGGTTGACTGTTCGCCATGCTTCATCCGCTGTCCTCTCCCTCCATGCCCCTGCCTGCCCTGGGCAGTTGGCGTCAGGCCGCCAACGTCTGTGGGTTCACCATCGAGCCCGTCTTTCGCGATGCAGGCATCAGCGCCCATGACCCCCAGTTGCCACTGAAGGTGCCCGCGTCCCGCCTGTTCAAGGCCTTTTCCATGTGTGTTGAGCGAGCACGTGGCCATCACTTTCCGTTTGCCTTGGGCGACTCCTTTGTCTTCGAGCACTTTGCCGAGTTTGATGCCTTCATCGCGTCTTGCTCGACGCTGCGCGAGATGCTGGAACTCGTCAACTGGGCCCGAGACCTGCTGGCGCCCTGGCTGGCTGTCCACCTTGATGAATTCGGTGCCGAGGCTCATCTGCGCATCGAAATGAATGTGCCCGACCCGGACCCGCGTGCGCTGTACCACGTGCGCGAAGTGGCCTTGTCGGCCATCAACCAGCTCATCCGGCGTGCGACCAAAGGCTCGAACTGGCTGTTATCCGTGAGGGTGGCCAGCACGGCGCCCGGTCACCAGCAGCAGTTCATTGCGCACTTTGGTGTGCCCGTGTTTTTCGGTGAGGCCTCTGACGCGCTGGTCATGGACAGGCGCTGGCTGGACCAGCCGCTCAATGCGTCCGTGCCCGAGGCCCATACCCATGCTCGCCAGATGATCGAGCGCCGGCTGACGCGCGAGGTCGGTGAGCGGCCGATCGTGGACGAAGTGCGCTGGGCCCTGGAGCGCCGCCCCGAGTTGCTGCGCGAAGGCCTGGATGCCACGGCGGCGGCGCTGGGACTGCATCCCCGCACCCTGCAGCGGCGCCTGCAAGCCGAAGGCGTCAAATACGTCGTCATCCAGTCGGCGGCCAAATGCCGGCGAGCCCAGACCATGCTGCGGCGGCGGGCCATCAGCATGGAGTCCATCAGCCTTGAATTGGGCTTCTCGGATCGCCGCGCCTTCACCTTTGCCTTCAAGCGCTGGACGGGCTTGTCACCCAGCGCCTACCGTGACCAACTGGGCCTGATCAGCCGTTGAGCCTGCGCAGCCTGGCCAGACCCTGCTAGAGTCCGGCCTCATGTCAGAACGCTCAGATCTCCAAGGCAAGCACATCGTGCTGGGCCTGACCGGCGGCATCGCCTGCTACAAATCGGCCGAACTGCTCCGCCTGTTGACCAAGGCCGGCGCCACGGTCCAGGTGGTCATGACCGAGGCAGCAGAAGCCTTCATCACACCCGTTACCATGCAAGCCTTGTCGGGGCGCACGGTGGTCACCAGCCAGTGGGATGCGCGCGAGCCCAACAACATGGCGCACATCAACCTGGGGCGCGAGGCCGATGCCATCGTCATTGCGCCGGCCAGCGCCGACTTCCTGGCCAGGCTGGCGCAGGGCCGCGCCGATGAGGTGCTCAGCCTGCTGTGCCTGGCACGCCCGCGCGAGCGTTGCCCCTTGCTCGTGGCCCCTGCCATGAACCGCGAAATGTGGTCTCACCCGGCCACCCAGCGCAATGTGCTGGCGCTGGCCCAGGACGGCACAACCATCCTGGGCCCCGCTTCGGGTGACCAGGCCTGTGGCGAAGTAGGTGACGGCCGCATGCTGGAGCCTGCCGACTTGCTGCAAGACGTGATCGCGGCTTTCCAGCCCAAGGTGCTGCAAGGCTGTCGCCTGCTGATCACGGCCGGCCCGACATTCGAGCCCATCGACCCAGTGCGAGGCATCACCAACCACTCCAGCGGCAAGATGGGCTTTGCCCTGGCCCGCGCCGCGGTTGAAGCCGGTGCGCAAGTGACGCTGGTTGCGGGCCCGGTGCATTTGCCCACGCCCCGAGGCGTGCGCCGCGTCGATGTGATGACAGCGCAACAGATGTTTGACACCGTGTTGCCCGAAGCTGGCCGCCACGAGGTGTTCATTGCGACGGCTGCCGTGGCGGACTGGCGCCCAGCCAGCCTCAGCGAACACAAGATCAAGAAGGAGGGCAAAAAAGTGGCCCCGACCTTCGAGCTCACCGAGAACCCTGACATCCTTGCCGCCGTGGCTTCGCTGAGCAAGCCACCTTATTGTGTGGGCTTTGCGGCCGAGAGCGAAAACCTGCTGGCCCATGCACGCGCCAAGTTGCTGCGCAAGCGCATCCCGCTGATCGTGGGCAACCTGGGGCCCGCTACCTTCGGGCGCGATGACAACGCCTTGCTGGTGGTCGACGCCAAAACACACCATGCCTTGCCCGCTGACGGCAGTGCCACCGACAAACTCACCCTGGCCCGCGCCTTGATGCAAGAGCTGGCCAACCGACTCCAGTCCGCCTGACCATGACCACCGTAGACATCCGTGTTCTCGACCCGCGCGTTGCGGGCAGCCTGCCCGCCTATGCCACGCCCGGCAGCGCCGGCCTGGACCTGCGCGCCTGCCTGGACGCACCGCTGGTGCTGGCACCTGGTCAAACGCAACTGATTCCCACGGGCCTGTCCATGCACCTGGCGGACCCAGGCCTGGCGGCCATGATCCTGCCGCGCTCAGGCCTTGGGCACAAACACGGCATCGTGCTGGGCAACCTGGTCGGCCTGATCGACTCCGACTACCAGGGCCCGCTCATGGTGAGTTGCTGGAACCGCAGCGACACCGCCTTCACCGTGCAACCGCTGGAGCGCATCGCCCAACTGGTCATCGTGCCGGTCGTGCAGGCGCAGTTCAGGCTGGTGGACGCGTTCGACACGTCCGAGCGAGGCGAGGGCGGTTTTGGCTCAACCGGACGCGGCTGAGCCAGGCTTGGCCTGAGCCCGTCAGTGGATGGTCTCGTCTGGCGGCACCATCTGCCCCAGGCTGAGGGGCGATTCAGATACCGAGCCTTGCTCGATCTCTTCTTCGGTCGCCGCCCGCACATCACACACCTTGAGTGCCAGGTGCAGCGCCAGGCCGGCCAGCGGGTGGTTGCCATCGAGCACCACATGGGTGTCGTACACCTCGGTCACGGTGTAGATCGCGTCTTTGGGCAGGTCGGGTGTGGTGGCGCCTTCAGGCGGACCGTCGAATTGCATGCCTTCTGACACCTCCTTGGGGAAGATGTCCCGGGTTTCGAAGAACACCAGTTCGGCGCGGTAGTCGCCAAAAGCCTGGTCGGGCTCCAGGTGCAGGTTGGCTTCAAAACCGGTGGTCTGGCCGAGCAGCGTCTGCTCCACCTTGGCCAGCAGGTCGTCGCCACCAAGCAGGAACGCCATGGGCTCGGTCAACTCGTCAATCAACTGGCCCTGGGCGTCTTCCAGACGCCACATGAGGCTCACTACGCAGGGGGAGGAAATGATCATGCCCCCGATCATCTCATGAGCCATCGGGCGCCTTGGCGTGCGCCGTTGAGCGGGATCAGGTCGCCTGGCCCTGCAAGCGCAGCACAATGCGGGCATGACATCTTCCAAGACACCCCCTCCCGCGCTGAACGTGGACGCCGTCACCCCCCTGCTGGGTGGCCTGTCTCCCGAGACCTTCATGCGCCGCTACTGGCAGAAAAAGCCGCTGCTGATTCGCCAGGCTGTGCCAGGTGTTCGCCCACCCATTGACCGCGCCAGCCTGTTTGCCCTGGCTGCACAGGACGACGTGGAATGCCGCCTGATCGTCAAGGCGCCTGCACCCGCGCCCAACAAGGCGAAAAACACCAAGGCTGCACCTTCGGGCTGGCGCCTCCAGCATGGGCCACTGACACGCCGTCAACTGCCCAAGCTGGACCAGGCTGGTTGGACCTTGCTGGTGCAGGGCCTGGATCTGCACGTTCCCGCAGCCTATGAGTTGCTACAGCGTTTTCGCTTCGTGCCGGATGCCCGCCTGGACGACGTGATGATCTCCTACGCCACTGACGGCGGCGGCGTGGGCCCGCATTACGACTCCTATGACGTGTTCCTGCTGCAGGTGCACGGGCAGCGCCGCTGGCGTATCGGCCCTGTCAAGGATGCGAGCCTTCAACCTGACGTGCCCTTGAAGATCCTGAGCAACTTCGTGCCTGAGCAGGAATGGGTGCTCGAACCTGGCGACATGCTCTACCTGCCGCCCATGTGGGCCCACGATGGCATCGCCCAAGGCGAGTGCATGACCTGCTCCGTGGGCTTCAGGGTGCCGGAAGAGGCTGAACTGGCGCGCGAGGTGCTGCTGCGTCTGGTCGAGGGCCTGGACGGTGGTGACAAGCCCCGCCTGTATCAGGACCCCAGGCAGCCCGCCACAGCCACACCAGGCCAGGTCCCGGTGGCCTTGCAGGCGTTTGCTGCTGCTGCCGTGGCCAAAGCCTTGAAGGACCCGGCTGCGCTGCAATCGGCGCTGGGAGAGGTGCTGACCGAGCCCAAGCCGCGCGTGTGGTTCCAGGCCGGCGAGCCCCTGCCGGATGGCGTGGGCGTGAGGCTCGACCCTCGCACCCGCATGGTCTACGATGACCGCTGCGTGTTTGCCAACGGCGAGTCATGGCGGGCTGCAGGCAAGGACGCGCGCTACCTGCGTCAACTGGCTGACCGGCGCCAACTGGATGCGGCTGTGGTGGCGCAAGTCAGTGCGGCACTTCGGGAGTTGCTGGACCAATGGGCTGAAGACGGTTGGCTGCACCCTGCGCCATGACGTGGCTTGCGAACTGAAAGCGAGGTCTGATATGGACGGATCTTCTGTGACACCTGAGGGCAGTGAGTTGTCCGGCCGGATCGGCAGCTGGCGTGATTTTGAAGACCGAGTGGGGGCTGCCATGGCCATGGCGGCAGCCTCGCCAGCAGACCTGACCTTGGTGGACAGAGACTTTGTGCACTGGCCAATCGGGCGGCGCAGTGTGATGGAGGCCTTCCACCAGTGGGGGCTGGCATCCAGGGGGACGCGTTGCACGCTGGTGGCCGCTCACTACGACGAATTCCCGCGTGTGCACCCGCTCTGGGTGGCGTGGCGCACAAACTGGGCGCACCGTGTGCACTGCTATCAGGTGCCTGACGAAATGGTCTCTTCGCTGGCGCCAACCCTTGTTTTGCACGGCAGTCTTGGCTTACGCCTGCATGAGCCGATGCATGGCATCGGGGTCTGGACCAGGGATGAGGCTGTTCTGAGCGGCTGGCTAACAGAAATTGACGTAATTTTGCAACGGTCACACGAGGCCCTGCCTCCCACAACCCTGGGGCTATAGGGAATAGCCTTATGCGACGTATAATCAGTGGCTGAATGTGGAGCAACGCTAGTTGCGATGCATCCTTTGCCCTTGTCTCGTATCTCTTATGGGACTGTGGGCTCTGCACATAGTTCCATGAACACCGGTTTTATTGACACTCCTTTTGAGGACACAAGCATGAAAAAGTCGCTCCTGCTGGCTTCGCTGATCGCTGCTATCGCCCTGGCCGCCTGCGGTAAGAAAGAAGAACCTGCTGTTGACGCTGCATCCGCAGCATCCGCCGCTGAAGTCGCTTCGGAAGTCGCTTCGGCTGCTACCGACGCTGCCTCTGCTGCTACCGAAGCTGCCTCGGCCGCTACGGAAGCTGCTTCGGAAGCTGCCAGCGCCGCCTCGAACTGATCTTCAGTTTGATGGTACAAAAAGCCGCTCTCAGGAGCGGCTTTTTTTCGTCCGTAATTGCTCAATTCGGGCTGAAACACCAGGCCAGAAACAAAAATCCCGACCACAGAGGGTCGGGATGGGCGCTTGGTGAGCGTGTGCGGCGTGTTGCCGACTTGATCAGCTCAATTCGTCCAGCAGCTGTTTGGTGATGCGCTTGGCTGTGTCGGTGCTCACGGCTTGACCCTTTTCGTTGAGCACGCTGACCAGGCTGCTGCCCTTGCTCTGACCCTTGACCACGACCGCATAGCGGATCAGGCCATCCTGATTGGCGGGGCTTGAGCTGAACAAGCGGCTGAAAAAGCCGGGCTTGCTGGCCTGAGGGTCGTTGTCAGACAGGCGCACTTCGTACGTGCCTTGTTTGCGGTCACGGTTTTCTACCGTGAAGCCACTGCGATCCAGTGCCAGGCCCACTCGGCGCCACGCGGTATCAAAGTCGGCATCCACTTGCAGAGACAAGCCGTCAGGGTTCAGGCGTGCCAGGCTGGTGGCCGCAGCAGGGGCGGCCGCAGCCGTCGTGTCGGCCTTTGCTGCGGCGGCCACATCCTTGGGTGCACCCAGCTTGGTCAGCAGGCGGGACAGCATCTCTGCTTCGAGGCCAGGGTCGCTGGGACGGGCGCGCCAGGTCGTGCGCTCCTTCTTGTTGTCCTCGTACTCTTCGCTCATGCCACGATGGCTGATGTAGATTTCGCTGCCCGTTGCCGTGCGCTCGATGCGGGTGCGATATTGGTCGCGCTCGCCGGTGTCATAGAGCAGATCAAACACGCGGCCCAGGGTCTTGCGGATCATGCCGTCCTGAGGCACCTTGGCGCGGTTTTCGGACCAACTGGTCTCCAGCAAGCCAATCTCGGGCTTGTCTGTGGTCAGCTCGAAGCCGTTGTCAGTCCAGAAACTGCGAACCTGGTCCCACACCTGTTCCGGCGGCAGGTTCACGGACAGCCAGCGGGTCTGGCCCTGGCGCTCCAGCTTGACGCCGGTGGCCTGGTTGGGCGCGACGGTACTGACTGGCGCTTCCGCTTTGTCACCGCGTTGCAGGCTGGTGGCCGATACCGACGCGGGCCCAGCCTGGCCATAACGCGTTTGACCGGGCAACTGGCTGAGATCTGGCGGTACGTCGAGCCTGACGCTCTGGGAACCGCTGGTGCGGTAGTCCACTTTGTCGCCGGCAAGGGTCTCGCTGACGGACGAGCACCCGGAGGTGACGAGCGTGGTGGCCAGCGCGGCTGCACTCAGAACGAGGGAGGTCTGGTGACGTGGTTTGATCGGCATGGGTAGTCGGTGTCAGCCCCGGGCGGGGCGGGGATAGGTGTCGGGAGCAATCTGGACAAACGCTGAACGAAGGCGCGTCAGAGCACGCCAGCTTCGCGCAAGGCGGCTTCCACCACGGGTTGCGCCGAATCGGACAGCGGTGTCAGCGGCAGGCGCAGCGTACCACCAACCTTGCCCATGCGCGCCAGGGCCCATTTGACCGGAATCGGATTGGGTTCGATGAACAGTTGCTTGTGCAGCGGCAACAGTTGCATGTGCAGCTCGACCGCGCGCTTGGCGTCTTGTGCCATCGCAGCCTTGCACAACTCGGCCATGCCGCGGGGCGCCACGTTGGCGGTGACGCTGATGTTGCCGTGTCCACCCAGCAGCATCAAGCCGAAGGCGGTGGGGTCGTCACCAGAGTAGATCGAGAAGCCCTTGGGCGCCTGCTTGATCAACCAAGCGGCGCGTTCCAGGTTGCCCGTGGCTTCTTTGATGCCGATGACGCCAGGCAGTTTGGCCAGGCGCAGGGCGGTTTCGGGCAGCATGTCGGCCACGGTGCGGCCGGGCACGTTGTAGAGCACCACCGGTATGTCCACGGCCTCGACGATGGCCTTGAAATGCTGGTAGATGCCTTCTTGTGTTGGCTTGTTGTAGTAGGGCACGACCTGCAGGGTGCAGTCGGCGCCGACCTTCTTGGCATAGTCGCTCAACTCGATGGCTTCGCGGGTGGAATTGGCGCCCGCGCCAGCCATGATGGGCACGCGGCCTGCGGCCTGCTCGACCGACACGCGGATGATTTCGCGGTGTTCGTCAACGGACACGGTGGGCGACTCACCCGTGGTGCCAACCACGCCGATGCAGTTGGTGCCTTCGGCGATGTGCCAGTCGATCAGTTTGCGCAGGCTGTCGTAATCGACGCTGCCGTCTTCGTGCAGGGGCGTGACCAGTGCAACGATGCTGCCAAAAATGGGTTTCATGCTGATTCCTTCAATCCCGTAATTCTACTGGGCAGCCCGCGTCCCTTCGTGTTGCCGGTATGCGGGAAAAGCCCAACGGCATGCGAAGCGGGCTCAATGCGGGCGGACTTCTTTTTTGAGCGCGGCCAGGGCCAGCCGGTCAACCAGAGTGGGGGTCAGCAGCTTCATCCAGCGCCCCAGTTTGCCCTTGAGCGACATGACGATGTCGCGCTGGCGGCGCGCCGTGCCGATGCGGATCTGGCGGGCGCAGGCTTGTACCGACATGGCGCCGGATTCGTCCAGGCCGCTTTGGCCTGCGGCCAGGCCTCGCGCGTTGAAGCCTCGGTAGCGGATCTCGGTGGCGACCACGCCGGGGTAGGCGATGGTGACGGAGACGCCATGTGGGCTGAGTTCCACCCTGAGCGCTTCAAAAAAGCCGGTCATGGCGAACTTGGTGGCGCTGTAGGCGGTGCGGCCCGGCACACCGACCAGCCCGGCCAGGCTGGAGACGGCCACAATGCGGCCCCGGCTGGCTTTCAGGTAGGGTAAGGCGGCGTGGGTGCACCAGGCGCTGCCCCACAGGTTGATGCGCATGAGTTGCTCGTACCAGGCCATGTCGGCCACATCCGCCAGGTCGGCGTGGGCGGACATGCCGGCGTTGTTGACCAGGGTGTCGATGCGGCCAAACTGGGCGATGGCGTCGGCGATCAGCGCCCGGCATTGCGCTTCGATGCCTACGTCGGTGGTGCGTACCAGGACCTTGCTGCCATGAGCCCGACATTGCTGGGCAACTTGTTCCAGCTTGTCCTTGCTGCGCGAGGCCAGCACCAGGCTCACTTTGCTGCCGCTTTCCTGCGCCATCTGGCGGGCCAGTTCGGCGCCGATGCCTTCGGAGGCACCGGTGATGATCACCACGCTCGTCATGTCAGATGCAGCTCCAGATTCGGGTGGCCAGGTCAAAGGCCATGTCGGGCCGCCAATATAAGCAGAAGACGGCGCCCAGGATCGTCAAACAGGCGATGCCCAGGCCGATGCGACGGTAAAGGCTGTAACCGGGTGAGTGCGTGCGGTCTTTGAGGGGCCTGGTCACGTCAACACCACCCTGGCGGCCGGACTGCGTTGCTCCTGGATGGGCAGGTTGACGAGGGCTGCCAGCAAGCCCAGTGCGATGGCGAGCCACCAGACGACCTGGTAGCCGCCGGTCATGTCATACAGGCGCCCGGCCAGCCACACGCCCAGGAAGGAGCCGATCTGGTGGGAGAAGAACACGATGCCGCCGAGCATGGACAGGTTCTGGACGCCCAGCATTTGCGCCACGATGGCGTTGGTGGGCGGCACGGTGGACAGCCACAGCGCGCCCATGACGGCCGCAAAGATGCCCACGCTCCAGGCGGACAGCGGTGTCAGGATGAAAACAGTCATGGCGACGGCGCGCAAGGCGTAGATGCTGGAGAGGATCCAGGTTTTGCGCATGCGCGTGCCCAATGCGCCTGCTGCGTAGCTGCCCAGCACGTTGAACAGGCCGATCAGGGCCAGGGCGGTGGTGGCGACATCTGGCGCGAGCTGGTGGTCTTTGAGGTAGCTGGGCAGGTGCACCCCGATGAAGGCCAACTGGAAGCCGCACACGAAGTAGCCGGCTGTCAGCAACTGGTAGTCGCGGTGGCGCAGCGCCTGGCTGAGTGCCTGGCCAGCACTCAACGGCGGCGTTGGGGGCGCCGGGGCATAGGCCGAATGGCGCTTTTCGCGCAAGCCCAATGCCAGGGGGCCGATCAGCACGGCAGCGATGGCCAGGCTCATCAAGGCGCTGGACCAGCCCAGGTTGTGGATCAGGCTGCTGGAAACAGGCACCATCAGGAACTGCCCGAAAGAGCCCGCGGCGGCGGTGATGCCCATGGCCATGGACCTTTGCGCCGCGCTGACGTTGCGCCCGACCACACCAAAGATCACGGCATAGGTGCTGCATGCCTGGGCCAGGCCGATCAGCACGCCGGTTGTGATCATGAAGGTGGCGTGGTGGTCGGTGGTGGCCATGCCGCACAGCCCAAGGGCATACAGCACCGCGCCCAGCCAGAGCACCTTGAAGGCGCCGCTGCGGTCTGCCCACCAGCCGACGATCGGGCCGGCGGCGCCCCAGACCAGGTTCTGCACGGCCAGGGCCAGGGAGTAGTCCTCGCGGGTCCAGCCATGCGCCATGGTGATGGGCTGCAGCCACAGGCCAAAGCTGTGGCGGATGCCCATGGACAGGGTCACGACCAGGGCGCCGCACAAAAGCAATTGCCCCATGGGAATGGGGCGGTCGGGGTATTTCATGTGTGGCCGGGCGGGGCCCGCAGGGTCAACCGAGAGGGTCCTGAGGCGGTGCGCCCTCAGGCAGGACAGGCGCTCTGGTATTCAGACCGCCATGTTCATGATATCGGTGTAGGCCTGAACGAGCTTGTTGCGTACCTGAACGGCCGATTGGAAACCCAGTTGCGCCTTTTGCATGGCGATCATGGTTTCTTCCAGACTGACGGTGGGGTTATCGAACTGGACCTCGCGTTGCATGGTGGACGCGGTCGCCTGGGCCTTGCTGATCGAGGACAGTGCGCCCTGAAAGGAGGCCTGAAAGCTCGGCTTGTCGATGGCGCCGCCACCCTCTGCGGCATCCAGCTTGGTCTTGGCTTCCACCCGCCGGGCGACGTCGGCCATGCCAGCCCGTGTGGCGGCCTGTGCGAAATCAAAGGGCTTGAGTTTCAGGTCCATGGTGCCGATAACTCCGACAAGGTGTGATGCATTTCACCACCATCGCCACTCTACGCATCCTGGGGCAGCGCAATGCTCAAAAGAGGTCTGCA
>Ga0209066_10003619_pt1 | contig 17469 bp, 15 predicted proteins | sample All_14_2_FD_187198 | JGI IMG/M metagenome (GOLD analysis project Ga0209066, IMG submission 187198) | Freshwater microbial communities in response to fracking from Pennsylvania, USA - Allegheny Zone_MetaG_DW_15 (SPAdes) (version 2) ... | reverse complement strand
GGCCCAGGGGGTGCGCGGCAGGGGGCATCAGGCTTTGGGTGGGGTCTTGCGCGCGGTTTTGCTGGCTGCCTTGCGCGCCGGGGTCTTGCTGGCGGCAGTGCGGGCGCGGGGCTTGGGCGCGGCGGGCTTGAGTGCTTCGGCCGCGGCTGCAGCAGCCGGCGCCGCGGCAGCCTGGGCTTTGGCCACCATGTCCTGCATCGACGCTTCCACGCTCTGGCCCACGGTCTGGGCCGTTTGCGAAGCCTGACTGGCCAGGTGGGAGAACTGCTGCGTCAGCGTGTCCCACCAATGCAGCGGGTTGATCAGGTCGTTGGGAACGGTGTCGGCGGTCGGCTCGGCCGTCGCCTTGGTTTCCTGGGCGGCCTCAGGCGCGGCGGCTGGGGCGGGCTGCGCCTTCAGCGTGTCACGCAACGCGTCCATCGACACATTCATGCCCTTCAGCGTCGACAGGGTCATCTTCTGGACTTCCATGCCCTGGATCGTCATGGCGATCATCCGGCTGTTTTGCTCCAGCCAGAACTGCACGGTCTTGAGCTCCTGGATGCGTTTGTCCAGTTCATCGGGGTCGAGGGTGGGCACGGACCACGACGGCACGCCGGGGATGCCGGCGCCAGTCGGGGCACTCATGCCGGGCATCGCCGCGCCGGCGGCTTTCATCCAGTCCTGGAAGAAGCCCAGGCCAGCACCCAGGCCTGCAAAAGGTTGGGCGCCTGCGTGTGAGGAACCGGTGGGGTCGGAATCGTGTGCTCGCGTGGTCATGACGGTCTCCTGTCAGTCACTGTTGTGTGACCCATTGTGCCTTTGTGGCGCGGCCTTGGGCAGCCTCGTCGGCAGGCATCGCATAATCGGCGCCTTCATGCAACGCCGTGCCCTGTTCTCTCACCTCAGTCGTCTTGCCGCCGTCCTGGCCTGGCAGCAGGTCTGTGCCCACCGTGCCCAGGCGCGGGGGCAGGTGCCGCCGCCCGCGGCATGGCACGCGGCCGATGAGGTGTTCACCCTGGGCGTGGCCAGTGGTGAGCCGCGCCCTGACTCGGTGGTGATCTGGACCCGGCTCGCGCCCCAGCCCTTGCAGGCCGATGGCGGCATGCCCGCGCAGGCCGTGCCCGTGCGCTGGGAGGTGGCGGCCGATGCCCGCTTTGCGCGGGTGCTGCAAAGTGGCAGTGCCGTGGCCGATCCGGCCGCGGCCCACAGCGTGCACGTCGAGGTCAAGGGGCTGCCAGCGGGTCGGCCCTGCTTTTACCGCTTCGAGGCGGGCGGCCAGCGCAGCCCGGTGGGCCGCACCCGCACCGCGCCCGACCCCACCGAGCGCAACACCCGCATGCGCGTGGCCCTGGCGTCGTGCCAGCACTACGAAACGGGCTACTACACCGTGCACCGCGAGATCGCGGCCAGCGATGTCGACCTCGTGCTGTTCGTGGGCGATTACATCTACGGCACCCAGGCCAAGCCTTATCTGCGGGTGCGCCGTCACCCGCACGTCATGCCCGACCTGCACCGACGCACCCTGGCCGACTACCGCCAGCACTACGCGGCCTACAAGCTCGATCCAGACCTGCGCGCCTGCCACGCCGCCCACCCCTGGCTGATGGTGTGGGACGACCATGAGGTGGCGGCCGACTACACCGGGCGCCACAGCCCGGACCTGCCGGACCCACAGGCATTTCTGGCCGTGCGCACCGCGGCGTATCAGGCGTACTTCGAGCACCTGCCGTTCTCGCCGCACCGTGCCCCGGTGGGCGGCAGCATGCCCCTGTATGGCCGCTATCCCTGGGGACGCCTGGTCGACCTGATGACCGTCGACACCCGCCAGTTCCGTGACCCGGCGGTGTGCGAGGGGCGCCATGCCCCCATGAACGGCAAGCTGCTGTGGCAGTGTGACGCCGTTCAGGGGCCCGAGCGCACCATGCTGGGCCAGAGCCAAGGCTATGACCTGGCGGCGCAACTGGCCTCCAGCGCCTGCGACTGGAAGTTCATCGTGCAGTCCTCGCAGATGTCGCCTGGCGTGCTGCGCTCGCCGCTGGGCCCCTTGCTGTACGCCGATGGCTGGGATGCCTACCCGGCCGCCCGACGCCGCTTCACCGAGGCGATCGCCCAGCCCCGCGTGCCCGATGTCGTCTGCCTGGGCGGCGATGTGCACCGGCATGTGGCCGCGAACCTGCGCCTGGACCCGGCCGATCCGGCCTCCCCCATCATCGCCAGCGAAATCGTCACCACCTCGGTGAGCAGCCGCGGCCTGAGCGAGCTGCTGAGCAGTTGGGTCAAGCGCGGCAACCCCGATCTGCTGCATGTGCGCGGCGACGAGCGCGGTTACGTCTTGCTGGACATCACGCCCCGACAGGTGCAGATCGACTTTCGCAGCACCCCGCACCCCGTGCGTGCCGACAGCCGCTTGCGCACACAGGCGCGCTATGTGATCGAGCGCGGCCAGCCCGGGCCGCGCAAGGCCTGATCCCCCCGTCCTCAGCTCAATGCCTGGTGCAGGCGGCTGTGCGGCGGCACGCTGGCGAGCAGGAAATCCATCTGATCGACCAGGATGCGCCGCCCGCGCAGGATCATGTCCTCGTGCAGGCTCGGCACATAGGGCAGGTAGTACAGCGACCAGTTCAGCTCGTCCAGGGTGCGGTTGCCCTTGCGCCCATTGCAATTGCGGCAGGCGGTGATGCAGTTGCGCCAGCTGTCTCGGCCGCCTCGCGAGGTGGGGACGATGTGCTCGCGGGTGAGGGCGTCGTAGGGGAAGTGCTGGCCGCAATAGGCGCACAGGTGGCGGTCGCGGGCAAACAGCTTGGGGTTGGACAGCGCGGGCTCCTGCCGCCAGGCCCGGTTGGGGATGCTGCCGCGCACCGCGACAATGGGATGCAGTGGCAAGCGTGAAGGCAGCCCCGAATGACGCTGGATGCCGCCACGCAGCACCGTGAACGGGTCGCCGATCGTCCAGGCGACCTCATCGGTGGCATACAGCAGCGCCGCATCCCTGGCCGACAGCCAAGCCTGCGGACGACCTGACACGTCCAGTTGCAGCACGTCCATACAGCCCTCATTCAGGCGAAGATGAGCACAGGATAGAACATCTTGTGTGACATTCTCAAGATGTTGGCGCGGGTTCGGTGCGCGGGTGGGGTCAACCAAGGGGCAACCCGAGCTTGGCAAAGACCCGTCGCCCCCCGAGGATGGGGGGAAGAACCCACAGAGCCCACTTTTTTTTCACGGACTTCACACAGCCGCCATCATTTTCTGCAAAATAGCACGACCGTTCGTTTTATTTTGAGGAAAAGCTGTGGCCATTGCGACCCCCCACGACATCAAGCCTGCCCATGAGGCCGGGCGTGAGCGTGGGCGTGGGGCGCACAAGGGCCAGCAGACCCGCGCTGCCATCCTGGACGCTGCCTTGAGCCTGGCTGCCCAGATGGGCATCGAGGGCTTGTCGATTGGCGCCCTGGCCGAAGTCACCGGCATGAGCAAGTCCGGCGTCTTTGCGCACTTCGGCTCCCGCGAAGAGTTGCAGATCTCGGTCATCCGCGAGTACCACGAACGGTTCGAGGAAGAGGTGTTCCGTGCCGCCATGCGTCAGCCACGCGGCCTGCCACGTCTGCGCGCCCTGATCAAGAACTGGGTGAGTAAGGTGGCCACGGAAATCGATTCCGGTTGCATCTACATCAGTGGTGCCGTCGAGTTCGACGACCGGCCCGGCCCCGTGCGCGATGCCCTCGCCAGCATGGTGCTGCTGTGGCATGGCGCGCTGAACAAGGCCATTCAGCAGGCCATTGACCTGGGGCACTTGCGTGCCGACACCGATCCGATGCAAATGCTGTTCGAGATCCACGGCCTGATCCTCTCGCTCCATCATGATGCGCGGTTCCTGCGCTCTGCCGGGGCGGTGGACCGGGCCCGTGTGGCCTTCGAGCGCGTGGTGCAGTACTACGCGCAAGGGGCGCCACACCCCCTTTTCCCGAATGCGGCACCGACCGGTGCCGCCCCTGTTTGACCCCCCGATCGCCTGGCTTATAGATCAGGTATTTCTTGTTTAACGTGCCTTTCTGACCGAGGAGCTTCACGATGCCTTCTTACACCCCCCCCCTGCGCGACATGCAATTCGTGATCCACGAGCTGCTCGGCGCTGTCGATGAACTCAAGCAGATCCCCGCCTATGGCGATGTGGATGCCGACACCGTCAACGCCGTGCTCGAAGAGGGTGGCAAGTTCGCCTCTGAAGTGCTGGCCCCGCTGAACCTGGTGGGCGACACCCAGGGTTGCGTCCTGAACAAGGAAACCCACGAAGTCAAGACGCCTGATGGCTTCAAGGAAGCCTACAAGCAGTACACCGAAAACGGCTGGTCGGCCCTGTCGGCCGATCCGGAGTGGGGCGGCCAAGGCCTGCCCATCCTGGTCAACCAGGCCATCTACGAGATGCTGAACTCGGCCAACCAGGCCTGGACCATGTACCCCGGCCTGAGCCATGGCGCCCACGCCTGCCTGGAAGCTCACGGCTCGCCTGAGCAGAAGAAGACCTACCTGCCCAAGCTGACCTCTGGTGAGTGGACCGGCACCATGTGCCTGACCGAACCGCATTGCGGCACCGACCTGGGCCTGTTGCGCACCAAGGCTGAGCCCCAGGGCGACGGCACCTACAAGATCACTGGCCAGAAGATCTTCATCTCGGCTGGCGAGCACGACATGGCCGACAACATCGTCCACCTGGTGCTGGCACGCCTGCCTGACGCCCCGGCTGGCTCGAAGGGCATCTCGCTGTTCGTCGTGCCCAAGTTCAACGTCAACGCTGACGGCTCGGTCGGTTCGCGCAACGGCGTGTACTGCGGCGGTCTGGAGCACAAGATGGGCATCCATGGCAACGCCACGGCCCAGATCGTGCTGGACGGCGCCATCGGCACCCTGGTGGGCCAGCCCCACCGCGGTTTGCCTGCCATGTTCGTGATGATGAACGGCGCCCGTCTGGGCGTGGGCAACCAGTCCCTGGGTCTGACCCAAGTGGCCTACGAAAACGCTGTCAACTACGCCAAGGACCGCGTGCAGATGCGCGCCCTGTCGGGTGTCAAGCGTCCTGAGTTGGCCGCCGACCCCATCATCGTGCACCCCGACGTGCGCAAGATGCTGCTGACGGCCCGTGCCTACGCCGAAGGCGCCCGCGCCCTGGTGTACTTCACCGCCATCGAGCTGGACAAGGCCCACAACCACCCTGACGAAGCCGTTCGCAAGGAGTCCGACGACATCGTCGCCCTGCTGACGCCGATCGTGAAGGCCTTCATCACCGACAACGCCTGGGAAGCCACCGTGCATTGCCAGCAAGTGTTCGGCGGCCACGGCTTCATCCACGAGTGGGGCATGGAGCAGTTCGTGCGTGACGCCCGCATCAACATGATCTATGAAGGCACCAACACCATCCAGTCGCTGGACCTGTTGGGCCGCAAGGTGCTGGGCGATGGCGGCGCCAAGCTGACCAAGTTCGGCAAGCGCGTCTCGGCCTTCGTCAAGGAAAATGCCGACAACGCCGCCCTGCAAGAGTTCACCGTGCCCCTGGCCGACCTGGGCAAGAAGGTGCAAGCCTTCACCATGGAAATCGGCATGAAGGGCATGCAGAACCCTGACGAAGTGGGCGCCGCCGCCGTCGACTACCTGCGCGTGGTCGGCCACATGGTCTACGCTTACTTCTTCGCCCGCATGGCCAAGATCGCCCTGGAAAAGCAAGACTCCGGCGACAAGTTCTACACCGCCAAGCTGGCCACCGCTCGCTTCTACTTCGCCAAGCTGGTGCCTGAAGTCGAAACCGCGATGATCACCGCCAAGGCCGGTCTGAAGCCCCTGATGGAAATGGACGAAGCCCTGTTCTAATCGACAGGTGCTTCAAAGGGAGGCGGGTTCACCCCCTCCCTTTTCTCTCGTTTCCTACACACAACTGAAGTTCCCCTAGGAGAGAACATGAGTCAATTCAATGTGCGCAAGGTGGCCGTGCTCGGCGCCGGCGTCATGGGCGCCCAGATCGCTGCCCACCTGGTCAACGTGAAGGTGCCGGTCGTGCTGTTCGACCTGCCCGCCAAGGAAGGCCCCAAGAACGGGATCGTGACCCGTGCGGTCGAGAACCTCAAGAAGATGAAGCCGGCGCCTCTGGGCGTGGCCGAAGATGCCGCCCTGATCCAGCAAGCCAACTACGAAGAGCACCTTGAAGAGCTGCGTGGCTGCGACCTGATCATCGAAGCCATCGCCGAGCGTCTGGACTGGAAGGAAGATCTGTACAAGAAGATCGCGCCCTTCGTCAACGACCGCGCCATCCTGGCCACCAACACCTCGGGTCTGTCCATCACGGCCATGGCCAACGTGCTGCCTGAGCAGCTGCGTTCGCGCTTCCTGGGCATCCACTTCTTCAACCCCCCGCGCTACATGCACCTGCTGGAGCTGATCCCCACGGAGTTCACCGCTCCCGAGGTGGTTGACCAGCTGGAAACCTTCTCCGCCTCCGTGGTCGGCAAGGGCGTGATCCGTGCGTACGACACCCCCAACTTCATCGCCAACCGCGTGGGCGTGGCCGGCATGATGCTGACCTTCCGCGAAGTCGAGCGTTCGGGCCTGGGCTACGACATCGTCGACGACCTGACCGGCAAGAAGCTGGGCCGCGCTTCGTCTGCCACCTTCCGCACCGCCGACGTGGTGGGCCTGGACACCATGAACCACGTCATCAAGACGCTGCAAAACGGTGCCCGTGACGACGTGTTCTCTGGCGCGTTCGAGACCCCCGCTGCCTTGACCAAGCTGCTCGAGCTGGGCAACTTCGGTCAAAAGACCAAGGCCGGTTTCTTCAAGAAGGTCGGCAAGGACATCCTGCAGTTCAACGCGGCCACGGGTGAGTACGTCGCTGGCGGTGGCAAGTGCGACAAGGACGTCGCCGAGATCCTCAAGAAGCCAGCTGCCGAGCGTCTGAAGGGCCTGCGTGAGTCGACCAACCCGCAAGCCCAGTTTGTGTGGGCCATCCTGCGCAACGGTTTCCACTACGCGGCCGTCACGCTGGAGTCCATCGCCGAGTCCGCTCGCGACATCGACTTCGCCATGCGTTGGGGCTTCGGCGCCAAGCAAGGCCCCTTCGAACTGTGGCAAGAAGCCGGTTGGAAGCAAGTGGCTGAATGGGTGCAGGCCGACATCGACGCGGGCAAGGCCCTGTCGTCGGCCCCGCTGCCCGCCTGGGTGTTTGACGGCCGCGACGGTGTGCACACCGCCGAAGGTTCGTGGTCGCCCAAGGCTGGCAAGTACGTGCCCGTGCGCGACCTGCCCGTCTACAAGCGTCAGTACTTCCGTGAAAGCGTGCTGGGCTCCAACGCCCCGAACGCCGCCACCGCAGGCAAGACCCTGTTCGAAGACGCCGCCATCCGCCTGTGGACCCTGGACGACGAAGTGGTCATCGCTTCGATCAAGTCCAAGATGCACACCATCAGCGAAGCCGTGACCAATGGCCTGGCCAAGGGTCTGGAAATCGCCGAAGCCGGCTACAAGGGCCTGGTGATCTGGTCGCAAGACGGTCCGTTCTCGGCCGGCGCCGACCTGCAGTCGATGATGCCTGCCTTCATGAGCGGCGGCGGCAAGGCCGTGGCCCCGTTCGAGAAGGCCCTGCAAGACTTCATGTTGAGCCTGCGCTACAGCAACGTGCCGAGCGTGGCCGCTGTGCACGGTCTGGCACTGGGTGGTGGCTGTGAGCTGGCTGTCCACGCTTCCAAGCGCGTGGCCGCCATGGAAAGCTATGTCGGTCTGGTCGAAGTCGGCGTGGGTCTGATCCCCGGCGGCGGTGGCCTGGCTTACCTGGCTCGCCGTGCAGCCGAGCTGCTGGAGCCGTCCAAGGGCGTGTCCGGCCAGATCGGTGGCGAGCTGATGGGCTTCGTCAAGGAAGGCTTCCAGGCAGCGGCCATGGCCAAGGTGGCGACCTCGGCCATCGAAGCCAAGAAGTTCGGTTACCTGATCGACGGCGACGTGATCGTGGCCAACAAGGACGAGCTGCTGTATGTGGCCATCGCCCAGGCCAAGGCCATGTTCGAGTCCGGCTACCGTGCCCCGGCCAAGAAGCTGTTCCCGGTGGCTGGCCGCAACGTGAAGGCCACGCTGCAGTCGTCGCTGATCAACATGCGTGACGGCGGCTTCATCTCGGCTCACGACTACTACATCAGCTCGTGCATCGCTGACGTGCTGACAGGCGGTGACGTCGATGGCGGCACCCTGGTGAGCGAGGAATACCTGCACGCCCTGGAACGCAAGCACTTCTGCACGCTGCTGGACAACCCCAAGACGCAAGAGCGCATCATGGGCATGCTGTCGACCGGCAAGCCTGTCCGCAACTGATCGATCGGAGACAAACACATGTCTAAACAACTTCGTGACGTTTACGTCGTCGCTGCCACCCGTACCCCGATCGGCAAGTCTGGCCGCGGCGTGTTCAAGAACACCCGCCCGGACGATCTGCTGGTGGCCACCATCAAGAACGCCCTCAAGCAGGTTCCCACGCTGGACCCGGCTGCCATCGAAGACGCCATCGTCGGCTGCGCGATGCCGGAAGGCGAACAGGGCATGAACGTGGCCAAGATCGCCACGCTGCTGTCGGGCCTGCCCAAGACCGTGGCCGGTGCCACCGTCAACCGCTTCTGCGCGGCCGGTATCACCGCCGTGTCGATGGCCGCTGACCGCATCCGCGTCGGTGAAGCCGAGGTCATGATCGCTGGTGGCGTCGAGTCCATGTCCATGGTTCCCATGGGCGGCGCCAAGCCTTCGTTCAACCCGGCTGTGGTGAACCTCGACGAGAACGTCGGCATCGCCTACGGCATGGGCATGACCGCAGAGAAGGTGGCCGAGCAGTGGAAGGTGACCCGCGAAGAGCAGGACGCTTTCGCCGTGGAATCGCACCGCCGTGCCATCGCCGCCCAACAGGCTGGCTGGTTCGATGCCGAAACCACCCCGATTGAAGTCGAAGTGCGCACGCCCAACCTCGAAACCGGCGAAGTGACCATCTCCAAGAAGGTCATCAACCGTGACGAAGGCGCCCGCCCTGACACCTCGATGGAAGGTCTGGCCAAGCTGCGTGCCGTGTTCGCGGCCAAGGGTTCGGTCACCGCTGGCAACTCGTCGCAGACGTCCGATGGCGCAGGCTGCCTGATCCTGGCTTCGAAGGAAGCCTGCGAGAAGTACGGCTTGACCCCGCTGGCCAAGTTCGTGGCCTTCGCCGTCAAGGGCGTGCCGCCTGAAATCATGGGCATCGGCCCGATCGAAGCCATCCCCAAGGCCCTGGAATACGCCGGCCTGAAGGCTTCGGACATGGACTGGGTCGAGCTGAACGAAGCCTTCGCTGCCCAGTCTTTGGCTGTGCTGAAGGACCTGGACAGCAAGGGCCACGTGCTGGACCGCGCCAAGGTGAACCCGATGGGCGGCGCGATCGCTCTGGGTCACCCCCTGGGTGCGACCGGCGCCATCCGTGCGGCCACCGTGGTGCACGGTCTGCGTCGCACCGGCGGCAAGTACGGCATGGTGACGATGTGCATCGGCACCGGCCAGGGCGCTGCTGGCATCTTCGAGCGCGTGGACAGCCTGTAATGGGCTTGACCGCGTTCAACGCCTGAGAAAGCCCGCCCTCGTGCGGGCTTTTTCTTGAGAGCTGTATGGAACACCTGACGCTTCACACCGACGATGGCCACACGCTGGCCGCCCGCTGTTACCGCCCGGCCGATGCGTCGGTGGCGGTGCAGCGCGTGGTCATCCTGGCGCCGGCGCTGGGCGTGCCGCAGACGTTTTATGAGCGCTATGCCCGCTGGCTCAGCGGCCACGGCTGCGTCGTCTACACCGTGGACTGGCGCGGCATCGGTGCGTCGGCGCCAGCCGATTTGCGGCGCTATCGGGCCAAGCTGATCGACTGGCCCTTGCACGATGCCCCGGCGATCATGCAGTGCGCGGTCAGCCGGCATCCGGGTCTGCCCATCAGCTGGTTCGGCCACAGCATGGGCGGCATCCTGTATGGGCTGATGCCGAAGTTGCCCCAGATCGACCATGTGGTCACGCTGGGCAGCGGCAGTGGGCACGTCTCGCATCTGGCGCGGCCGCTGCGCTATGGCATGTCGCTGTTCTGGCATGTGATCGTGCCCTTGAGCGTGGCGCGCCATGGCTACTTTGCCGGCAAGCGCATCAAGGCGGTGGGCGATCTGCCGCGCGGCATCGTGGCGCAGTGGAAGCGCTGGTGCGCCTCGCCCGACTTTTGCTGCGTGGAGGGCCCCCATGTGCGCGAAGCCTATGCCGCGGTGCGCCAGCCTATCACGGCGGTGCTGTTCACCGATGACAAGATGGCGCATCGGCGCGGGGTCGAGGCCATTCACCGCCTCTACACTGGCACGTCCGTGCGCCACCTGAACCTGCATCCCAAGGATGTGGGGGCTGCCTCGGTGGGCCACTTCGATTTCTTTCACACGCGCACCGGCCCCAAGGGCTGGGCGCACAGCCTGGGCTGGCTGGGGGTGTCTCCCGCCGCGCCGGCTGCTTCCTGAATTTCCTTTCCGTTCTCGAGGAACCACACCATGACCGACACCATTTTGTCGAACCGCGAAGGCGGCATCCTGACCCTGACCTTCCACCGTCTGGACAAGAAGAACGCCATCACGCGCGCCATGTACACCGCGATGGCCGAGGCGCTGGAAGCGGCCGCCGCCGATGACACGGTGCGCGTGGCGGTGATCCAGGGCGATCCGACCTGCTTCACGGCTGGCAACGACCTGATGGACTTCCTCAGCAACCCGCCTGACATGACGCCGGGTGCCGAGCCGGCGCCGGTGGTGCGTTTCCTCGACATCCTGCGCGACTTTCCCAAGCCGCTGATCGCCGCCGTGGCCGGTCCGGCCGTGGGCATTGGCACCACCTTGCTGCTGCACTGCGACCTGGTCTATGCCGGCGACAACGCGGGCTTCAGCCTGCCCTTCGTGAACCTGGGTCTGTGCCCCGAGGCCGGCTCCAGCCTGTTGCTGCCGCAGATCGTGGGCTACCAGCGCGCCGCTGAAAAACTGCTGTTCGGCGAGCCCTTCTCGGCCGAAGACGCGCTGGACATGGGCCTGGTCAACCGCGTGCTGCCGCCGACCGAGGTCAATGCCTATGCGCAGGCGCAGGCGGCCAAGCTGGCGGCCAAGCCTGCCACCTCGCTGCGGGTGACCAAGGCCCTGATGCGGCAGAGCAATACCGAGGCGCTGCACGCCGTCATGCTGGCCGAGTTGCAGCAGTTTGGCAATCTGCTGCGTGGCCCGGCCACCAAGGAGGCCATCAGCGCCGTGATGGAAAAGCGCAAGCCTGACTTCTCCAAGTGCTGAACGTTTGATGATCAGGATCAAGTCTGCGGGCAGTTTGGGGGCGCCGGGCGCGTCATAATCTTCAGATCGTGCGCGCCCTGCACCCCGTGGATGAAGGCTTTTGTTCCTCTCACAGCTGCCCCCTGATGTGATCCAGCCCGTGCTGGAAGCCTTGCCGATGCCGGTGTTCTTCAAGGATCGGGCGGGCATCTACCGGGGGTGCAACCTGGCCTTCACCACCTTGCTGGGCCTGTGCCCGGCCGATGTGGTGGGCAAGTCGGTGTTTGATCTGTCACCACCCGACCTGGCCCAGGTCTATTTCGAGGCCGACGAGGCCTTGATGAGCGCGGGCCAAGACCAGCGCTACGAGTCGCAGGTCCAGACCCCGTCAGGGCAGCGTCTGGATGTGATTTTCTACAAGTCCGTGCTGCGCGACACCGAGGGCCAGGTCAGTGGCCTGGTGGGCACCATCCTGGACATCACCGAGCGCAAGCGCATGGAGCAGCAGCTGGCCGAGATGGCCACGCGCGATCCTTTGACCGGTTTGATGAACCGGCGCGCCATCCTGTCTCACCTGGAGCGGCTGCACGCAGACCGCCGCAGCCAGCGGCAGCCGCTGTGCCTGCTCATGTGCGATGTCGACCATTTCAAGTCCATCAATGACCGCCATGGCCATGCGGTGGGCGATGAGGTGCTCACGCAGGTGGCGCAGGTGTTGCGCCAGCACCTGCGTGACGGCGATCAGGTCGGGCGCATTGGCGGCGAGGAGTTCCTGGTGGTGCTGCAGAGCACCGAACCCGAGCAACTGGCCCAGGTGGGCGAGCGTTTGCGGCAGGTGGTCGCGTCACACCCCTTGATGAGTCTGGACACGACGTTCTCGGTGACGCTCAGCATTGGCGCGGCGCGCAGCCTGCGGGCCGACGAGGACTGGGCCAGCGTCGTGTCGCGGGCGGATCAGGCCTTGTATGTGGCCAAGCGCACCGGCCGTGACCGCGTGGTGATGGCCGACAGCGAGCCGCCGCGCCAGTTGCTGCACAAGGACTGGCACAAGCAGCTCTGAGTCCGACCCCGGCGTCGCCGCGTGGCGTCGATTCAGGTTTCGCTCTGGAAGCCGCCTTGGCGGAAGGTCAGCACCAGCGTGTCGCGCCAGCCATGGTCGGCCAGCGGCTGGATGGGCGAGGTTTCGTGGATGACGCGTTCGTCGTCCAGCAGCACCGTGCTCCAGGGGCGTTGCAGCGTGAAGCGCACCCCACGTGGGCCTTCGGCTTCGAAGACGCGGGTCTCGCCGCCCTTGATGGCATGGCGCTCCAGCATCAGCACGGCGACGAAATCGACGCCATCGCGGTGCGCGCCTTCCGGGGTCGGTCGGCCGATGCCCCCGGCGGTGTCGACGCGGAACTGGTGCGCTTCAATGAACCACATCGGCACGGGCTTGGCCTGGGCCACCAACTGGCCGATCTGGCGCAGCAGGGCCTGCCATAGCGGCTGCGCGCAGATGGCCGGGTCCACGGGCTCGAACCAGCGCTCGAAGCCACCGTGCAGGGCGTTGTACGTGACGGGCTGCCAGTGGGCGCGGTGCGGGATCTGCACCAGCTCGCCCGTGGCCGTGTCCAGCGTGAAGCAGCTGTGGCGGCGGAAGCGGTAGGCCCCGCCGTCGCGCAGGTGGGTGTCGGGGGGCAGGTCAGACCAGCTGGCGTGCACGGCATCGGCGGCGGCCTGGTCGGCGTGCAGCCAGCTCAGCAGGTCTTCCGGTTGGATGACGGCCCAGCCTTGCTCGCGCAAAGCGCCGGCTGCCTGGCTGGGGGGCGTGGAGATCATGGCGTCCATGGGGGGATGCGCTCACAGACGCGGGGCCCGACGCGGTATCCGGGCTGGCGCTGCATCAAGCTTGTTCGGGGTGGATGGGGCGGGGCTTGCCTTCGAGGTCGATGGCCACATAGGTGATGTTGGCTTCGGTGACCTTGAACAGCTGCGGCTGGCTGGGGTTGCGTTCGGCCCAGACTTCCATGTGCACGGTGATGGAGGTGCGGCCGATTTTCTCGACGCGGCCATACAGCGAGACCACATCGCCCACCGAGACGGCCTGCTTGAAGGTGAACTGGTTGACCGCCACGGTGGCGATGCGTCCGCGCGAGACGATGCCTGGCAGGATGGAGCCAGCCAGGTCCACCTGGGCCATGATCCAGCCGCCAAAGATGTCGCCATTGCCGTTGGCATCCGAGGGCATGGGCACCACGCGCATCAGCAGCTCCATCTCGGGGTGCAGATCCGGGGGGCTCATGAGGATATTGGGCTTGGGCGCAAGGGTCATGATCAATCAGGTCGACAATCGACGTTTCGAACTTCAATCAGGCATTGTTCCAGAATGCGACGCTACGCTTCGCCGCCCGCCGGTGAAAACCCGCACTCCGTCACAGATAAACCGCGCTCCGAGCGCGACACGCTGGCGCGGCTGTGGCCCTATCTGTGGGCCTACAAGGGCCGGGTGATGCTGGCGCTGGCCTTCATGGTCGGCGCCAAGCTGGCCAATGTGGGCGTGCCCCTGTTGCTCAAAGACCTGGTGGACACGCTGGCGCCCAAGGCCGGCAGCGTGCAGGCGATGCTGGTGGTGCCGGTGGGCTTGCTGGTGGCCTACGGGCTGCTGCGCCTGTCCACCTCGCTGTTCACCGAGCTGCGCGAACTGGTGTTTGCCAAGGCCACCGAAGGGGCGGCGCGGCGCATCTCGCTGGAGGTCTTCGGGCACCTGCATGCGCTGAGCCTGCGCTTTCACCTCGAGCGCCAGACCGGCGGCATGACGCGCGACATCGAGCGCGGCACGCGGGCGGTGCACTCGCTGATCTCGTACTCGCTCTACAGCATCGTGCCCACGCTGATCGAGGTCACGCTGGTGCTGACCCTGCTGGCCACCAAGTACGACATGGTGTTCGCCTGGATCACCCTGACGGCACTGGTGGTCTACATCACCTTCACGGTGACGGTGACGCACTGGCGCACGCGCTTTCGCCGCGAGATGAACGAGCTGGACTCGAAGGCGCACACGCGGGCGGTGGACTCGCTGCTGAACTACGAGACGGTGAAGTACTTCAACAACGAGGGCTTCGAGACGCAGCGCTACGACGAATCGCTGGACCGGCTGCGTCAGGCATCCTTGAAGTCGCAACGTTCGCTGTCGCTGCTGAACACCGGGCAGCAGACCATCATCGCCGTGGGCTTGATCGCTATGTTGTGGCGCGCCACCGAGGGCGTGGTGGCCGGGCGCATGACAGTGGGCGACCTGGTCATGGTCAACGCCTTCATGATCCAGCTCTACATCCCGCTGAACTTCCTGGGCGTGATCTACCGCGAGATCAAGCAGTCGCTGACCGACCTGGACAAGATGTTCACGCTGATGACGCGCGATCGCGAGGTGGCCGATGCGCCGGATGCGCGCCCGCTGCTGCTCAAGGGGGCGCCGTCGGTGCGCTTTGACCAGGTGCAGTTCGCTTACGACCCGAGCCGGCCCATCCTGCATGACCTGAGCTTCGAGATCCCGGCGGGGCAGACGGTGGCGGTGGTGGGGCCGTCGGGTTCGGGCAAGTCGACGCTGGCGCGCCTGCTGTACCGCTTCTATGACGTGCAAGGTGGGCGCATCACGGTCAACGGCCACGATGTGCGCAGCCTCACGCAGGACAGCCTGCGCCGCCACATCGGCATCGTGCCGCAGGACACGGTGTTGTTCAACGACACGGTGGCCTACAACATCGCCTACGGCCGGCCTGACGCCACGCACGACGAGGTGATGGCCGCCGCGCAGGCGGCCCGCATCCACGCTTTCATCAGCGGCACGCCCAAGGGTTACGAGACCATGGTGGGTGAGCGGGGGCTGAAGCTGTCGGGTGGCGAGAAGCAGCGTGTGGCGATTGCCCGCACGCTGTTGAAGAACCCGCCAGTGCTGGTGTTCGACGAGGCCACGTCGGCGTTGGACTCGGCCAACGAGCGCGCCATCCAGGCCGAACTGGCGGCCGTGGCCCAGGGCAAGACGGTGTTGGTGATCGCGCACCGCCTGTCCACCATCGTGCATGCCCACGAGATTTTGGTGATGGAGCACGGCCGCATCATCGAGCGCGGCACGCACCCGCATCTGTTGGCCGCCAATGGGCGTTATGCGGAGATGTGGCGCTTGCAGCAGGCGGGTCAGGACTGAGGCGAGGGCGCGCGATACAGGCTGCCGCGCAGGCATCCTTCACACACAGAAAGGCCGCATTCATGAGTCCGAATATCCCCACGCCAACATCCTTGTCCAGCGGGCGGCCCTCGCGGGCGGAGCTGGTGCCGTCGGTGGTCGCGCTGGCCGAGGCGGCTGGTGCGGACATCATGGCCATCTACAACGCCGGGCCGGCCGAGGTGATGCACAAGACCGATGACAGCCCCCTGACCGCAGCCGATCTGGCCGCCCATGCCCGCATCGTGGCGGGTCTGCAGCAACTGACGCCCGCCATCCCGGTGGTCTCGGAAGAGGGCTGCGTGCCCGACGAGGGCGCGCGTGCCGCACCGGTGTTCTGGCTGGTCGATCCGCTCGACGGCACCAAGGAGTTCGTGGCCCGCAATGGCGAGTTCACGGTCAACATTGCCTTGATCGAGCAGGGCCGGCCGGTGCTGGGCGTGGTCACGGTGCCAGCTCAGAAAGTGAGCTACTGGGGGTTGATGGGGGAGGGGGCCTACCGTCGACACACGGGTGAGATGCAGGCGCAGCGCTTGCAGGTGGCAGTGCCACGCGAGGCCGGGCGTCCTGTGCGGGTGATGGCCAGCAAACACCATTTCCATGAAGACACACGCGCCTTGATCGCCCGCATGGGGGCGCATGAGCTGGTGCAGGCCGGCAGCTCGCTGAAGTTCTGTCGCATTGCCGAAGGCGCGGCTGATGTCTACCCGCGGCTGGGCCCGACCTGTGAGTGGGACACGGCGGCCGCGCAGGCGGTGGTCGAGGCGGCCGGCGGCCATGTCTGCACGCTGCAGGGCGAGCCGCTGCGCTACGGCAAGGCCGAGGTGTTGAACCCCGACTTCGTGGTGTCGGCGGTGCCGTTGGTGAACTTGCTGATCGACTGATCGGCTCGGGTGCGTTCAGCGTTGGGCGACGCTGGCGTCACCCCCGCCTCATCTGTGCGCGCTCAGTTCTTGTCATTCACATTGATGAAGGGCACGGCGCCCGAGGTCACGTTGGGCAGCTTGCCATCCCATTTGCGGATGGCTTCGCGTTCGTTCTCGATGCGGCGCAGCGCGAGCAGGTCGGGTGTGATCTGCTGACGCTGCAGCGCCAGGGCCTCGGCCTCGGCGCGGGCACTGGCGACCTTCTGCTTGGCTTCGACCTCGATGCGTTGCAGGTCACGTTCGGCCTTGAGTTTTTCCTGTTCGGCTTTGACCTTCAGCTCGATGGCTTCGGCGAAAGAGCGCGAGAACGCGAAGTTGACGATGGCGAACTCGTCGAGCACCAGGCCGTGGCGCTGCATCTTGTCGCGCAGCATCTTGCCGATGGCCTCGCGCACCTCGGTGCGGTGGCTGACCAGTTCTTCGGCGGTGAAGCGGGCGGTCACGGCCTTCACGGCTTCCTGGGCGGCGGGGATGATGATGCGGTCGGCGGCGATGTCGGTGCTGGGGCCGATGTTGCGAAAGACGTTGACGGCCTGCTTGGGGTCGAGGTGGTAGTTGATGGCGATGCGGGTGTGCACCGACTGCAGGTCCTTCTAGGCCGCATCGCCTTCGCCTTCGCCCTTCTGCAGGCGCACGTCCATGGTGTGCATGGCCTGGGCCAGCGGGATTTTGAAGTGGATGCCGGGCCCGTAGACCTGTTCGTCGGGCTTGCCAAAGGTGGTTTTGACGCCGCGCTCACCCGCTGAAATCACCACCACTGGGCTCAGGGCCCACAGGCCGAACAACACGGCACCGCCGATGACGACGGCGCGGATGAAGGTGTGACCGCCGGAGCGGGGATTCAGGTCTGCCATGCAAAGTCCTCTGTCTGGAAATCACTGTGTGGGAAGGGATGAGTGGCAAACATTGTGGCGCAGAGGCGGGGGGCTCGGGACGCCTTCTGAAGGGGGATGAGGCGTGGGGCGAGGGGACGAGGTGGCGACGTTTGCCGGGTTGGGCACAGAAATGAGAAAATCCCTTTCCCTCCCTGCCCCAACTC
>Ga0209066_10003618_pt1 | contig 17471 bp, 17 predicted proteins | sample All_14_2_FD_187198 | JGI IMG/M metagenome (GOLD analysis project Ga0209066, IMG submission 187198) | Freshwater microbial communities in response to fracking from Pennsylvania, USA - Allegheny Zone_MetaG_DW_15 (SPAdes) (version 2) ... | reverse complement strand
TCGGTCGAGAGCCCCCGCACGACCCGCTCCCGAGCCCACCCCGAGTGTGACCCGCTCGAGCGGCAGGTCGCGCAGTGCAGCGACGAGCGTCTCAGCAGGCCTCCGATCGAGCGGCACCACGCCGGTCGCGAGCTCGAGGGTGGACGTGCTTTCCGCGGCGATCGCGAGCCCTGCGAGAGCGTCGCCGTTCGGGGTGTCATTGAGCCAGAGCGCCCGGAAGCTGGCCGCTTCCGCGTGTCGCGCCACGCGCGAGATGATGACCGAGTCGGTCGCGCCGGGTAGTCCGAGACTGACGCGGTCGAGGTTCACAGCGTCTTCATCATGCGCGAATTGCCGAGAGTGTTCGGCTTGACGCGCGACAGGTCCAAGAACTCGGCGACACCTTCGTCGGGCGAGCGCAACAGTTCGAGATAGGCGTCTTGGTCGACGAGCAATTGCTCGCCTGTGTGGTCGAAACCGTGGCGCTGAAAGAACTCGACCTCGAAGGTCAAGCAGAACAGTCGGCGAATACCGAGCTCGCGGGCGTCATCTTCGAGTGCTGTGAGTAGCGCGTGACCGATGCCCGCACCGAGGTACCCCTCGGCAACAGCGAGCGTGCGAATCTCGCCGAGGTCTTCCCAGATCACGTGCAGCGCACCGCAACCGATGACGCGGCCCGACTCGTCGTCGACCGCAACGCGAAACTCTTGCACGGACTCGAAGAGCACAACGAGGTCTTTGCCCAGCAGAATGCGCTGCTGCACGAGCGGCTCGACAAGGTCTTTGATGTCGCGTACGTCACTCGTGCGCGCGCGCCGCACGTGGAAACCAGAACTCGTCACCCGCCCAGCCTAGGGCTGAGCGGGTGACGAGTGATGTGGCCTAGTCGACCGCGTCGAGCTCGGCGGCGCTGCTGCCGCCCGCTTCGACGGCAGCGAGTTCTTTCTGCGTCGTGACGAAGGTGAACTCTCCATCGACGAAGTCGACCGCGATGTGGTCGCCCGAGTTGAGTTGGCCGTGCAGAATCCGCTCGCTCAACGCATCTTCGATCTCGTGCTGCACCGCGCGACGCAAGGGCCTTGCTCCGAGAGTCGGGTCCCAGCCGACCTTGATGAGCTGAGCCTTCGCGGCCTCGCTCACCTCGATCGTCATGTCGCGGTCGAGCAGTCGCTCGCGCAGTCGCTTCACGAAGAGGTCGACGATCTGCAGCAGTTCTTCCTGGTTGAGCTGCGGGAAGACGATGGTCTCGTCAACGCGGTTCAAGAACTCAGGCTTGAAGTGCTTCTTGAGCTCTTCGACGACCTTGGCACGCATCGCCGCGTAGGTCGCTGCGGTGTTGCCTTCGATCGTGAAGCCCACGGGACCACCCGTGATGTCTTTCGTGCCCAAGTTGGTCGTCATGATGATGACCGTGTTCTTGAAGTCGACGACGCGACCCTGACCGTCAGTGAGGCGACCCTCTTCGAGCACCTGCAACAGTGAGTTGAAGATGTCGGGGTGCGCCTTCTCGATCTCGTCGAACAGCACGACCGAGAACGGCTTGCGGCGCACCTTCTCGGTGAGCTGGCCGCCCTCCTCAAAGCCGACGAAGCCGGGAGGGGCTCCGAACAGGCGCGAGACGGTGTGCTTCTCGCCGTACTCCGACATGTCGAGCGCAATGAGCGCGCCCTCGTCGTCGAAGAGGAACTCGGCGAGCGCCTTCGCGAGCTCGGTCTTGCCGACGCCCGTGGGGCCGGCGAAGATGAACGAGCCGGAGGGGCGCTTGGGGTCTTTCAGCCCGGCGCGCGTGCGGCGAATCGTCTTGGCGAGCACCGAGATCGCCTCTTCTTGGCCGATGACCCGCTGGTGCAGGGCCTTCTCCATGAAGATGAGACGGCTCGACTCTTCCTCGGTGAGCTTGAAGACGGGGATGCCCGTCGCCTGAGCAAGAACCTCGGCGATGACGCCCTCGTCGACGGTGCCGCTCGCGGCGACTTCGCCCGCGCGCCACTGCTTCTCGAGGCGCAACCGCTCACCGAGCAGCTTCTTCTCTTCGTCGCGCAGGCTCGCGGCCTTCTCGAAGTCTTGATCTTCGATGGCGGCTTCCTTCTGCGTGCGCACGCCGGCGATCTTCTCGTCGAACTCACGCAACTCCGGCGGTGCCGAGAGAATCGACAGGCGCAAGCGAGCGCCCGCTTCGTCGATGAGGTCAATCGCCTTGTCGGGCAAGAAGCGGTCTTGCACGTAGCGGTCGGCAAGGTTTACCGCGGCGACGATGGCGCCATCGGTGATCGAGACCTTGTGGAAGGCCTCGTACTTGTCACGCAGTCCCTTGAGAATGTTGATCGCGTGGGGCAGCGCGGGCTCGTTGACCTGCACCGGCTGGAAGCGACGCTCGAGAGCGGCGTCTTTCTCGAAGTGCTTGCGGTACTCGTCGAGCGTCGTGGCACCGATCGTTTGCAACTCACCACGGGCGAGGAGCGGCTTGAGGATGCTCGCCGCATCGATCGCGCCTTCAGCAGCACCCGCACCGACGAGCGTGTGAATCTCGTCGATGAAGACGATGATGTCGCCGCGCGTGCGAATCTCCTTCGTCACCTTCTTGAGGCGCTCTTCGAAGTCGCCGCGGTAGCGGCTGCCGGCGATGAGCGAGCCAAGGTCGAGCGAGTAGAGCTGCTTGTCCTTGAGCGTCTCGGGCACCTCGCCCTTGACGATGGCCTGAGCAAGCCCCTCGACGACGGCGGTCTTGCCGACGCCGGGCTCGCCAATGAGCACGGGGTTGTTCTTCGAGCGGCGCGACAGAATCTGCATCACGCGCTCGGCTTCTTTCTCGCGCCCGATCACGGGGTCGAGCTTGCCTTCGCGCGCAGCCGCCGTGAGGTTGCGGCCGAACTGGTCGAGCACTTGCGAGCCCTTGTCGGGGTTGGGGCTGTCGCCGCCCACGGCGACCGCCTCTTTGCCCTGGTAGCCCGAGAGTAGCTGGATGACCTGCTGGCGCACGCGGTTGAGGTCGGCGCCAAGCTTCACGAGCACTTGAGCAGCGACGCCTTCACCCTCGCGAATGAGGCCGAGAAGAATGTGCTCGGTGCCGATGTAGTTGTGGCCGAGCTGAAGCGCCTCGCGCAACGACAGCTCGAGCACCTTCTTGGCGCGCGGCGTAAACGGGATGTGCCCGGTCGGCTGCTGCTGGCCCTGGCCGATGATGTCTTGCACCTGCTCGCGCACGGCGTCGAGTGAAATGTTGAGCGACTCGAGCGCCTTGGCGGCGACGCCTTCACCCTCGTGGATGAGGCCGAGAAGAATGTGCTCGGTTCCGATGTAGTTGTGGTTGAGCATCTTGGCCTCTTCTTGGGCCAGAACCACCACGCGACGGGCTCGGTCGGTGAACCGTTCGAACATCTCGCACTCTCCTCACGCGACTCGGTCAAGTGGATGCTGAGCCGCTGTATCGAGGGTAACCAGCGCACCCCTGCAGAACTGCCCGTGTTCGCCGTAGGCGTGACCCTGCTTGCACGGCGAGTTTCGCTCGGCCAGACGTAGGCTGGCGGCGTGAGCAACCTTGAGGTTGAGCCGGCCGAGGTCGTTTTCGACGGTGATCCGGCGGAGGGCATCCAGTTACTGGAACCGCGAGAGGTTCCGCTCGGCGGACCGCGCGCCATGACCGTGCGCCGCACCCTCCCGCAACGAGCGCGCAGCCTCATCGGCGCGTGGTGCTTTCTCGACCACTACGGGCCCGACGACGTCACCGCGCGCGAGGGCATGGTCGTGCCGCCGCACCCGCACACGGGGCTGCAAACCGTGAGCTGGCTGTTCGCCGGCGAGATCGAGCATCGCGACTCGACGGGAGCGCACCAGCTCGTGCGCCCGAGCGAAGTCAACCTCATGACGGCGGGCAACGGCATTCAGCACTCTGAGGTCTCGACCGCGGCGACGACCGTGCTGCACGGCGCCCAGCTGTGGGTGGCGCTGCCCGACCGCGATCGGCACGTTGCGCCTTTCTTTGAGCACGCCGTCGTCGCGCCGCAGCCGCTCGGCGAGGCGACCGTGCGCGTGTTCGTCGGCGAGCTCGCGGGCAGCGGCGCAGGTGCCGCGAGCAACGTCACCGCCTTCACTCCCCTGCTCGGCCTGCAGCTCGACCTGCCAGCGGGCGCCACGGTCGATGTTCCCCTCGACACGAGCTTCGAGCACGGGCTGCTCATCGACTCCGGAGAGGCGACCCTCGACGGCGCTGCCGTTCCGGTCGCGCACCTCGCCTACGTCGGAACGGGGCGGTCGAGCGTGCGGGTGACGGCGGGTGAGCATCCCGTACGGGCGCTGCTCATCGGCGGCACACCGCTCGGCGAGCCGATCGTCATGTGGTGGAACTTCATCGGCCGCGACCACGACGAGATCGTCGAATTTCGCGCGCGGTGGCAGGGTGACGTCATTGACAGCGGCGACGCGACCGGTCGCTTCGGAACGATCGAAGGATGGCCAGGCCGAGCCCTGCCCGCGCCCGAGTTGCCCACCGTGCGGTTGAAGCCCCGCGACTAGTCGCTCGACGCAGAACCGGCACCTTCGACGCTCTCGCCTTCGACGCTTTCGCCTTCGGAGTCGACACCTTCGGCGTCGTCGTCTTCGAGCGCTGCGGGCAATAGCCGGTCGGCTGGCAGCGCGAAGGCGTGCCACGAGAAGCGCTCGGAGAGGCGGTGGCAGGCACGCACTCCGCGCACGCTGTTGCCTTTCGCATCGAGAAGGGGACTGTAGAGCCCGAGCCCGAACTGCGCCGGGCTTGCCGTCATGATGCCGCCGGCGACACCGCTCTTCGCCGGGCTACCGACGCGGAGCATCCACTCGCCCGACGCGTCATACATGCCGCACGTCGCCATGAGCGTCAGTACGTGCCGTGCGGCCTCAGTCGACATGACGCGCTGCTCGGTGAAGGGATTGACTCCGCCTGAGGCGAGCGTGGCTGCCATGACGGCGAGATCGCTCGCCGTGACGAGCACGGCACACTGTCGCAAGTACACCTCGAGCGTCGGCTCGACCTCAGCGGTGAGCGAACCTGCGCTTCGCATGAAGTGGCCCAGAGCACGATTGCGGTCGGCCGTCGCGTACTCGTGCTCGAAGACGTTCTCGTCAACGTCGAGCTCGCGGCCCGCGCAGCCCGACATCATAGCGAGAATGCGGTCGAAGCGTTCACTCGGCGAGTCGGCCTCGACGAGCGAGCAGGTGACGATCGCGCCGGCGTTGATCATCGGATTGTCGGGGCGGCCGGTGCCTTCCTCGAGGCTCACCGCGTTGAACGACTCACCACTGGGCTCAGCGCCGACGTGCGCCAGAAGCCCTTCGAGCCCGCGGTCGCCGAGCACGAGCGCCATGGTGAACACCTTCGAGATCGACTGGATCGTGAAGGGCTCGTCGTGCTCGCCCGCTGCCGCAAACCCGCCCTCGGGCGTGCATACCGCGAGTCCGAACCGATCAGGCCGCGCCTGCGCGAGCGGCGCGATGTAGTCGGCGAGTTCGCCTTCGGTCACGGGCAGCAGTTCATCGTGCAGGCTCGCCAGTGCCTCATGCACGACGGGAGGCAGTTTGCGGCGCACGCCTCGCCCTACTCGTGTGGGTCGGGCTTGACCGCGACACGTGCCGAGTCGCCGCCCGGCTCACTGAGCCGCGCGCGCTCTTCGGCCTCGATGCGCGTGTAGGCCTCACGCTCGGCGCGGTCGGCCCGCAGGATCGCGCGCATCGCGAACCAGAAGATCAGGCCGAGCAGAATCGTCGGCGTCACCGAGAAGACCGCGTTGCCCCAGAAGTCGTCAGGCATGTCACTCAGGATACGACGGCGCGGCTCCACGCGCGCCGCGAGCGACGCCGGCGACGCCGCTGGGCGACGGCGAGTGGATGCTCACCCTCAGCGCGCTACGCCCGGCTTGCTCGATCGCGGCGAGCCGGTGCGTGCTCCAAGACCGAAGCCGAGCACGAGCACGGCGAGAGCGGCCGCGAGTGCCAACACGACTGGTCCGAGCACGCGCAGTTCGTCCGGGGGCACGAGCGCGGCATCCTCAGCAGCCGTCGACTCGCCTTCTTCGTTGAGGGGAAAGGTCGGCAACTGCAGTGCGTCGCCGTTGTCGATCGCGACGTCGCCGACCGCCGTCGAGAGTCGACCGCCGTCGGCGACAGCGAGCACGCAATAGCGGCCGTTCTGCAACGCCAGCGTCGAGAAGTGTGCCGAGAATGGCGCATCCGGCTCTACCGTGAGCTGCTGCTCGGCGACGGGCGCGAGGCAGTCTCCGAGGGTCTGCGGCGTGATCGATACGGTCACCTCGGTCGTGCTCGACGCCCTGATTTCGCCCCGCACGACGAGTTCTCCTGACACGGTCTGGCCAGCGAGCGGCGAGGTGATGCGCAGCGATTGCGCGGCAGCAGCTGGCACCGCAAGCACGAGCGTCAGCAGAAGCGCGGCGAGTGCGCTCAGCAGCATGGCGGCAGAACCGCCGTGCCAGAGGGCACGCGCGCGAGCACGAATCATGAGATCGCCGTTTCGGGTTCGGACGATGAGCGCTCGATGGGTCGTCGAACGCGTGAATGGGTGCCCCCAGAGTAGGTCGCTGCAGTCGATCGGAGTCAGTCCCCCAAAGGGGGGACTCGGCTAGCCCTTGCCGATGATGCCGATGAGACCCGAGATGAGCAGGTAAGCGCCAATTCCGCCCACGACAAGCCACAGCGCCAGCCGGTTCATGCTCACGGCGGGCTTCTTCTCGTCGTCGCCGGGAAGCTTGAGCTCGTCGTCTCGATCGATCGCCATGTTCGTGACCTTACTTGACCAGCGGGAAGAGAATCGTCTCGCGGATGCCGAGGCCGGTGAGCGCCATGAGCAGTCGGTCGATGCCCATGCCCATGCCCCCCGACGGCGGCATGCCGTGCTCGAGAGCGGTGAGGAAGGCCTCGTCGAGACGCATCGCCTCGGGGTCGCCGCCCGCGGCGAGCGCCGCCTGCGCGACGAAGCGCTCGCGCTGGATGACGGGGTCGACGAGCTCGGAGTACGCAGTGGCGAGCTCGAAGCCGCGCACGTAGAGGTCCCACTTCTCGACCATGCCGGGGCGCGAGCGGTGCTCGCGCACGAGTGGGCTCGTGTCGACGGGAAAGTCCATGACGAACGTGGGCCGCACGAGCGAGCCCTTCACGAAGTGCTCCCAGAGCTCTTCGACGTACTTGCCAGGCAACGGATGGTCGATCTCGATGTCGACCGAGTCGGCGAGCTTCTTCAGCTCAGCCATCGGCGTCTGCGGCGTGATCTCGACGCCGACCGCCTCGCTCAGCGAGTCGTACATGCTCAGGCGATCCCACTCGCCACCGAGGTCGTACTCGGTGCCATCGGCCCACGTGACGACGTGCGAGCCCGATACGGCGACGGCCGCGTTCTGAATCATCTCTTGCGTCAGGTCGGCCATCTGGTGGTAGTCGCCGTAGGCCTGATACGCCTCGAGCATCGCGAACTCGGGGCTGTGCGTCGAGTCGGCACCTTCGTTGCGGAAGTTGCGGTTGATCTCGAAGACGCGCTCGATGCCGCCCACGACGGCGCGCTTGAGAAACAGCTCTGGTGCAATGCGCAGGTACAGCTCGGTGTCGAAGGCGTTCGAGTGTGTGATGAAGGGGCGGGCGGATGCCCCACCGTGCATCGTCTGCAGCATGGGCGTCTCGACCTCGAGATAGCCGTGGCTCGCGAACGTGCTGCGCAGACTGGCGACGGCGAGCGCTCGAGCGCGCACGGTCTGACGCGCCTGCTCGCGCACGATGAGGTCGAGGTAGCGCTGACGCACGCGCGTCTCTTCGTTCAACTCGTTGTGCAGGTTCGGCAGCGGCAGAATCGCCTTCGCTGCAATAGCCCACTCGCTCACCATGATGCTGAGCTCTCCGCGGCGACTCGTGATGACCTCGCCTTCGACGAAGATGTGGTCACCGAGGTCGACGAACTCTTTCCAACGATCGAGACTCTCGTCACCGACCTCGGCGAGGCTCACCATGACCTGCAGTCGACTGCCCTCACCCGACTGCAGGGTCGCGAAGCAGAGTTTGCCGGTGTTGCGGCTGAACACGACTCGGCCAGCGAGAGCAACGCGCTCACCGGTGGCAGTGTCGGCTGGCAGGTCGGGAAACCGCTCTCGAACAGCGGGAATCGTGTCGGTGACCTTGAGGCCGATTGCGTAGGGAGCGTGGCCGGAGTCGAGTAGCCGCTGCCGCTTGTCGAGCCGCACCTGCTTCTGTTCTGCGATCTCTTCGACCGTGGGTTCGGCTACTGCGTCGGGTTGCGGATTCTCGCTCATCAGGCGTCAAGACTACCGGCGGGCGCGCTGCGAGCGGCCGCGCTGTCGCGCAGCGAGGGGTCACGTGGGCGCGGGATGCTCCCGCAGCGTTTCGGCTCAGCCGACGTGCAGCAACTCGGTGTCGATGAGGCGGGTGCCCCCGACCCGCGCAGCGACGAGAGCACGAGCGGGGCCGCGGTGGTCGTCGTCGACCGGCTGGAAAGTGTCGGTGCGCACGACCGCGAAGTAGTCGAGCTCGACTTCGACCGCCCCCGTGAGTACGCCTTGCGCTGCCGCGAGTACCGCGTCGATGCCGCGGTCTGCGGCCGATTGCGCGGCCTCGAGCGCCGCGGGAATCGCACGGGCCGCCCGACGGTGCCGCTCGTCGAGGAAGCGGTTGCGGCTCGAGAGGGCGAGACCGTCATCGGCGCGCACAGTCTCGACGACTTCAACGCGCGAGCGAATGTCGAGGTCGCGCACCATGCGCTGCACGAGAAACACTTGCTGGGCATCTTTCTGCCCGAAGAGCACGAGGTCAGGTTGCGCGATGCCGAGCAGCTTCGCGACGACGGTGAGCACTCCGTCGAAGTGGCCGGGGCGCGAGCGGCCCTCGAACATGCTGCCGACCTGTCCGGCTGTGACGCGTGTCTGCGCCGGGCCGTCGGGGTACATCTCGTCGACCTCGGGCGCGAAGACGGCGGCGACGCCCAGCCCGCTGAGAGCATCCCGATCGGCCGCGAGGTCGCGGGGGTAGCGCTCGAAGTCTTCGCTGGGCCCGAACTGAAGCGGATTGACGAAGATCGACACGACCACCGTGCCGGCGAGCTCGAGGGCCCGCTCGACAAGCGCGAGGTGCCCGTCGTGCAGCGACCCCATAGTGGGCACGAGCGCCACCGTCGAGCCCGAGGCACGCGCGGCGTCGAGGTGCGAGCGCAAGCCGGCGATCGTCGTTTCGACGGGCGGAACCGCGCCTCGGGTGCTCGTGGTGCTCACCGGTCTCCTCGTGACGTGCCCGTGCCTGTGCTCGGCTCGTCGCCGGTGGCGCTCTCGGCGGCTCCGAGGCGGGTGATGTCGATCGTAGCGACGGCCGCCTGCTGCAGCGCATTCTCGACGGCCGATCGCACGAGCCCACCGAGCACTCGCGCGGGCTCGTCGACGCCAATCGCCCGCAAGGCATCGAGTGACTGCGTGACGACGGCGGTCGAGAACTGTGATGCCGCACCCACGGCATCGGCGTAGGCCGCACGGTCGCTCTCGGCGACGACGACGGGCTCTGCACCCATCTCGACGACGAGGGCTTGCGCGATAGGCAGCACGGGAGCTGGCGCTGTCACTGCGCACCACGACTCGCGCAAGCGTGCGAGGTCGACGCTCGTGCCCGTGAAGGCGAGAGCAGGGTGCACGGCGAGCGGTATCGCCCCCGCGGCGCGAGCAGGGTCGAGCACGGCCGTGCCGTAGCGCGCCGCGGTGTGCAGCACGAGTTGCCCCGGTTGCCAGGCGCCGAGGGTTGCGAGCCCCTCGACGAGCGCCGCGAGCTGGTTCTCGGGTACGGCAATGACGACGAGCTCGCTGCGTTCGACGATCGCTGGCACCTCGAGCACGGGCACCCCGGGTAGCATTGCTTCGGCGCGGTCGCGCTCGTCGTCGGTGCTCGCCGAGATGCCGACGAGCGCGTGTCCGGCTCCTGCGAGCGCTGCTCCGAGCACGGGTCCGACTCGTCCGGCGCCGATGATGCCGACGCCGAGCCGTCCGTCTCGCGAGCTCACGCGGTCTCCGGCGGAACCACGGGCTGATGAGGTGCTTCAGCAGTGGATGCTGCGCCCGCGCTCTCGGTGTGCTGCTGGTGCTCGGCCCGCCACCGATGGCTGGTGTCTGCCTGCGCGGCACGCAGAGCTGACGCCGCGACCTCGTCGAAGAAACGGCCGGCGTCGACGACATCGAGCGCCCCCAGCGTGGGCGAGATCGGCCCCGCAACGGTGTGCGCGTGCACGCTCGCGAGCCGCAGTGCGCGCAACAGCGGGCCCTGGTGCACCGACACCGACTGCAGGCGAGGGAACGGCACGACGACGAGCCCGCGCCAGATGGCTCCTGTGCGCAGCAACACCGCTTCAGGACTCAAGGCGAAGCCGTTGCGACGCCGTGAGAACCAGCGCAAGATGCGTGCTCGCGGCGGCGACACCGTGAACTCGCCTCCTTCGCCGGGGCCAGAGCCGAGCAGTGCCTGCTCGAGAAGCGCTTGCCGCTCTGCGCTCGCGGCCTCGGGCAGCAGCAGGCCCAGCACGGCGCGCACGTCGTCGAGGCTTCCCACGGGCAAGATCGTCGTCTGCTGCTGACCGGCGGCACCGTTCTGCGATGAACGCGAGGCACGGTTGACCGCGATCTGCCACCACCCGAACGGCCGCCACAGCAGGGGCTGACTCACGCGCACCGAGTGGATGCGCCCCGGCGGCAGTGTCTCGTTGGTCGTCGAGAGCAGGCCGAACCCGACGCGCACGCCATCAGGGGTCGAGGCGATCGAGTAGCGCAGTGATCGGGTGATGCGCGCGAAGAGAAAACCGCCGATACCGATGAGGCCAGGCAGCATGGCGAAGAGCAAGAAGAGCTCGCCCGAGAGCACAGCACTTACGACGATCGCAACGAGCATGAGCACGAGAATGATGAACGTCTCGCTGAGGAAGGTAGAGCCGATGAGCCTGCCAGGGCTCAACCGCACGATGCTCTTCGGTTCGGTGAGTTCGACGTCGAGCTCGGGGGCGAGCAGTTCGTGGACGCGTTCGTCAAGAATGCCGCCGATGCCGGCGTGGGCGGCAGTCGCGCTCGTGCTGGCCGCGCTCTCGCGCCGCGCACCAGAGGCGAGCAGAAGAATGTCGCGACGGAGCGCGTCTGCATCGCGACTGCGCAAGTAAGCGAGCTGCACATTGGCGTCATTGCCCGCGACCGAGATCTCCAGCTTGGCAGCACCGAACAGCCGCGGCACGAAGGGCCTACCCACGTTGATGCCTTGAATGCGGTCGAGTCGGCCCTTGCGGTTGGTGCGGAAGAGGATGCCCGACCGCACCTCCACCGCTTCACCGGTGATGCGGAAGGTGTGCATGCGCCACGAGAAGTAGAAGCCGGCGACGAGCAAGAGCAGCACGCCGAGGGCGGCGAGCAAGGCGACGATGATGAGCTCTTCGCGCACGAGAAAGTCGATCGCGTCGGCTTCGAAGTCGCCGCCTGGGCCGGTGTCGATGTCGTCGTAGCCGAACCACAATTCGAGAATGCGGTCGCGCAGGTTGACGATGATCACACCGATGATGGCGATGAAGGCGATGCCTCCCCGAAAGAGTGGAGTCGCCGGGTGCAGTCGGTGCCACTCGCCGTCGGCAAGGTCGGTCACGGTGCTCGTGCCTGCGGGGGGCACGGGCGCGGTGGGCTCGGGCGCAGTCGGCTCGGGCGCCGTCGGCTCAGACGCCGTCGGCTGCGCGGGCGGCTCGGCCGCGAACGGCGTGTGCTCGCTCACAGCCCTGCCCGGCGGGTCTCGGCAACGGCGACAAGCTGGTCACGCAGCTGCTCTGCAGTCTCGAGCGGCAAGCCGGGAATGAGCACGCCGCTCGAGGCCGCAGCCGTCACGAACTTAAGCTCGCCGAGCCCGAAGGCACGAGCGATGGGCCCGCGACTGATGTCGACGAGTTGCATGCGGCCGTAGGGCACCGCGACAAAGCGCTGAAACATGATGCCCCGACGGAAGAGCAAGTCGTCATCACGCAGCAGGTAGCCGATCGAGCGCACACGGCGCGGCGTGACGGCGAGAACGATGACGAAGATGGCGGCGAGGCCTGCGCCGAGCATCCAGCCCTGTTCCCATCCCAACCAGAAGGGGATGAGTGAGGCCGTCGTCACGATGGCGCCCGTGATGAACGTGCTGATCATGTCGACGACGATGTACCGCGGCGAGACACGCTGCCACTCGGTCTCGGGCCGCTCAAGCCGACGGGTGGGGCGCTCTGCCGTCGCGGTTGCGGCCTCTGATGACGCACCGGCTTGGGCTGAGTCGTGGTCTTCGTGGCTCACGGTGAGGTCTCCTCGGTCGGATCATCGGGCGGCAGCGAGCACCAGTGCTCGACCACGAGCGCGGCGGCTACGAGCGCGAGCGCCGCGACAAGGGTGCCAGCCGCGGTCAGCGTCGAGCCTACCGACACGACCGCTCGCGTCAGCAGGAAGAGCTCGATGCCCGCAGCTCCGCCCGCGAGTACGGCACCAGCGAAAGCACTCGACTGAGCGAGCACCACGACCCGCGTCGCATAGAACGGGTCGACGCGTCGCTCGCCAGCCGCGGCCTGACGCACGGGCCTGCCCATGAGAAGAAGCACCACGCCGATGAGCACGAGCGCCGCGGCGAGCGAGAGCGGCGGCACCAGAGCTGGCCAGCCTTGCATGACGAGCACTGTGGTGAGAGCGTAACCGGCGATGAGCCCGAGGGCGGCGAGCAGAATCAGGTGCAAGGGGCGCGTGCGCGTCATGACGCGCTCCCCTCGCGCAGGGCACTCAGTAACTCCGAGACCGGGCCGTGCCCGGCAAGCTCGGCATCGGGTTGCACGTCGAGCCATGGAGCAAGCACGAAATCGCGCTCGTGTGCTCGCGGGTGCGGCACCGTGAGGTCGGGGGTCACGAGCACGAGGTCTCCGTAGGCGACGATGTCGAGATCGAGCGTACGGTCGCCCCACTGCTCGACGCGCTCGCGGCCGTTGTCGTGCTCGATGCGGTGGAGAGCGGCAAGTAGTGCTGCAGGGTCGAGCGATGTCTGCAGCAGCGCCACCCCGTTGAGGTACTGCGGCTTCTCGGGGTCGAGCCCCTCGGGCGTCAGAGCGACTGTTCCGTGCCACGGCGACACCGCGTGGATGCTCGATTCGGGCAACCCGTCGAGCGCGGCCACCGCACGCTCGAGTGTGGCCTCTCGGTCGCCGAGGTTGCTGCCGAGTGCGATGACAGCGATCACGGGTTCGGCGCCCGCAACGCCCGGGCCCGCACTCATGCTCGACCTCGCACGATCGTGACGCTCACATCGTCGAAGGGCACGGTGATGGGTGCCTGCGGTTTGTGCACGGTGACGCTCGTTTCGACGACGGGCGCGTGCCCAAGCACGACGGCCGCAACGCGCTCTGCCACGGTCTCGATGAGGTCGACGGGGTCTCGCTCGACAGCCGCGACGACCTGCTCGGCGAGCACGCCGTAGTGCACCGTGCGGTCGAGCTCGTCTGACGCGGCCGCGGCACGCATGTCGAGCCGCGCGACGACGTCGATGACGAACTCTTGGCCGTCGCGACGCTCGTGCTCGAAGACTCCGTGGTGGGCTTGAGCGCGCAGGCCCGTGAGGGTGATCGTGTCGCGCGGCACCCAGAGCGCGGCACGCACGGCGAGGGCGCGAGCGCTCGCGCGCACGTCATGCACGCGCAGGGCATCCACCTCGTCGGCGATGAGGGCGCCCAGGGTCGCTGTGAGCACGTCGCGCTCGTCGACGGGCGTGCCCTCGGGCAGCAGCGCTCCGAGGAATCGTTTGCGCGATGCGCCGACGAGCAATCTCGCACCGAGAGCGCGCAGCTCGGCGAGGTGGGCGAGCAACTGCCAGTTGTGTTCGGTCTGCTTAGCGAAGCCCAAGCCGGGGTCGACCCACAGTCGTGCAGAGTCGATGCCGGCGGAGCGTGCCGCGTCGAGGCGAGCACCGACCTCGTCGACGACCTCGCGCGGCGCCCACGCGTAGTGGCTGCGCTCGGCCCAGTGTTCGCTCGAACCTCGCCAATGCATGACGACGTAATCGGCATCGAGCCCCGCCATCGTGTCGAGCATTGCGGGGTCGGCGAGCCCGCCACTGACGTCGTTGACAATCGCGGCACCGGACTCGATGGCGGCGGTCGCGGTGCTCGCGTGCATGGTGTCGATCGAGACGCGGATGCCCCGCTCAACGAGAGCAGACACCACGGGCAACACGCGCTGCTGTTCGACGTGCGGCGGCACGGGCTCGGCGCCGGGTCGCGTCGACTCGCCGCCGACATCGATGACCGCCGCTCCGTCGGCGACCAGCTGCTCGGCCTGAGCGATCGCGGCGTCGAGCGCGGCGTAGCGCCCGCCGTCGCTGAACGAGTCGGGTGTGACGTTGAGAATGCCCCAGAGTGCTGGGCTGCGCTGCTGCTCGCTGTGCTGCACCGCGTGGTGCTGGTGCGCGCCGTGCTGGTGCGTGCCGTGCTGATCAGTGCCCGCGGGGCTCGTCACGCGGGGCTCCCGCCGATGAGCGCCATGACTTCGGCGCGGCGTAGGGGGTCGGCAAGCATGCCGCGCGAGGCGATCGTCACGGTGCTGCTCTCAGGCTGACGAGGGCCGCGCGCGCCGACACAGCCGTGGCGGGCATCGATGACGACGAGCACCCCGTGCGGCGCGAGGCCCGCCTCAAGGGCATCGGCGATCTCTTCACCGAGTCGCTCTTGCAGTTGTGGGCGCGAGGCGAGAGCCTCGACGACCCGCGCGATGCGACCGAGCCCTGTCAGCCGCTCGGCCGGCAAGTAGGCAACGTGTGCCACGCCCGTGAAAGGCAGCAAGTGGTGTTCGCAGATCGAGCGCAGAGCGATTCCTCGCTGCAGCACGAGCTCGCCGCGCTCGCCCGGGTCAGTCTGCATCTCGACTTCGTCACGCAAGAGCGCGACGGGGTCGACGCCGAGCCCGGCGAAGAATTCCGCATAGGCTTCGGCGACCCGTTGCGGCGTCGTCAGCAGGCCCGGCCGTGTGGGATCGTCGCCGATCGCGACGAGAATCTCGGCCACCGCCGCCTCGATGCGTCGGGAGTCGATGGGGGCCATGTCGGCTCAGTCCGCCGTGCTGCCGCTGGTCGAGTCGGCGACACTGTCGTTCATCACGCCAGCGCTCTCAATCGGAGTCGCCTTCGGAATCTCGACGGGAGGCAGGTCGGGCACGGGCCGCCCCTGGCTCGAGAGCCACTGCGGGCGCTCGGGCAGCTTCTCGACGTCGGCGAAGATCTCGGCCAGCTGGGTGTGGTCGAGCGTCTCTTTCTCGAGCAGTTCGCTGGCGAGTCGGTCAAGAATCGACCGGTTCGCGTTGAGCACCTGCCAGGCCTCGTCATGCGCCTGCTCGATGAGCGCGCGCACTTCTGCGTCGACGCGCTCGGCGAGCGAGTCGCTGAAGTCGCGCTGGTGGCCCATGTCACGGCCGAGGAACACCTCGCCGCTCGACTGGCCAAGCTTGACGGCTCCGATCGTGCTCGACATGCCGTACTCGGTGACCATGCGGCGCGCGATGTTCGTGGCCTTCTCGATGTCGTTCGATGCGCCCGTGGTGGGGTCATGGAAAACGATCTCTTCGGCGACGCGCCCGCCCATCGCGTAGGTGAGCTGATCGAGCAATTCGTTGCGCGTCACCGAGTACTTGTCGTCGAGGGGCATGACCATCGTGTAACCGAGGGCTCGGCCACGCGGCAGAATCGTGACCTTTGTCACCGGGTCGGTGTTGCGCATCGCGGCGGCCGCGAGCGCGTGACCACCTTCGTGGTAAGCCGTGATGAGACGCTCGTGGTCTTTCATGACCCGCGTGCGTCGTTGCGGGCCGCCCATGACGCGGTCGACTGCTTCGTCGAGGTTGACGTTCGTGATGAGCTCTCCACCCTGACGCGCGGTGAGCAGCGCAGCTTCGTTGAGCACGTTCGCGAGGTCGGCGCCCGTGTAGCCGGGCGTCTTGCGGGCGAGCACTTCGAGGTCGACGTCGTCAGCCATGGGCTTGCCCTTGGCGTGCACTTCGAGAATCTTCTGCCGGCCCTTCATGTCGGGCGCGTCGACCTGAATCTGACGGTCGAAGCGGCCGGGGCGCAACAGTGCCGGGTCGAGAATGTCGGGGCGGTTGGTGGCCGCGATCATGATGACGTTCGTGTTGGGGTCGAAGCCGTCCATCTCGACGAGCATCTGGTTGAGCGTCTGTTCGCGCTCGTCGTGGCCGCCGCCCATGCCGGCACCGCGGTGACGACCCACAGCGTCGATCTCGTCGACGAAGATGATCGCGGGCGCGTTCTCTTTCGCTTGCGTGAACAGGTCGCGCACGCGGCTCGCACCGACACCGACGAACATCTCGACGAAGTCAGAGCCTGAGATCGAGTAGAACGGCACGCCCGCTTCTCCCGCGACCGACCGCGCGAGCAAGGTCTTGCCCGTGCCGGGAGGGCCGTAGAGCAGCACGCCCTTCGGAATACGCGCGCCGAGCGCCTGGAACTTCGCGGGCTCTTGCAAGAAGTCTTTGATCTCACGCAGTTCTTCGATCGCCTCTTCAGCGCCGGCGACGTCGGCGAAGGTGACCTGCGGGGTCTCTTTAGTCACAAGCTTCGCGCGCGACTTGCCGAACTGCATGACTCGGCCACCGCCGCCCTGCAGTCGCGTGAGCAAGAAGTAGAAAATGACACCGATGATGAGGAACGGGATGACCAGCCCGAGCAGGCTCACAAAGAAGTTGCCCTGCGGCACTTCGTCGGTGAACTCTTCCTCGACGTTCGCGGCGTCTACGGCCGCAACGATCGCGTCGCCGCGAGGGGCGACGTAGTAGAACTGCACTTGGCTGCCGTGCTCGTCGTCGGGCTCGGCGAGCACGAGGTCGACTCGCTGCTCGACGTCAACGATCTTCACCGAGGTGAGCGTCTCGTTCTCGAGAAACTCGAGCCCTTCTTGCGTCGAGATCTGCTTGAAGCCACCCAGGCCGCCGAGCAGCGCGAAGCCGCCCCAGAGCACGAGGGCGCCGACGATGATGTAGAGGAACGGGCCTCGAACGATGCGCTTGAAGTTCATGGGCTGACGGCTGATCCGCCGTGCACCTTTCTGCTGGTGTGACGTGCTGAAAGGCTACCCGGCACCGTGCGGGCGAGCCCTGGATGTTCGCCGCTGGCGCACCCTGCGCCGGCTGTGCGCGACTAGCTGTAGACGTGGGGCGCGAGCACTCCGACCGCCCGCAGGTTGCGGTACTTCTCGGCGTAGTCGAGCCCATAGCCCACGACGAAAGCCGGAGGAATGTCGAAACCGACGTACTCGACCTCAACGTCGACCTTGGCGGCCTCCGGCTTGCGCAGTAGCGCGAGAATCTTGACGCTCTTCGCGCCACGCGACTCGAGGTTCGCCCGCAGCCACGAGAGCGTGAGCCCCGAGTCGATGATGTCTTCGACGATCAGCACGTCGCGGCCCGCGATCTCGGTGTCGAGGTCTTTGAGAA
>Ga0209066_10003617_pt1 | contig 17473 bp, 12 predicted proteins | sample All_14_2_FD_187198 | JGI IMG/M metagenome (GOLD analysis project Ga0209066, IMG submission 187198) | Freshwater microbial communities in response to fracking from Pennsylvania, USA - Allegheny Zone_MetaG_DW_15 (SPAdes) (version 2) ... | reverse complement strand
ATGAGATCGTCACCGCAGCGCGTTGAACCAGTCGAGGACGGTGGACTTGCCGTCGAGGACGGTGGTGTCGCCGTAGAGGCTCGCCAGGAAGGTGGCGCGGTGGCTCGCGCCCTTGACCGGGACGCCTGAGATGTCGCGTCCGCCGGATGCCAGCGCCATCTTGACGAGGCGAGGGTACAAGGCCTCGTCGGCCAGCCCGTAGTAGAAGCGGATCGGGGTGTCGTAGTCCCAGAAGGTGGTGCTGTTGTCGGCGAGGCGGCGCAGGAGCTTGCTGTTGGTGTCGTGCGTGAAGCGCTCGAAGAAGCCGTCGGTCAGGAAATCGGCGACCGGCGGCATCGCCTTCGCGGCCTCCGCGTCGAGCCGGTAGTCGGACCAGTACTGCTCGGCGAAGGCGCGGTATTGCGGCTTGATCGCGGTCTCGAACAGATCGGTCAGGCCGTAATAGCGCCGGTAGCTGCCGAGCAGGACGATCAGGCAGGGCACGATCCAGGCCGGCGGCGGCGGATAGGATTTCTCCGTCGAGGGGATGAAGGACTGCGGGCTGGACCAGTAGTGGAAGGTGTCGGGCAGGTCGTTGAACGGGCTCTGGGCGGCCGTTGCGGCCACTTTGATGCCGCGCCGCTGCAGGTCCTGTTTCAGCCACTGCGTGTTGAGCGCTCCCTGCGACCAGCCATTCAGGAACAGGGAAGAGGGGCGCCGGCCCGTTCTCTCGAGCTCGTCCATGCCTGCCCGCAGCACGTCGAGGCAGCAGCGGACGGTCGCCTCCTTGACCGCGTAGGCCTCGTCGCGGCCATTGCGGAAGGGGCCCTTGCCGAGATAGTCGGCGGCGATGACGGCATAGCCGTTTCCGGCGAAGCGCTGGAGGTTGAACAGGGTCTCGATCGAATCGACGTTGTCGCGCAGTTCGTAACTTTCGGACGCCAGCCGGATCAGGTTCGAGGGGACCTGATCGTAGGACAGGATCGTACCATGTTGCCAGGAGACCACCGGCAACGGTCCGCTGTGGCCGGCGGGGACCGCGAGGAGTCCGCTCACCTCGACCGGCTCGCCCGTTTCCGGGATGCGTGTCAGCGTCGAAATGCGGCTCAGCTCCACGTCGTAGCGCGCCGCGTGCCGGCTGGCGGAGAGGGGGCTCAGAATTTCTCCCTCGTTGAAGGCCGGAAAGAATTTCGCGACGAGAGCGTCGAGCCGTTCCCTCGTGACGCGGACCGGGCCCGGGAGGCCCGATGGCGCTTGTGCTCGAAGCGGAAGTATCGCGCCAGCCGCTGCGGCGGCCACGCCCGACGTCAACAAGCGCCGTCTGCCAACGCGGGTTCCTACGGGTGCGGCGCACGGTGTGGGGGCGGGTACGGTTGTCTTCATGGCATTGGCCTCGCGGCTCGCTCGAATGGTGGTCGACGACGAACCATCATATCGCTTTGCCGCCGCGCCCGTTCAAATGCGCGGCCGCCTCAGCCTTTGCTCGGGCTGTCGCGTGTTCACTCGGTCGTGTGAGTCTGCCCCTTGACGCCACAGTCGATGTGCGAGAACACAGAACCTGTTCCTCGCCTCGCCCTCTGTGATCCCACTTGCATTTCCTGGAGATTTGGTGACTGAAGACGCCAAGATGGAAGCTGGTTATCGACTTGACAGCCGGGACGTAGGTAGTGCTGCGATAGAAGATGTGCTTTGCCAGCCGGCGCCCATCGGAAATCTGGAAAAGCTCGTTCCCCGGACATCGACGGCGTGGTCGCTGACTTTTCCTGGTCTCGAATCGCTACCGCGCCGCGAAGGCGTTCCCCGGCGGCTGCGGATCTGTATTGCCACCGAGGACATCATCGGGCCGGTTCGCAACGGTGGCATTGGCACCACGTATGCGGCCCTGGCTGAGTTCCTCGCCGGGCTCGATCATGATGTGACGATTCTCTATCTGAAGGGCCACGAAGTAGAGAACGAGACCCTCGATCACTGGGTCGAGCACTACGACAGCAGGGGGATCAAGTTCGTTCCGGTGCCGAACTATGCCTTCGGGGACAGGTACTCGGCAGGCTATGACCGGTGGACGCATGCGTCCTATAACCTGATGCGCTATCTGATCGCGCACCCCATGGATGTCGTTCATGTGTCTGAGTGGCGGGGTGCCGGTTATCTCAGCCTCCTGGCAAAGCGGCAGGGGCTGGCCCTCGACAGGACTCTGTTCATCGTCAAGGCGTCCTCGCCGTGGCTCTGGAACCGGATGTACGGGCTGCAGCCCCTGGAGCGCCTCGACGATATCGCAAAGGTCCATGCCGAGCGGCGCAGTGTCGAGCTCGCAGACATGGTCATCGGCGGCAGTCTGCATCTTCTTCGCTGGATGCTCAGCCAGGGCTACAACGTGCCTCTGGACAAGACGTTCGTTCAGCCGAACGTGGCGACCTTCGATCATCTTGCCACGCTGCAGAGCCGGCGCGGGTTTCAGTATGGCACCCGCCATCCAATCGACGAGATCGTGTTCTTCGGAAGACTGGAGGCGCGTAAGGGACTGCTGATCTTCATCCAGGCCTTCAACCGTCTGCTGAGGGAGAACCATCGGCTTCCGTCGCGCATCACGTTCCTCGGAAAGGCCGGGGCGCAACTGAACGAATACAATGGCGAGAACGTCGTCGATTATATCAAGTCCGAGACCCAGGACTGGCCGACGACCGTGGAAATCCGCTCCGAGTTCCAGCAGGTCGAGGCGCTGGAGTATCTTCTGGGAGGGAATCGCCTGGCGGTGATGCCGTCGATCATCGAGAATTCATCGCTTGCCGTATACGAGGCGGCGATTTGTGGAATTCCCTTCATCGCGTCGGATTCGGGGGGCACACCGGAACTCGTTCAGGCGTCGGATCGCCCGCACGTGCTCTGCCCGGCCCACCCGATCTTCCTTTCGCAGAAGCTCGAGGAAGCCATGCGGGACGGCGCATACGTCGCCGCGCCCAGTTTCGACAACGCTGAGAACCTCGCCCAGTGGAGCCGGTTTCACACTGATCTCGCCCGGGGTCTTCTGGAGGAACTGCTGGCGCGCCGGACGATCGAGCCGACCGAGCCCGCCGAGCGCGCGGGAAGTCTCAGCGTCTGCATCTATCATACCGATGACGACGATCGCCTGATGACGACGCTGCTGTCGGTGAAGCAGCAGTCCGTCACCGCCGACATATTCGTGGCCGTCGACACCGACGATGCCGCGGGCATGCAACGGGCGACGTCGGTCGCGAAGACGTTGGGCCTGCAGGTAACCGTCCTTCCCGCGTTCGATCTCGGCCCGGGAGCCGCCTTCAATTTCATGGCCGCCGCGAGCCGCGGCGAATCCTTGTTGTTTCTCTGGTCGGGCAGCAACCTGAAGCACGGTGCTCTCGCGACCTTCCTGAAGGTCGCTCGAACCACGAACAGCGACCTTCTGGCATGCTTGTTCCGGGTGATCTTTCCCGCGGATATGGCGGGTCGCGACTTTCTGAGTGCCGAGTTGCTGGGGGATCCTGCTCAAGCGTTCTTCCATACCGATATCACGCCGATGCCGCTGTTCGTGCGACGGGAGGCGTTCGAGGCACTTGGCGGCTTCCCGATGGACTACGGCCTTCTCGCGCACGACCACGAGCTGGTGGCGAAGGCGCAGATCACGGGATTGAACTGTCAGACCATCCTGCAGGAGCTTTGCAGCGTGGAGGGGTGGGATGACGACCGCCTGCGCCGAAAAAAGTACAGCCGTTCCTCTTCCGAGTTCCGGTCCGCCCGGCCGCAGCTCGCCGCGGCCCCCCTGGCGCTGCGCGAAACACTGCTCATGGCCAAGGGGTTGCAGCGCGCGCTGGGCCGCCGGGGCCGTCTCGGCGGGTCGGCCGCGATTCGGCGACCGCCCGACCAGGCTAGAGGCCGCATCGAGACCCTGGTGGGCGTGGTCGCCGCGCCCCTCCGCCGGATCGGTTTGGTTCCCGAGGCCGGTCAGCCGCCGCGGCGCTGGCGCACGGCGGGCGCGCTCCAGTCCAAGCCGAAGTCCGGCCGCGCCGCTGCAGACGCTGCGGCTGCGGGCGGAACCGGCTTCCACTGGGTGGCAAGCGACGGAAGACGCTACATCGGCCGCGTGTTCGGCGTTCACAACGGCGTCATCCACGGTTGGATGAGAGACTTGGACCATCCCAAGCGGATCGTCGAAATCGAAGGAGTCGTTGACCGCCGTCAGTCGCGCACGGTGCTGGCCAATGCGCCCGCAACCGCGATTGCCGTTCCCGGGCGGGATGCGCGCGGGGTCGGGTTCGCGTTCAGGCTGTGGCGCGGGCCGTTTGGCTTCAAGGGCGACTGGCGGGTCAAGGACGTCATCCTGTCCATCAAGGGAACGGATATCGTGATCGGGGAATTCTCGGTCCCGGCGAATGCATCCGCGCTCGACGGCACGGGGTACGAGGGTTACTGCGACGTCGTCGACTCGCGGATTCGCGGTTGGATATGGCAGCCTGAACATCCCGAACACTCAGTCGAGGTCGCGGCGTTCGTCGACGGAAGGTTCCTGGCGCGCGCGACCGCCAACGGCGTGCGTAATGATCTCAGGAACCTGAACATCGGCACGGGCGCCTATGGTTTCCAGATTGCGCTGCCGCGGGCGCTCAAGGAGGGACCCGTCCATCGCATCGACGTCGTCGTTGCCGATACCGGCGTCTTCCTCAGCCGCGGCCGTCTCGTCCTGAAGGGACACGAGCTCAAGTACGCAGGCAAGTCGAAATCCTAGAGATCTCCAAGTTCGAGATTCTGCGCGTAGCGAGCGACCATCTCGGCATCGAAGTGTCCGCGATAGGCGCCGAACACGAGGGCGCGCGCACCCGCCTGATCGAGTTTGGCGGCCTGGATGTCGGCGCGCACGGTATCGCGGCGATACCGGACGGCCGGCCATTGCAGGACCCCGATCTTCAAGCCCCGCGCATGCGCCTTCGCCAGGCTGACCCAGTCCAGGCACGGATACTCGCAGCTCAACTCGTGGAAGCAGCCCTCGGCGGCGAAGGCCGCCCGGCGTACCGCCATCGCCGTGTCGCCGAAGAAATTGTAGAAGAGTCCGGCCGAATGCGCCTGGCCCAGGAAGAGGAGGCGGCCGGAGCTGGCGGAGCTCTCGTGACCATCGAAGACCTCGAGATTGGTCACGACGACGTCGTGGACGCTGGCGGCCGCGGCCAGACGGGCCAACCCATCGCGAACATAGAAGTTGTCGTCATCGAGAAAGGCGACCACGTCGCCCTTGGCCGCCGATAGTCCGAGATTGTAGGCGGTCGCCTGAGGAATCCGTTCCGTGAGCTCCAGTACCCTCAGACCTTGCCGGTTTCCCGCCGCGGCGACGATCCTCGCCCTGATGTCGTTCAGGGGGCTCGCATTGTCGATGACGATGACCTCGACGTCCCGGCCCTCGATCGCCTCGGGAACGCTCGCGAGTGCCCGTTCGAGGAGCGCCAACCGGTCATGGTGGAGGACGCAGACAGACAGGCTCGTCGTAACTGTCGGACGGGCGCGGACGGGCAATCCCAGAAGATCATCCACGACGCCGCTCCAATCGATCTCGCTCTCCAAAGCGAAGTCGCCGGGGGCATCACCGTGCAGGGCCGCCGAGATCGCCGCCACGAGCCTGGGCGCGAGGTCGTCGTCGACCATCGGTCGCGCGACAAGCGCGACATGCTGGGGACAGCGGGTCCGGACGGATTCGAGTTCCTCTCGGACGGGCGAGAGGGCGACGGCAAGACGACCCGGCTGGCTCGCATAGTCGAGGGCGGCGTCCCGGTTCACTTCCGGCACGACACGAAACCGGAAGGACCACCGGCCTGCTCTCTGCCCCAACCACTCCCTGCTGAGGCCGTACCGTGAATCGCTGATCGGTCCGACAAAGGTGATCGCGCGCCCAGCCAGCAATTCCGCCTGCTCCAGTCGCTCGACGGCCTCGATGAATTCCGGCACGCCACTCGACCGCTGAAAGGTCCCGACGAACACGATCTCGTGAATGCCGGCTGCGACGGGAGGGCCCGGCGGACGAGGGACCCGGCGGCTGGCAATGTGCGGCAGTGGCTTCTCGCTCTCCGCGGGCCCCGGCGGCAGGGGGAACTCGCCGTCGGCGACGACTGCATCGGCCATGGCGAGGCACTGACGCTCCAGCGCATCGGCGACCAGCAGGGAGAGATCGACAACGGGCGCGTCTTCGCCGACGAGTCGGTCGCGCGAGGGCAGATTGCGCCACAGGGCGATGCGCGTGCGGGTGAAGGCCTCGCCACAGGCTCGTGCCATGAGCACGGCCTGGGCGAGGCCTCCCTGCAGCGGTGCGATCACGATGTCGGGAGCCTTCTCGGCCAGCTGCATCGCCGCCTGGTGGCTCGCGAGCATGTGCCGGGTTGGCGTGGCCCGATTCTGAGCGGTGAGGAGTGGGGGAAGGGCGGTGGGGCGGATCTGCGACCCGTCAACCGCGATCACGTCGTGGCCGCTGCGGGACAGACTCCGCACCGCCTGCTGAAGGACATGGATCGGCCCCTGCCATCCGTCGGTCGGCAGTCCGTCGATCACGGCGATGCGAAGTCTGTCCATCAGACGAGGGAGATCGCCGTGCCGGTCGCCGAATCGACGATTGCGAGACCCGGCACCGCCGCGACGGCGGGCAGGCTGAAGCCGTGCAGCCCATCGCCTCCTTCCGGCAGGCTATCCTCGCGAAACAGTGTCGCCCTCTGCGTCGCGAGAATCCGGCCATTCGCACACAGCAGGAGGCGTCGGCGCTGCCCGAGGTCCACCCGGTCCAGCGCCCATCCGGTCAGGCCGGCGGCAGGAGAGGTGCGATCAAGCGAAAGCACGAGCGAACCCTTTCTGAAGGAGGTGGCTTTGAGACGCGCCGCGCCGATCAAGATCCGACCCAGTTCATGCCGCGTCCCACCGCAGAAGAACCGGACCCGGACGCCTGGAGAGAACCATTTCACGGGGATTGCGAAGCCGCAGTACCCGTCTCCGATCCCCTGCTTGTGCACGTCAGCCCGGTACCGGTCTGCAAGAGTCTGACGCCAGGGCATGCCTCGGGACGCTTCCGCACGGACGACCACGCGAGTTCCGGGCGACTGCAGATCGATGGCCCACCCCCGGATCTGGCCTCGGGAGTATCCGTCCACGTATCCAATATGAGCCATGCGCGTTCGGCCCAGTTTCAAAGCATGCCCAAGTTCGACGAGTGGACCCAAATTGCGGCGCTCTCCTGTACGGTTCAACGATTTAATACACAACGGTCACCGGGCCGTCCGGCCTTGCGCTCGGAAATTTGTGATACGGTCGCCGCCGATCTTTTGGGTACCGGTGGCATGCGATCAGCCCCTTTTACGGATTTCGGCAGGAAATGACGCTGTTTTTGCGGATACTGTTAGGATTGTTCCTCCTGAGTCTTGCGTCCTGCGATGCCCTTCCGGGCGTTGCGCCGACCTCCACTCAGCTGATCCGTACGCAGGACGAAAACTGGGACGTCTACGTGGTGAAGGTGACGTCGCTCGTCAGTCGCGCACTAGCGAGCTACCGCCCGGAGAGCTTTCCCGCGGCCTTCCGGACGAGCAAGTACACCCCCAACATCGCCCTGAAGCCGGGAGACCTCATCGGCATCACCGTCTACGAGACGGCGGGGTCCTCCTTGTTTCAGGGGACCGTTCCGCCGCTGATGACGGGACAGCCCGGACTGCCGGCCCCTCAGTCTTCCACCCTGCCGCTTCAGCTCATCGAATCGGATGGAAAGGTGACCGTTCCCTATCTTGGGCGCGTGAGCGTGGCGGGGCGCACCCCGTCGGAAGCGGCGGCGCAGATCCAGGCGGGTCTGGCCAGCCAGACGGTCCGTCCCCAGGTGGTCGTTTCGTTGGTCGGCAACGCGGCCAACACGATTGCGGTCGGGGGCGAAGTCAACAAAGCGGGGCTCATGCCGCTGACGCTGCGTGGCGAACGGCTGCTCGATGCGGTGGCATGGGGGGGCGGGCCCAAGTCTTCCGCCATCCAGATGGATCTTCGCCTCATGCGGGGACAGCAGGTCTTTTCAGTGCCGCTGACCCAGGTGATGTCCAATCCTGCGGACAATATCCTGGTTCAGCCCAACGACAACCTGTCGCTGGTTTTCAACCCCAAGACCTTCCTCGTCATGGGAGCCACCCAGAAGGTGAACCAGTATCCTTTCGACGTCGAATCCATAACGCTGGCCGAAGCTCTGGCCCGGGCCGGCGGCGGAATCGAGACGACGACCAATCTGGCCGCCATCTACCTCTTCCGCTACGAGCCCGCGCCGTTGGCGCGGAAGGTCCTGACGGTCGATCATCAGGCGGTCGATACGCGCTACGTGTCCTCCCGAGCGGATACCTTGGAAGGCGCGGGTACCATTCCGTTCATCTACCGGGTCGATCTGACCCAGGCGGACGGCTATTTCTTTGCCCAACAGGTGCAATTGCGCAATAAGGACATTGTCGTGCTGGCAACGGCTGAGGCTGCCCAGTTCCTGAAGCTGATGCAGGTCATTCGGGCGGTGTCCGGCACGTACTACGATCTGACGAGGAGCTCGAACTACTGACGCGCGTGAGGTCCCGGCCGCAGGGCCTGGGTTAAGTCTTCTATGCTCTCCGAATCCGGGTGAGGGGTTGTCAATGTGGGAGTTGCACAATGACTGAGGGAACAGTCGTTGTCTTCGGAGGTGACGGATTCTGCGGTTGGCCGACCAGCCTCCATTTGAGCAATGCCGGCTATGAAGTGGTCATCGTCGACAATTTCTCGCGCCGCCGCATCGAAGCGGAGCTCTCGGCGAGTTCATTGACGCCCATTCGTCCGCTGGAGGAGCGGCTGGCGGCCTGGAAGTCGCTCACCGGCCGCTCGATCGGCTTCCGGCAGGTGGATGTCGCCAGCGACTTCGACGCGATCCGCGACATCCTGAGCGAAGTACGTCCGCTGGCCTGCGTCCATTTCGCCGAACAGCGCGCGGCGCCCTACTCGATGAAGTCGGCGGCCTGCAAGCGCTATACCGTCAACAACAATCTCAACGCGACCAACAACATCCTCGCAGCGATCGTCGAAGTGGATCGCAGCATTCAGTGCGTCCATCTCGGCACCATGGGCGTGTACGGCTACGGCGCCCTGGGCGGCGTGGTGCCCGAGGGATACTTCAACATCAAGGTTCCGCTGCCGAACGGAACGTATGTCGACCGGGAGATTCTGTATCCGCCGGATCCCGGCAGCATCTACCACATGACCAAGACGCAGGATGCGTTGTTCTTTCAGTTCTACGCCAAGAACGACAAGCTGAAGATCACCGACCTGCATCAGGGCATCGTGTGGGGAACGCAGACGGCCGAGACGGCGTTGGACGAGAGGCTGATCAACCGGTTCGACTATGACGGCGACTACGGGACCGTTCTCAATCGCTTCCTGATGCAGGCGGCCGTGGGTTACCCCCTGACCGTCCATGGGACAGGCGGCCAGACGAGGGCGTTCATTCATATCCGAGATACGGTGAATTGCGTGCGCCGCGCCATCGAATCGCCGCCCGCGGCGGGCGATCGCGTTCGCATCATCAATCAGATGACCGAAACGCATCGCATTCGCGACCTTGCCGCCATCGTACAGAAGCTCACCGGTGCGACGATCGAGAAGGTGCCCAATCCGCGCAACGAGCTCGAGGAGAACGAGCTGCAGGTCTCAAATCCCAATTTCCACGCCCTCGGGGTTTCCTCGACGACGTTGGAGCGTGGGCTGCTCGAGGAGATCACGGCGGTGGCACGGCTGTATCGCGATCGCGTCGATTTCTCGAAGATCCCCTGCGCGTCGTACTGGACGCCGGAACGGGCCCGCGTCGCCCGCGAGCACTTCGACACCATCGCGGCCGAGTAGCCGGCCACCGGTTCATTGCAACGGTCTCGCTCGTGGCAGGACACAGGATTTTGATCACGGGAGGGCGCGGGTTCGTCGGCGCCAACCTGATCCGTCGCATCCGCGCCGGCAATCCGTCGGCGGACCTGGTGGTCTTCGACAATGGGTCGATGGCCGTGCCCGACTCCGCCCCTGACGCCGCCGTTCTGTATCGCGACGGGGACGTCCGCGACCCGGCGGCCGTCAGGCTCGCGGCCCGTGGCTGTTCCGCGATCGTCCATCTGGCTGGTCAGACGCGCGTCGTGGAGTCGGTCGCGGACCCGGAACTCGCCTTCGAGGTCAATGCCCGGGGAACGCTCAACGTGCTGCTGGCCGCGCGCGACGCCGGAGTCGGGCATCTCGTGCTGGCCTCGACGGGCGGCGCGATGTTCGGGGACGGGTCCGACCCCATCCGCGAAGACATGCTTCCCAGGCCGTCTTCGCCATACGGCGCATCGAAGCTCGCGATGGAGGCCTACGCCCACGCCTTTACCGCCTCGTACGGCCTCCAATCGGCCGTCCTCCGCTTCGCCAACGTGTACGGTCCCCATTCGGGGCGCAAGGGCAGCGTGATCGCCCATCTGTTCCGTCAGATCCTGGCCCGCGAGCCCATTACGATCTACGGCGATGGAAGCCAAGCGAGGGACTTTGTGTTCGTCGGCGATCTGTGCGACGGGATTGTCCGGGCCATCGACCGGCGCGCCAGCGGAATCTTCCACCTGGGCTCAGGTCGTCCGACCTCCCTGACGGAGCTGCTTCACAAGATCGCCCGGGTCGTCGGCCCGGACTGGTCGGTCGACGTCCGCTATGATGCCTGGCGTGCGGGGGAAGTGCGGCGAACCCATACGAGCATCGACAAGGCCAGGCGCGAGTTCGGGTATGCACCAGACACCGATCTGGAGGCCGGTCTTCGGACGACCTGGAAATGGTTTGTCGAGCAGAACGGACAGGCCGGCCAGCCGGGGGGCGGTCAGTAATTGTCCTGATCGGGGAGCATCCTCTCGAACAGGTCGAGATAGGCCCGGCGAACGACCTCGGGCGAGTGCCTTCGCCATATCTCCTGCTGTACATCCAGCACATAGCCGCCGCGGCGCGCGCGATCATTCAGGATTTCCATGGCCCGGTCGACGTCTTGGGTGGTTTTGACCGAGAAGAGGGAATAGCCCGCCGCCTGGAGGATCTCGTCGCATGCCGGTGATCCGCTGGTCAGCGTCGGCACGCCCTGCACCATGGCGGTGGCAAATCGGTTGGGACTCTTGAACGGCTCCTCCGCCGAATGCGCCACGACGCAAAGCTCGGCGGCGGCCAACTCGGACCTGACGGCCTCGACGGACCAGTCCCGGCACAGGCTCGCATAGGCGGGGTAGCGTCGCTGCACCGTCGCCGGATTGGTGATCAGCACTGGCTGAAAGCCGTGCGCCGACGACAGATGATCGATCATCCAGCGCACGCTTTCGAAGTTACCGCGCGTGGTGTGGCCGAACCACACGAGACGCCGGGAGCCGACGGGAGTGGGGGGGCTGGGGACAGCGCCATAGTCCACCAGTTCGGGGACATGGGAGCATGGCTTTGCCGGGAACAGCCGTTTGAGTTCGTCCTTGAGGCGGCGCGTGGGAGCGATCAGGGCGTTTGCGCGATCTATGACTTCGAGGCAGCGGCTGCGGGCATGCAGGACTCCTTCGTCGGTCCTGAACAGGCTGTCCGTGGCAAAGAACCGATCGCAGATGTCGTAAATGACCACCTGGTCGCGGTTGGCGCGGATCGCCTCGAGGCTCCGATCGCTGCAGAGCTGGACGATGACGGCTATATCGGCATCATCGCTGTAGCCCAGCTCGACTTCAAACCGCGGATCTTCCCGCAACAGAGCGGCGGTGCACAGGGCACGCAGGCGGGAGGTGCCATACTGCTCGAGGGGATACCATATGGGCGCAATTGAGACTTTGAGCACGAAGCATACCGTCCGTCGTTCATACCGTCGTCGGTTCTAACGATCAGATCAGATTTCAGATGCCTGACGAGACGAGAAGGTCCAACTCGGTCTCGAGACCTGCCGACCAGTCCGGCGGCGAACGACCCAGAACCTGCGAGAGCTTGGACAAATCGAGGCGTGAATTGGTGGGGCGTTGGGCCTTCGTCGGATAATCGGCTGTACTGATCGGAATGATCTTCTCCGCCTTTGTTGGGATATTTCTGATCCGCATTCCTTCTACGATGGCCGTGGCAAAGCCGTGCCAGCTCGTGCTGCCGCCGGCCGCCAGATGGATCAGGCCGCCGGTACGATCGAGAACCGACGACAATCCCTCGGGCGAATCGAGCAAAGCGCAAAGCGAGTCGGCAATGAGGGCGGCCGATGTCGGTGCGCCGATCTGATCTGCGACGATGCGCAGTTCCTCCCGCTCCCGGGCCAGGCGTACGATGGTGCGCAGGAAATTGCTGCCGGTGGCCGCGTACACCCATGACGTCCGAAGGATCAGATGCTGGCCGCCCACTTCGCGGATGGCGGCCTCGCCGGCCAACTTGCTGTGTCCGTAGACGGAAAGGGGGCCGGTCTCATCGTCTTCCCGCCACGGGGCGCTACCGCGCCCGCTATAGACATAGTCGGTCGAGAAGTGCAGCAGCGGCACGCCTCGCCTTTCCGCCCATCGGGCAAGGGCGCGTGGTGCCTCTGCATTGACGACGAAGGCCAGATCGCGTTCCTCTTCCGCCCTGTCGACGGCCGTGTACGCAGCCGGATTGACGACAATGTCGGGCGCGATCTCGTCGAGACGCGATGCCAGTTCCCCGGGGCGTGTGAGATCGAGCACCGAGCGCGTGGCGGGCACGACGGTCCGCGAGCCCGCCAGCTTCGCAGCCAGCGCCCCGCCGACCTGCCCCGTGACGCCAGTGACGAGAACGCGCACCGTCAGGCCTCGTAGCGGGGAAGGTTGGAGATGTCCGATAGCAAGGGCGCGCTCGCATCCTTGTCCGAAACCTTGGGGTTGGAGACGCGCCAGTCGATGCCGAGTGCGGGATCGCACCAGCGCACGGTAATCTCATCCTTGGGGCTATAAGGTCCGTCGCACTTATAGAAGAAGTCGGCGGTTTCCGAGAGGACGACGAACCCGTGGGCGAATCCGCGCGGCACGAACATCTGGCGGCCGTTCTCCTCGGTCAGCTCGATCGAGAAATACCTCCCGAAGGTCGGGCTGCCGACCCGCACGTCCACTGCGACGTCGAGGACGGCTCCTCTCAGGACGCTTACGAGCTTACCCTGCGAATTGGGATACTGCAGGTGCAGGCCGCGCAGGACGTCGCGCGAGGATCTCGACAGATTGTCCTGGACGAAAGGGCCGGGTACGCCGGCCGCCGCATATCGCTCGGCCTGGAAGGTCTCTACGAAGAAGCCGCGGGCGTCGCCGAACCGGCGAGGCTCGAAGACAATCACCCCTGGCAATGACGCCTCGATTGCCCGCATGCCGCTCTACTCCGTACTCCGCAAGGAGCTTTTTATAGGAATGAATCTGGTCTAATGGCAAGGTGACGAACCAGGAGCGCAGGGAGCAGGATGAAAGGTATTATTCTTGCGGGCGGCACCGGAAGCCGTTTGTACCCGGTGACCGCGGTAGTCTCGAAGCAACTCTTGCCGGTCTTCGACAAGCCGATGCTTTACTACCCGCTCTCCACTCTCATGTTCGCCGGCATACGGGAAATCCTGATCATCTCGACTCCGCTCGACATGCCGCTCTTCCGGCGGCTTCTCGGCGATGGCAGCCAATGGGGACTGCAGATCGAATATGCGATCCAGGAGACGCCGCGCGGCCTTGCCGACGCCTTCATCGTGGGGCGCGACTTCATCGGTTCCGACAGGGTCGCCCTCATCCTGGGCGACAACATCTTCTACGGTCACGGGCTTCCCGAAGCGCTGGCCGGGGCCTTGAAACGGGACGTGGGTGCAACGGTGTTCGCCTATGTCGTGTCTGACCCCGAGCGTTACGGAGTCGTTGAACTCGATGCGCAGGGGCAGGCCGTCTCGATCGAGGAGAAGCCTGCGCATCCCAAATCGAATGCGGCGGTGACCGGGCTGTACTTCTATGACAATCGCGTGATCGACATCGCAGCCGGCCTGAAGCCGTCGCCGCGCGGCGAAATCGAGATCACCGATGTCAACCGAGCATACATGGAGCGCGGCGAACTCTTCGTCGAGGTACTGGGGCGCGGCTTTGCCTGGCTCGACACGGGCACCCACGAAGCGCTGACGGAGGCGAGCCAGTTCGTGCAGATTCTCGAGCAGCGCCAGGGTCTGCGGGTCTCGTGTCCTGAGGAGATAGCATTGCGTCTCGGTTACATTTCGCCGGACGCGTTCTTGACGTTGGCGACTTCGGCCGGAAAGAGCCGCTATGGCCAATATCTGCTGTCCGTATATAGTAGCTTCGTCAGCGAAAGTCGTGTCTAACCGGCCGAAGCCGAAGGTCCGCAATGGTGACGGGGCGGCTTTGCGGCCTTTTGCAATGGCGTGCTTGTTGCTAAGAACGAAGCAGCGCTGGGAACTGCGGGGTAAGGAATGCTGGGCGACGCCGGCGGCGGGCATCTCTTCAACTCGACGTTCGAGAAATGGGAATCTGCAAGCATTGTGAATCCCAGAAGTGGTTTCCGCTTCTGCAGGCATTGGTTCGTCACGCATGTGAGTCGCGGGCAGCCGATGCAGATCACGCTTGAGCCGCTCGAGCCGCAAACCGATAGAGGCGTTCGGCTGATCCTGAGCACGCCGCCCGAGCAGGTGCGCCTCTGGCATCCGCTGGAGCCGGGGACGGTGGAGAAGGGCGGCAAGGTCGTCAGGGTTCGCCTGAGGGGGCTGCAGGCCGAGGGTGCCAAGCTGCAGCTCGACTCTATCGCGCTGTTCGTCGGCAATGACGAGCAACGCAAGATCGATCGCCGGCTGATCGGCGCGATCCCTCTGAACCGCGACTGGCACGAGTTCGCCGTGCCGCTCCGCTCGAGCGATCCGGCGCCGCAGGGACAGCGCTATCTGTCGCTGCGATTTTCAGGAGCGGGCGCGGTGGAGGTCGAGTTCTGCCGCGTCGAGGACCCCGTCGTTGCGACCAGGGTTCTGGCTTCGGCGAAGAGCTTTGCCGCGAGACTGGTGACGGGTTTCCGGCGCACCGCTCCGGCCGGGTCTGGCACAGAAGGATCGTCCGAGGACGGGCAGGCGGGTGTCGAGCCGCCGCTCGTCGTCTCCGGTGTCGCTGCCGAGATCACTCGGGTCGACATCGACGCTGCTGCGGTGCCATCGGCGCCCACGCCTATCTCTTCCGCTCCCGCCAAGTCGAACGTCCTGCTCAATGCGCTCTTCGAGAAATGGAGCGACAACCGGCCGGTACATTGGAGCGTGTCCGCGCCGGCAGGGGTGTCGATCAAGCGAGACGCCACAACGCGGGACCGGCCATTCGCGACGCCCTGCGTGTCGGTGATTTTCGGAAAGTCGCCGGCGAACCACGTCGTTTCCATCGCCCAGCGCATCGATGGCCTGGCTGGCCAGCAGTTCGTCGACGTCGTTGTCGTCGGACGGGCCGAGGTCCGAACGGAGGTGGAGGTCGCCCTTACGGACGCCTCCGGCAAGGTCGTTGCGGGAGCGCGCGCGGTGGTCATCCTCTGGCCGAAGTGGCTCTATCGTACGGCTCGCATCAGGTTGCCGTCGAAGCTCGACGAGGCTGGCCAGCGAGGGATTGCCCTCATCGTTCGGGATGGCAGCGCCAGCCTCGTGCAGGTGGCGTTCGTCGGCGCCGGAATCGCCGGTGCCGAGATCGCCCGGGAGTTCAAGCCGCGTCAGGTCGCGATCGACACCAACGCCGTCGTGAACGGTCGGTTCGAACATTGGTCCGGCAGGCTGAAGCTGTCCATGGCGACGCGCCGGGTGGAGATCACGGACGAATGGCTGCTGACCGGGAAGTCGCCATGCCCTGCGCTCGACGTTCGTCTGACCGAGATCGCGCCGCGCGGCGTGCGCGATGGGCGCGACTATCCCAGCGTTCTGGCGCTCGCGCTCCACGGCGAAATCGTTGGGTCTTATCTGCGGCTGGAAGCGGGGCTCGATTCCCTCCAGATTCTGGCAGGGTCCCCTCGGCAGCTGAGTTTCTGTGCGCGCTCGGCGGGGCCCTCTGGGACGGTGGGCAAGCGGGAGGCCTTGGTCATCCAGCAGATCATCGTCGCCGAGCGTCGACGCATTGCGCCCGACCGGCCGGAATTCGACGTCAAGCGCCTGTTCACGATCCGGAAGAATGTCAGGATCAGCCCGATCGGCGAGTACCAGACGCTGCCAATTCGGGCGGACCATCGTGTTCTTCTCGAGGCGAAGGCCAAGGAGACGCTGCACGATGCCGGGCACAGCCTCGTGTTGATCTTCGAGTTCGCGGGCTTCGTCGATATCGCTCTCGGTGACGTTTGTCTCGGCAGTGGAGCTACGCAGCTGGAAAGCGCCGGGCCTGACCCGCGCGAGGCCATCATGGAGGACCCCAACATCGCCGGGCAGCTGGCGTTGCTCAAAGGGCTCGAACACTGGCAGTCGAAGCAGCCGATCCATGCGATGGTTCCGTCACCGCCGGCGGGTGATGGTGGCCCGGTTGGCTGGACATGGCTGCCCGACTCGAAGTTTTCCGTCGATATCGTCATCTGTGTCTACAACGCCGTCGAGGAGACGCTGGACTGTCTCGAGTCGATCGCCCGGAACACGTCTCTTCCTCACACCGTCACGGTAATCGACGACAAGTCGGGTGATTCGACCCGTCTGCAACTCCGGGCGTACGTTCGCGGCAAGCCGTGGATCCGGTTGATCGAGAACGAGACGAATCTGGGCTATACGAAATCGGCCAATATCGGCATGAGTCGCTCCAGTGCCGAATGGGTCGTGTTGTTGAACAGTGACACGATCGTCACGCCGGGATGGTTGGAAGGCCTGTTCGAGGTGGTGCAGGCCCATCCGAAGGCGGCGATGATCGGCCCGGTGTCGAATGCCGCGTCGTGGCAGTCTGTGCCGGAATTGCACGATGTGAAGGGCGGCTGGAGCAGCAACCCGCTGCCCGAAGGCGTGGGGCCGGAGGACGTGTCGCGGCTCGTAAGCAACCTGTCACTCCGGCAGTTCCCCGAAGCGACCCTGCTGAACGGCTTTTGCACGCTCATGAAGCGGCAGGTGGTCGAGGAGGTCGGCTATCTGGACGAGGCCGCCTTCCCGATGGGCTACGGCGAGGAGAACGATCTCTGCATCCGTGTGAGGAAGGCGGGCTATACGCTGGTGGTCGCCGATCATGTCTACGTCTATCACGTCAAGTCCGCGAGCTTCGGAAGCGCGCGCCGGGCTGAGCTCTCCAAACGCGGCACAGCCCAGCTGGCACTCAAGCATCCCGAGGTCGACATGAAGGCTGTTCAGCGCGAGATGGCCGAGTTGACGTCGCTCACGGAGCTTCGGAAGAGGCTGCGTCGGCATTTGCAGCCCGGCAGCGGTGCGAAAAGCGCGGCTCTGCCGGCCGGGGAGATCGGCAAGCCGACCGCAGTCGGCAGTGTCGCCGTGGCCTGATCGCGGCAGCACGGACCGGGGCTTTCTGGGACAGGGCAGTATTCATGGAAACCGTCAGTGTCA
>Ga0209066_10003614_pt1 | contig 17480 bp, 9 predicted proteins | sample All_14_2_FD_187198 | JGI IMG/M metagenome (GOLD analysis project Ga0209066, IMG submission 187198) | Freshwater microbial communities in response to fracking from Pennsylvania, USA - Allegheny Zone_MetaG_DW_15 (SPAdes) (version 2) ... | reverse complement strand
CAATAAAAGCTCAAAAGCCTTTACTAAACGCATTTAGCAAATTATTAAGAATTAATAAAAATTATTTTCTCCAGCGACTTAAATGAGTGGTGAAAGTGAGCATCGTATTAAAACCGGCTCTAGAATAGACAACAAAACCATAATCGACGCTGAATCGTTTGAAATATAATCCAGTACCGAATGAAAAACCTGCGATTCCTGGACGATCTTCTAATTTCATCTCTTGTCTGCCGTGATAGTCAAACCCAGCACGAATATGTATGTTCTTTGAAGCTAGTATTTCCACTTGATAGGTGAAGTGTCTTGCCAATTTCTCTCCGAAACCTGCAATTTTAACTGGAATTGTATCACCAGTTAATGGATCCAAAGTTGGTTTTAGATTGGGATCAACATATGTTATATCCCATTTATTTAAATGATGTGCTAATAATGAAAACCGAAAAGGTGCATGATTCAACTTATAAGAAACCGCCATTTGAAACTCGGCTGGTAAAGGAGCTCTATTGTTTTCAGTATATGTTTTCAACTGCATTCCAGCATTCTTAACCAATGCAGTAACCAACAGATTTTCATTTTTATGAGTGTAGGTCCCTGCCAAATCCAATCCTAATCCGAAAGAATTGTATATTTCCAACTGAGAATAAATTAAATTCAAATTGGCACCAACAGAAATTCTTGGATTCAATTGCTTCCCAAATCCAGCGCCAATGATACTTTCGAATGGCTTAAATGTACCTTGTGTAGTTCCATTCACATCTGTTCGAGTAAACTCACCATAATTTACATAGCGAATATGGGTACTTAATATACCCACCTTTAATTTGTGAGCATAGGCAACCATCCCATAATTTATTCCACCTGACAATAAGGCCTGATTGATTCCTAAACCTGAATGCATTTTTTCATTTAATAGAGATGGATTGGCAACACCTAGATTAACATCTTGATCTTTTACCGAAATAAAATCGTTGCCCAAACCTGCTGAACGTGCACTGTAATTCAAATCTAAGAGTGAAAATGCAGTATTTCCTCCGGTTTGCGCCCATGTAATATGAGTAAGGACTAGTATAAAAAATAAAAGTAGTTGTTTCATGCTCGTGAACTAACGCAAAAATTTCGTTTAAATTATTCGATTAAATTCTTTTTCCAATTTCTATTGCTTCTAAATCGTGAATTCGATCCCCGGAAATGGAAAAACGCAAAATTGTTTTAACCGAGTGAAAACCTTTAAAACCGCAAGCCCCTGGATTCATCCAAAGCATATTGTATTTCGGATCCATCTTAACCAATAAAATGTGTGAATGGCCACAAATAAATAATTTTGGTGCCCCTTTTTCTAATTCTTCAAATGCCGGCAGTGAATACTTCCCTGGTTTACCGCCAATATGGGTTATGAGCACATCTACTTCTTCGCACTTAAAACGATTGAATTCGGGAAATTCTCTTCTAACCACATAGTCATCTATATTACCGTATACACCTCTCAACGGTTTAAATTTTCTCAATTCATCTATCACCTCCACATTTCCGACATCACCTGCATGCCAAATTTCATCCACATCTTTAAAGTATTCATAGATTTTTGGATCTATAAAACCATGAGTATCTGACATTAAACCTATTTTTTTCACAAAGCGGTGGATTCGGGATTCAGGATTCGGGATTCGGGATTCAGGATTTATTTCATCCAGTTTTCAAGTGCTTTTATTTGTGGGCCGTTTGGCTTATCTAATTTAACCACCGAATATTCTGAATAAAAATTACGGTTTACTTCAGGTAAAGTCAAGTCTATAACTCTTCCAGCTCGAAGAATAGTCAATCTTTTGGCATCGTTATCAAAATAATTCAACCACTTATCTAATTCACCTGCACATAAATATCCATTAACAGCCATGACTTCATCACCTTGCATTAATCCACCCAAATCTGCTGGACCGCTAGGATAAAGTGCCGAAACGAGAAAGTTCCCATTTGTTGGTATGGCTTTAAACCCAAGTCTTCCTGCTGAATATGATTTTGAAGGACGATGAAATAATTCAAGACCTAAGTAGTCTAGACTTTCGGTAATAATTGCCTCATACGGGCTCGTTCCATGCACAAACTCTTTAAAGAAAGGTTCAAAATCAAGACCTGAAATGTTTTTCATCTCAGCTAGATAATCCTCTTCAGATACACCTTTACCTTTTAATGCATAATCAAAATATAGTCGGGTCATGACATCATCCAGCGTAAACTTATTCTTGGTTTCACGCAAGATCATAACATCCATTACAAATGCCAATAGACAACCTTCTGTATAAATAGATACTTTTCTACCTGGTGCACCAGGTACATATCCATCTAACCAAGTGTCGAACGATGATTCTCCAACAGAATAATTAAAGCGAGCATGGTTATCAAAGTGCTTTTGCAATTGCGCATTGAACTCAAGTAAGTATTGGTCTAATGTAAAAACATTGCTTTTCAACAAAAACAAATCGCCCATATAGGTTGTCACACCTTCACATATATAACCTAAGCGTGAATAATTCTCTTTTGTAAAGTCATATGGAAACATTTCAATAGGTCGAATGGTCTTAACATTCCACGTATGATACAATTCATGAGAAGATACACCTAAGAGTTCTTTATACAATAATCCAAAAACCTCATAACTCGGTCCTAAGGTAATTACAGTAGATTTACAGTGCTCAACACCATGATATGCTTTATAAGGTAAAATCTGGAGCAAGAAATGGTATTCATCAACTGGAAACTCAGAGAATTTTTCAATTTGCTTATCGGTAAATGCTTGGAAGTCCTTTTTTAAACGTTTCCAGTCTGGTTTCACCTCCCCGTTAAACCATAAATGAAACAAGGTTCCTCCAGAAGTATAACTTTCGTGCTGAAGTGTTGGTGAGCAAATGAAAGGTGAATCAGCTAATTCATCAAAGTTTTTCGCAAGATATTCCTCTCCTTGTTTTTCCATTGATCCAGCTACTTCCCAAGAAGCAGGTATTGTCAATTTCATACTCGTTGGCGCATCCTTCTGTTCATCAGTAAAAACAAAACAATTGACAGGATTTACATAGAGTTGATCTTTCGATAAAAAAGTAGAACCCGCATTCAAATCCATTGAAAAATAGGCATACTCAACTCGAATGTATGCGGTAGATGTTGTATCTACTTGCCAAGCATCCTTAGTGATTTTTAACGCATCTACGCGCTTATTCTGATCATTGTAAACTTTAAAACCTTTGACATTCTTTGCGAAATTACCCAATTCATATCTCCCTGGTCTCCAACTTGGTATACGAACAATCGTATTGTCATTATGAGTTTCAAACCTAACTTGAAATTGGATATACTGTTGATTGGCATTTTCGATTGACAAAGAATAAGTGACCATAGTTTTAAATTTAAGCTAAAAATACAGATTCTAGAGATTTATAATGGAATGCAAATGACGTTATCATGTTTGGGAAGATCGTCATACGACAGAATTTCTACAAGCTTCGACTTCCGTTCTTTTCCTCCAGCTAATTTGAATAAGCCATATCTTGCGTGACTTCGAATAAAATCTACAATCTCCGCGGAAGAATTGTGCACATTCTCTCGGTCTTCAGAAAATTCGATTATTAGAATCGGCTGGTGTTTTTTTAAGATATTTTGCGCTCCCTTCAACACTTCCAATTCAAACCCTTCCACATCAATCTTTATCATCTTTGGAACAATATCGGTAGGAAACACCTCATCCAATAAATGAACATCTACCTCGTGAGAAACAGCATTTTGCGCCTTAATCACTAACGATGCTCCTCCTCTATTTACTTGCCAATTGTCATAAATCTGTGCTTTTTCGTTCGTTGCGCCTAATGCAAAAGGACAAACTACAATATTGGAGTAACCATTGAGTTGAATATTTTCTTCCAATATTTTTAACGTTGAATAGGAAGCTTCATATGAAAAAACTTGTCCATTTTCGCCCACACATTGAGAAGCGAAAAGTGTCATAACTCCAATGTTTGCTCCAACATCAATGAAACAATCACCCTTCTTTAAGTTTTTTTCTAGGTAATCAAGAATGCCCTTCTCGTACGTTCCCGTTTCATGCAAACTAAGTTCAACCCCTTTATCGATAGAAGGATCTATTCGTAGGTAAAAACCATGAATTGTTTTTAGAATGTAAGAACCAACTTTGGATGGATTTGGAAGAATCCATTTGGGTAAATCAACTGACAATCGACGAATTCCACGAATATCTCGATCTCTCAAGAAACTAATTAATCGGTGACGAATTGGATAATATGTATATTTCCCTGCCGTCACACGAAATAATTAAGCGTAAAGTTCCTCTTGTAATTGTGTGATTTTTGCGTCCGCCAAATAATCATCGTATGGCATCATTTTATCAATCACACCATTCGGCGTTAATTCAACAATACGATTCGCTACAGTATTTACTAATTCGTGGTCATGAGAAGTAAACAACAAAGTCCCTTGATATTCATTCATACCGTTGTTCAATGCCGTAATCGATTCCAAGTCTAAGTGATTCGTTGGCTCATCCATCAATAATAGATTTGCTTTTGCCAACATCATTTTTGACAACATACAACGCACTTTTTCACCTCCAGAAAGAACGTTTGCCGTTTTAAGCGCTTCTTCACCCGTAAATAACATTCGTCCAAGGAACGTTCTTAGGTAAACTTCTTCTTTTTCCTCGTCTGTTTGAGCGTATTGACGCAACCAATCAATCAATGGCAATTTATCTACGAAATAAGCATGATTATCATTTGGTAAATACGCCGTGTTTATGGTTGTGCCATACGTAAATTCACCTGTATCTGGCTTCATGTTACCCGCTAAAATTTCAAAGAAAGCAGTCAAAGCAACTGAGTTTTTAGAAATAAAAGCAATTTTATCTCCTTTATTGACAATTATGTTCAAACCTTGAAACAGTGGTTTACCTTCAGCATTCTTGCTTAAATTTTCAATGCTTAAGATTTGATTACCAGCATCACGGTCCTGGTGGAACGTAATTCCAGGATATTTTCTACTTGAAGGTTGAATTTCTTCGATGTTCAAGTTATCTAACATTTTACGACGACTTGTCGCTTGTTTTGATTTAGAAGCATTTGCAGAGAAACGAGAGATAAAGTCCTGTAGTTCCTTTTTCTTCTCTTCTGCTTTTTTGTTCTTATCAGAACGCTGACGTAAAGCTAATTGTGATGACTGGTACCAGAAAGAATAGTTACCTGTAAACATATTCAGCTTACTGTAATCAATATCGCAAATGTGTGTACAAACTGTATCTAAGAAGTGACGGTCATGCGATACAACGATTACCGTGTTGCGAAAATCCAATAAGAAATCTTCTAACCAACCGATTGTTTTCAAATCCAAGTCATTGGTAGGCTCATCCAGTACAAGTACATCTGGGTTTCCAAAAAGCGCTTGAGCAATCAAAACACGAACTTTCAAATCATTCGAAAGTTCTTCCATTTTCAAGTAATGCTTTGATTCTTCGATTCCAAGGTTGCTCAATAAAGTTGCTGCATCCGTTTCAGCGTTCCAGCCTTCTAAATCAGCAAATTCGCCTTCTAATTCAGCAGTTCGCATTCCATCAGCATCAGAAAAATCTGGTTTTGCATAAAGCGCATCTTTCTCCTGCATGATCTCAAACAAACGCTTGTGACCCATGATTACTGTTTGAAGTACTTCAAATTGATCAAATTCAAAGTGATTTTGTTTCAATACAGCCAAACGCTTTCCTGGCTCCAACTCCACTCTACCTGTGGTAGGATCTTGTTCACCAGTTAATATTTTTAAAAACGTTGATTTTCCTGCACCATTCGCACCAATCACACCGTAGCAGTTCCCTTGGACGAATTTTACATTCACCTCATCAAATAAAACACGCTTACCAAATTGCAGGGATAAATTGTTAACTGAAATCATAACTCACTCTAAATTTGGCGCAAAGATACGGAAAGAATTATGAATTATGAATTGATTATTCCAGATTACAGATTACAGATTGAAGATTACAAATTACATCTTCATAATTCATAACTCATAATTCATAATTCATAATTTCAAGACAACCATTTCAAATTACGTGCATACAGCATTATAAAAATTGCAGAGATCAGCACACCCCAGATTACAGCGTAGCTTGGTATATCGGTTGGACTGACAAATAGATACAAATTAGCGATTGTAGCGAGGTTGTAGATAATGTATATATGGAATCCAATTTTTCGCCCTTTCCACATGCTAAGTACTCCATAAAAACCAAGAATCACAAGTGCAATACTCACTGCGCTAGCTTCGTAGAAATGTCGATTCAATGCTTCATTCATCCGCTGGACTTGTTCAAAAGCATCCGCAACATCTCCCATTCCTGTACTTCTCATTTTCTCAGTGGAAACAGCTAAATCAGCTCGTTGTTTCACAATTTCGGTCGAACTAGTTGGACCGTAGATCAAAGAACCAACCACACTCACAAAAGACAAACCTAAAGAAATGAAACTTAAAATACACAGTACAGTTAATAGCCTAGGTCTTGGCTTGTTATCACTATGAGAATTCTCAGGATTCATTTCCATCTTAATTTAATTTTGCCTTTACAAAAGCGGCACTTTTCTGCATCAAAGGATGCAAATATTGGTCATTTTCAATGAATGGAACATGTGTTCTATATTCTGTAAAAAGTTCTTCAATTACTTGAGAAGAATTCAACGGTCGTCTGAATTCCAACGCTTGAGCGGCATTCATCAATTCAACTCCCTGAATAGTGAAACAATTTTCTACAACTCTGTATAATTTCGTTGCTGCATTTGCCCCCATTGAAACATGATCTTCTTGTCCATTAGAGGAATCAATTGTATCAACCGAAGCAGGAGTGCATAATTGCTTATTTTGACTTACAACCGATGCTGCTGCATATTGTGGAATCATAAATCCTGAATTCAAGCCTGGATTTGCCACTAAAAACGCTGGCAATCCGCGTGTTCCTGAAATTAACTTATAGACTCTTCGTTCCGAAATACTTCCCAATTCTGCCAATGCAATCGCTAAAAAGTCCATGGAAATAGCCAGTGGCTGTCCATGGAAATTCCCTGCAGAAACGACATCATCTTCATCTGGGAAAATCGTTGGATTGTCGGTCACAGCATTAATTTCACGTTCTACAATTAGCGCACAGTAATCGATTGCATCTTTTGATGCTCCATGCACTTGAGGAATACAACGAAACGAATACGGATCTTGCACATGTGCTTTTTCCTGCGTAATAATTTCACTTCCCGCCAATAATTCTCTAAAAATAGAAGCCGTTTGAATTTGTCCTTGTTGGTTTCGAATTTCATTGACGTTTGACTGAAAAGGATTCAACCTTCCATCATATCCTTCTAATGACATAGCGGCAACTCTGTTCCAATTTGACCACAATTGTTGTGCTCTTGAAACAGACCAAGAAGCATAAGAACTCATAAATTGCGTCCCATTCAACAAAGCTAGTCCTTCTTTCGATTGCAAAACAATAGGTTCTAAATGTAAGGCTTTCAACACTTCCATACTTGGACGTTTTTGTCCTTGAAAGAAAACCTCTCCTTCTCCTAAAAGTGGCAACGATAAATGCGCCAATGGAGCTAAATCTCCCGAAGCACCAAGACTTCCTTGTTGATAAACAACCGGTAAAATATTGTTATTGAAAAAATAAATTAAGCGTTCTATTGTTGCTACTTGAACACCAGAACTACCATGAGATAAACCGATAACTTTTAAGAGCAACATACGTTTTACCAATTCTTGTGGAACTTCTTCACCTGCTCCACAAGCATGAGAAAGCACTAAATTTCGCTGTAATTGCTCTAGGTCACTTTCTTCAATTGCAGTATTGCACAAAGAACCGAAACCAGTATTAATTCCATATATTAATTTATCCTGGCGCTTGATTTTCTCATCCAAAAATGTTCTGCATTTCTGAATAGCGATTCTAGCCTCATTTCCCAATTCAATAGTATGGTGACCATGTAAAATCTCATCTACTTCTTGAAGAGAAATCCACGTGTTATTTATGGTGTAATTTTTCATTAGTTATCGGTACTAAATAATATTTTTTAATGCGCTGGATTGCTGATTAGTTTGTGGATTACCTCATCGATACTCATTTCCACTTGGTCACCTGATTCCATGTTCTTCAGTAAAACAAGTTCTTCATTCATTTCTTGCTCTCCAATAAGCGCCACATATTGCACTTTTCTGTCGTTCGCATATTTCATTTGCTTTTGAATCTTTGCTGAAGTAGGATAGATTTCACAATCAATTCCATTGGCACGGACTTCATGCATTAATTTCATGCAATAGTTTTGCTCCTTCTCTCCAAAATTCACAAATAAAAGGGTTAATCCTTGGTCTGTTTCCTTCGGAAATAATTCCAATTCAGTAAGAACGTCATAGATTCTATCGGCACCAAAAGAGATTCCAACACCTGACATTCCTGACATTCCGAATAGTCCTGTTAAATCATCGTAACGTCCACCACCACAAATACTTCCCATCTTCACACCGTTCGCCTTCACTTCAAAAATAGCTCCTGTGTAATAATTCAAACCTCTCGCTAGAGTGATATCAAATTCCAACTCCGCTTTTTGTAATCCAAGTGAGTTGATTTGATCGAAAACAAATTCTAATTCTCCAATTCCTTTTAAACCTATTTCACTTGATGAAAGGAAGGATTTCATTTTCTGAACTTTCTCTTCATTCGTTCCAGTGAAAGAAAACAACGGTTGAATTTTTTCAATTGCTGTTGCAGAGACGCCTTTTTCAAGCAATTCTTTAACAACACCTTCTTCGCCTATTTTATCTAGCTTATCAATCGCAACTGTGATATCTATAAGCTTGTCGCTTTCTCCACTCACTTCTGCTATACCTGACAAGATCTTACGGTTGTTTATTTTGATCGTAAAGCTCGGCAATTGTAAGTTTGTCAATATTTCATCGAAAAGCAAGACAAAATCAACTTCATATATAAGTGAATCGCTACCTACAACATCCGCATCACATTGAAAAAACTCTTGGTAACGCCCGTGTTGTGGACGATCAGCTCTCCAAACTGGTTGAATTTGGTAACGTTTAAATGGAAAAGACAATTCATTTTGGTGTTGTACAACAAAACGTGCAAAAGGAACTGTTAAATCGTAGCGAAGTGCTTTTTCTGCTAATGAATTGGCAAAACGAGCAAGATTTTTTTCTTCCAAAGCCTGGGTGTCAGCTTTGAGCATTTTATCACCTGAGTTCAAGATTCTAAAAATGAGTCGATCACCCTCTTCGCCATATTTTCCCATCAAAGTAGATGAAAGCTCAAAAGAAGGCGTTTCGATTGGCGAAAAACCGTATTTCTTAAATGAACTTTTAATTGTATCGAAAATATATGTTCTTCTCGCTACTTCTATTGGTAAAAAATCACGGGTTCCTTTCGGAATGGAAGGTTTCTGAGCCATTTAATTGAATTTGCTGCAAATTTAGGTAAAAGACTTTAAGAAGAAAGACTTTCCTTGAAAGGGATTACAGAAATCGGACTTTAGGATTAAATTTTATCCTTTCCTAACCATCTCAACACATTATTGAACCAAATCTCGTCCGATTCCTTTTGTGTTAAGATGTTTGCCTCTACTGCGAAATCAATTACGCGACCTGGGTATGAACGAGCAACTCCCTCCATTTCTCCCAATGGATACGGATCATCCAATCCAGCCACAATTTGATCTGAACCTACACGAATTTTTAATAATTGTAAGGTATAAGCATCATGCACCAGTGTGTCAAAAAACAAATTCTTGTGTCCCAATGCAGCTCTTGGGTCATGTGTACCTTCGAATAGATCAGGTCGACCATCATATCCTTGTAAACGACGACCGTAATTCGCCTGGCCTAACATGCATCCGTGTGCAAAACAAGTGCGAATATTTGGGAATTTGTTCACGTAATCTTTAAGTGAATAAAAATGTAACGTATCTGCAGTTTGTGCCATCATCCAAACCAAGTGGAAGCGCCAAAATTGATCTTTCAATTTCACCATTTTCTCCCCATCGTAAGGATGGATTTCAATTGCTAAACCATAGTGATTGGCTAATTCAAAAATTGGTTCTACACTGTCATCAACAACTGATAGCCATTCGCCTTCTGCATTCAAAAAGTGAGTAGGCAAACACAACAAATTCATTTTTAAGTCAACGACGCAACGTTCAATTTCCTTTAAGGCATCTTCTAAATGTCGCGGCTGAACGACAAATCCACTTGTAAATTTGTCTGGACGTCTTTGTTGAACACTGGCATTGAAATCATTTTGCCAGCGTATCGCATCATTCGTATCTTGTCTTTCCCAACCGTTGCAATAAACTTGTGAAAGATTGAGCATAACACCGTGGTCAATTTTATATTTGTCCATCCATTCCAACTTCTCATTGAAGAAAAAACTCGGATCTGTTATAGGTCGCGACCAATCATCTTGACGCATGAACTTTTTATCCTCATCAATCCAAAACAATTTTTTCTCCTTCATGAACTTAGGAATCTCATTTGGCTCCGGAAGCAAATGGCCATGCCCATTAATTTTGAATTTTTTCATTTGGTTGCGAGTTGATCTAAATAAAGTTTCTCAAAAATAAAGAAAACATATCATTGGACTACTGAAAATAAATGCAAAAAAAACGGTGCTATTACTAGCACCGTTTTAAGTATAATTCTATTATTTATTTTGTCAAAATGATGCGTTCATGAAGAACGGTAGTTCCTACTTCAATCTCAACTGAATAAACACCTTCACCAAAATTCGTCAAATCAACGTTGACTTCTTCTAATTTTTGTGTATTATCAATCGATTGAACAATTCTACCTGCTGCATCAATCACTCGGATTTTCTCAATCGACTCACCAGTTGTTTTTACAACAAATAAACCATTTGTTGGATTCGGGAATACAGAAAGACTAAAGTCGATTGTCTCCTCTATATCGGCACAACCAACTGTAATTGGCTGTTGATTTGAACCTGAACAACCATTTGCATCGATGTAGTTGTAGACAATTGTAAAGACACCATATCCTGATACACTTGGGTCAAATTGTCCACCAGAAACACCTGTTCCACTATAAACACCACCTGTCGGGGAGCCTTCTACAAGTGTATATGCTGGTGCATTGATACAAATATCAGCCAATGGAGCAAAGGTAACAGTTGGAACCGTATTCGGATTTGCTACAGCACTTCCTACAGCACTTGTACAACCGTTAACTGTTTGCGAAACGAAATAAGTACCTGGCATTGTTACAGTTATTAAAGACGTTGTTTCACTTGTCGACCACATCAATGATCCAGTTGCAGATGTCAACAAATCAGAAGTGCCACATTTATCTAAAACAGTAATAAGTGGAGTTGCAGGAATAGCATTAGGTGCAGCGATTCCTGTTCCTGCTGCACTTGTACAACCACCGATTGTTTCTGTAACAGTATACGTTCCAGATAAAGAGACAATGATTGTGCCTGTTGTTTCACCAGTTGACCATAAATATGGACCTGTTCCTGAAGCTGTCAAAATAGAATTTCCACAATTATTTACAACAGTAACAACTGGTGCTGCAGGTCCAGGAGCAGGATTAGCAATTCCTGATCCAGTCGCACTAGTACAACCGCCAACAGTTTGTGTCACTGTATATGTTCCAGCAACCGAAACAGTAATAGACGAAGTAGTTGCACCATTTGACCATAAGAACGAACCGCTTCCACTTGCAGTTAAAACTGAGTTTCCACAATTATCTGTTACAGTCACAACTGGAGCAGATGGTGCAGATGGGTCAACCAAAGAAGCAGACAACGAATTTGAAGGACAAGCTGCTGTGAATAAAACTGAGTACCCGCCTGCTGTCAAACCGTTAATTACGTATGGAAGAGTTATACCAGAAGCAGATCCAGTTGCTGAACCTGTCCAAGAAATATCTCCAGAACCAGTACCATTAATAGTAATAGATCCATTTGAAGCTCCACAAATTGTTGGATTCACAAGAGTTCCTAATGTAATTGTTGGAACTACCAATGGAGCAGCTATACCTGAACCAGCTGCGCTAACACACGAACCAGCAGTTTGCGTTACACTGTATGTTCCTGCAGAAGTAACCGTGATTGATGATGTTGTTGCGCCAGTAGACCATACTAAATTAGATCCAGTCGCACTTAAAACTGAGTTGCCACAGTTATTCGTAACTGATACAATTGGTGCAGACGGTACAGATAATGGTGCCGCGATACCTGACCCTGCTGAACTAACGCAACCACTAACAGTTTGAGTTACTGTATACGTTCCAGCCGTTGTGACCGTTACAGAAGCTGTTGTTTCACCTGATGACCACAATAAACCTGAGCCTGTAGCACTTAAAACTGAGTTTCCACAATTGTTGGTTACTGTTACAACTGGGGCTGATGGAATAGCAATTGGTGCTGCAACTCCTAATCCAGCTGAGCTTGTGCAGCCACCAACTGTTTGAGTTACTGTATAAGTTCCTGCAGTAGTCACTGTAATTGACGTTGATGTGGCTCCAGTTGACCATAATAACCCTGTTCCAGTTGTACTTAAAACTGTGTTTCCACAGTTATTTGTTACTGTAACGACAGGAGCCGATGGTGCCGCTGGATCAACTAAAGAAACGGATAAAGGAACTGAAGGGCAAGATGCTGTGAAAATAATCGAATAAGCACCAGCACTTAAATTGGTAATAACATATGGTAAGGTAATACCTGTTGCGCTGCCTGATGCTGCACCAGACCATGAAATGTTCCCTGTTCCCGTTCCATTAACGGTAATCGATCCATTTGATGCCCCACAAACTGTTGGATTAACAAGCGTTCCCTGTGTTATGACAGGCTGAGCTAATGGCGCTGCAACTCCTGAACCAGATGCACTTGTACATCCACCTACCGTTTGAGTTACAGTGTATGTTCCAGCCGTTGGAACGGTAATAGAAGCTGTTGTTGCTCCTGTTGACCATAATAATCCTGTTCCAGTTGCACTTAATACTGAGTTTCCACAGTTATTAGTTACCGTTACAACAGGCGCTGATGGAACAGCTAATGGTGCCGCAACTCCTGAACCAGAAGAACTTGTACATCCACCTACTGTTTGAGTTACTGTGTATGTTCCAGCAGTTGGAACGGTGATAGAAGCTGTTGTTGCTCCAGTTGACCATAACAATCCTGTTCCAGTTGTACTTAAAACTGAGTTTCCACAGTTATTAGTTACCGTTACAACAGGCGCTGATGGAACAGCCAATGGTGCCGCAACTCCTGAACCAGAAGCACTTGTACATCCACCAACCGTTTGAGTTACTGTGTATGTTCCAGCCGTTGGAACTGTAATAGAAGCTGTTGTTGCTCCTGTCGACCATAATAAACTTGTGCCTGTAGTACTTAAAACTGAGTTTCCACAGTTGTTAGTTACAGTAACAACAGGCGCTGATGGAACAGCTAATGGTGCCGCAACTCCTGAACCAGCTGCACTTGTACATCCACCAACTGTTTGAGTTACTGTGTATGTTCCAGCCGTTGGAACTGTAATAGAAGCTGTTGTTGCTCCAGTTGACCATAACAATCCTGTTCCAGTTGTACTTAAAACTGAGTTTCCACAGTTATTAGTTACCGTTACAACAGGCGCTGATGGTACAGCCAATGGTGCCGCAACTCCTGAACCAGCAGCACTTGTACATCCACCTACTGTTTGAGTTACTGTGTATGTTCCAGCTGTTGGAACGGTGATAGAAGCTGTTGTTGCTCCAGTTGACCATAACAATCCTGTTCCAGTTGCACTTAATACTGAGTTTCCACAGTTATTAGTTACTGTTACAACAGGCGCTGATGGCACAGCTAATGGCGCTGCAACTCCTGAACCAGCTGCACTTGTACATCCACCAACTGTTTGAGTTACTGTGTATGTTCCAGCAGTTGGAGTCGTGATAGAAGTTGTAGTTGCCCCTGTCGACCATAATAAACTTGTGCCTGTAGTGCTTAAAACTGAGTTTCCACAGTTGTTAGTTACAGTAACAAGAGGAGTCGAAGGAGTAGCGTTAACAGTTATGTAATTCAGTAAAACTTCAGAATCAGATCCACCACCATTTGTAGCAACAAGAGTTACATCAAATGTTCCGGCTGCAGCATATGTAACCGTAGGATTTGCAGCTGTAGATGTTGCAGGTGTTCCTCCCTCAAATGTCCACAAATATGAAGTAGGTGAACCTGTTGAAGTATTTGTATAAGTTACAGTTTGACCAGCACACAAAGTCGTTGGTGTTCCTGTAAAACTTGCAGTAGGAGGCGTAGATGAAACAACTCCTGTTAAATTGATATTATCAACAAATAATCTATTTCCGTAACCAGATAAATTTTTGAAAGCTACAATGACTTTAGAGTTTCCGATATAAGGCGTTAAATTCACTGTTTCTGTTCTCCACTGAGCTGCTGTTGGAGTAAAAATAGTAGTGACTGCTGGTGCAGTTGCTAACACTGTATTTGATTTTGAATAAACACTTGTAAATGTTACACCGCAATCAGAAGAAACTAACACTTCTAATCCATCAAAATTAGCTGCATTATAAGGTGCATATGCTACATCGAATTGCAATTGTGCTGAAGATAAGCCTGTAAAACTTGCACCCGGTAGACGAACCTCATCATCATCTGAATCATTAAACGTAAAATTATCGAACATCATTGAGTTTCCTGCAGTTGGAACGAAACCAGCGGCAGTTGTTCTCACCCAAGTTGTTCCTGATGCATTGTTATTTTGAATAGACCATCCAACTGGAGGGAAGGTTGCTACTGTGAATCCTTCAGAAATTGGCAAAGCGACACCGTTTGCATCTACAACAAGAATGTAATTAGTTTTCGTTTCTGTGTCAGAACCAAAAGCATTTGTTGCTGTTAGGGTAATTGTATTTGATCCAACAGTGTTAAAAGTAACTGTAGGGTTCGTTGCAGTTGATGTCGCAGGAGTCGCTCCAGCACCAAAATTCCATAAATACGACGCAGCGCCCGTTGATAAATTAGTAAAAGTAACAGTTGATCCAGCACAAATTGTTGTTGGTGTTCCTGTAAAATCTGCAACAGGTGGTGTTGTAGTCGCGTTACAGTACATTTCAAAATTAAATGTCCCTTCATCGCAATCATTTGTTGCAAATGAGACATTTCCAGTGAATGCCCCGCCAACAGCTGAATTAAAATTAACTGTAAAAGTCGTGGAAGCACCAGCTGCCAAAGTTGTTGATCCAAATCCTGTTCCTAAGGTATAACCGGTTCCTGTTACGGTAATAGGATTCGTCAACGTTAAATTCGTCGAACCTGAATTTGTTACAGTAAAAGTTGCAACTATCGGTGTTCCCGCTGAAGTTGAACCTAAATCTGCATAACCACCATCTAAAACATTCAGAGAACTAAGTGTAACATCAATTTCACCAGGAGTTGTTGCATTAAATCTAAAATTATCGATATAAATATTATTTCCATTCGCGGCAACAGCTCTAATTCTAAACTTAACATTCTTAGAGGTTCCAGTAACAAAAGGTAATAAATTGATTGTTTCAGTTCTCCAATCAGTTGTGCCAACAGGGGTATAATATGACCCGAGTGTAGTGTTAATGACATCCAATGCAGTACCTGTCAAATCATAAATTGGCGCTGCATTCCATGTTGCTCCACAGTTTTCAGAAATTTCGATGTAGAGTCTTTCGTAGTTAGCTGGTGTATTGTTTCTTCTACGGTAAGCAACATCAAATTGAATATTGGCAGCAGTTGCATTACATGGAAGAACGAAAATTGGTGTTATTAAATTCTCAGTTCCACCAGTCGTATTACCAAAACCAGGCATTTGCGCCGCAACATTATCTAGAACACCAGTAATAGATGTCGCAGCACCACCAAGCCATTCATAACAATCGCTATTTGCATTGTTTACAACCCATTTAATATCTGGAGGAAATTGTCCACCATCGAAATTCTCAATAAAAGGTGCTTCTAAACCATTTGACACCATAAATTGAATACTACTTGTATCTAGAGAAGGTGAAGGATCAACTATTCCATTAGGCAATGTTGACCATGTTTTAAAGGTATGTGCACCAAGTACAGTTGTAAATGCTGGTAGAGCTACAGTTGCTGAGTTTCCTGGAGTAATTGATCCAGTCCATGCAAAAGTTGTTGTGGTTCCATTATCGATTTTATAATTAACTGTAGCTGAAGTTAAATTATTTGACCCTCTATTTCTAAGCACAACCGAAGGTGTTATACTTCCAACACAATTATCTCCAACTGGATTCAATACATTCACGACAGCGGCATCACTTGGATTTGGTGGTACACAAGCATCAGAAGTTATTAAAAGTGCCCTTCTTGGACTAGCTTCTAATACAATTCGCATACGCATTTTCTGATCATTTGTAAATATATTCATACACAAATCATCCGTATAATCCATATAATTCTCAATCATATCAACTCCTGCGTCAGGCGCAGCTGTGCAGGAATTGGTTCCGACTGGACAACCAAAGTTTGCAGCAGCCGCTAACGGAGTATCATTACAAAAGTCATCAACAGTACAACCACCATCTCCCCAAATGTGACGCAGACCTAACCAATGTCCAATTTCATGTGTAGCAGTTCTTCCTTCGTTGTATGGTCCAGGAAAACCAGTAACGGCACTTTTTCCAATTGAACTATATAAAAATACCACTCCATCAGTTGCTGCAGACTGAGTTCCACAGCCCATTCCACCTAAAGGTGATTCTGGAAATTGTGCATATCCTAAAACCCCACCGCTAATATTACAGACCCAAATATTCAAGTATCTATCTGGACTCCATCCTAAAGTTGCAGTCGCTACGCCTCCATTGAAGGTATAAGTTTTAATTGTTCCATCAATGTAACCTGTTGTAAAAGGTGGTGCTGAAAAACCAGCTGTAGTTCGATTGATACGATTTACTCCATTCTCACCAACTGGGAATGCAGAACCATTCGGTCTTCTTTGTGCCATACAAAATTCAATTTCTGTATCAGCACCAGATGGATGTGTATTGTATCCATTTGTTCCTAAAATTCTTCGAAAATCCTCATTAAGCACATCTAGCTGCGTTTGCATCGCTGCATAAGAAATATTTGTCCCACTACCAACTGCTTCTCCATTATGGATAACGTGAAAAACAACAGGAATTTGGTAAACTCCGCCAACAATTAGTGCGCTTTGATTAAAGACAGTACTTTCTTCAATCCAGTTTTCAAATGATTCTTTGGATTCAAGTGTAGGATTATTTTGACGACGGATTTCCTCCATTTCGTCTGTGTAACAGCGGACGGTAGCTTGAGCATTAAGCTCAATCGAAAAAAGATTAAAAATTAGAATGCAAAAAAGCGCAATACGCCAAGAGGAGTAATTCAATTTCATAATTTCATAGTTTAGCAC
>Ga0209066_10003611_pt1 | contig 17494 bp, 13 predicted proteins | sample All_14_2_FD_187198 | JGI IMG/M metagenome (GOLD analysis project Ga0209066, IMG submission 187198) | Freshwater microbial communities in response to fracking from Pennsylvania, USA - Allegheny Zone_MetaG_DW_15 (SPAdes) (version 2) ... | reverse complement strand
ACCTTATTATTAGTTCAACCTTAGTAGAAATTATAATGCAACAACATTAACCTTATTACCTTATTTTGTACTTAGTTAAAATAAAGACTAGTTCTTATATCGCATCCATTTCCACATCTCGGCCCAGGTGTACTTTTTGCCGTACATCAAAATACCTACACGGTAAATTTTAGCTGCAAAAATTGTTACGATTATAAAGGTTATAACTAGGAGTGATGCAGATAGCGCTAGTTGCCAGCCAGGTACTCCAAAAGGTAAGCGGGTAAGCATAACCACCGGCGATGTGAATGGAATCATTGAGAACCAGAAAACCAGTGGGCTATCGGGCGATTTTATTCCACTAATCATAACAAAAAGTGCAAGAATAAGCGGAAGGGTTATTGGTAAAACCAGTTGCTGTGTATCGGTAATGTTCTCGACAGCCGAACCAACCGCTGCGTATAATGCAGCGTATAGCAAAAATCCAACAAGGAAGTAGAAAATAAAACCGCCAATTATCAGTACAAAGTTTTGATTTTTAAGTGCAGTTATAAAACTTTCGCCCTCGCTGGGTTCAATATCGGTAGGGATTGTGGCCATATCAACACCTTGTTGTCCCATCATATCCTGTGCTGTCTTAACTTGCTCGATGCTTGCTTTTTGCCCTTTCTCGGTAACAAAACTTAGCCCAACGGTTGCTAAACCAAATGTTAGAATTACCCAAATAAAGATTTGTAACAAGCTAACTGATGCCAAACCGAAAATCTTGCCCAGCATCAAGTTTATTGGCTTTATTGACGAAATAATAACCTCGATAACACGGTTGTTTTTTTCCTCAATAACACCCTGCATAATTTGGTTACCCATCAATAGAACCATCATGTACATCAGGAAGCTAAGGATGTATGCAATTCCCATGGTAATTAGGGTGTTGCTTTCCTTTTCTTCGCCATCTTTTGTAACCTTCACTGTGCGAAGATTTACTTCGGTTTTTACATCATCTAAAATTTTATCGAGATTCTCGATGTTGTATGACTTTAACTTGCGGGTTTCTATTTCCTTCTCAAGTGAATTCTCAATATGCGATATCACATCGATTGAAGGCTGTTTTTGTGAGTAAATTGTAAGTTTTGGTGTGATTTTTTCGGATGTGCTGTCAATTGCAAGTAGGGCGTAATATCCCGATTCCTCCAAGGTGTTTTTTAATTTATCGACAGGAGTGTCGCTGATATAGCTAAACTTTAAATACTCGGTTTGAGGAACAGCATCAGCAAAATTGCCAGTATTGTCAATTATTGCAATGCTTTTTACATCGGTATCTTCCATTGTTGCAAGGTACGATGGAAGAACCATCATTGCTGCAAAGAAAATTGGAGTAAGAAGAGTTAGTATGATAAACGACTTTTTTCTAACCCTTGTCATAAACTCGCGTTGGAGTATAAGATATATCTGTTTCATTACTCTTATTTTTTAGGTTGATGAATTAGTTGTTTGATAAACCATGAGTTTTGTTGTACTCGCTTACCACTTTTATAAAGATATCGTGCATGCTTGGTACAACTGGGTTGAACGATACGACTTCGGCGTGAGGAATAATGCTTTGAAGCAACTTGTTGCTTTCAGCAGGGTTTGCTACTTTAACCTGTAGTTTAGGTACAGCGTTTTCGATGTTGTTGTTGATAATCTCGAACATTCCTCCCAGATTGTTTACAATGGCATCGTAGCTACCACGGTAGCCAACCTCGAAGATATTGCTGCCGTAGTTCATTCTAACATTATCAACTTGTCCGCTAAGGATATTTTTTGATTTGTTGATAAGGGTGATATGGTCGCATAAATCCTCTACAGTAGACATGTTGTGAGTTGAAAAGATAATTGTAGTTCCCTTCTTCTTTAGTTCAAGGATTTCATCCTTTATAAGTTGAGTGTTAATTGGATCGAAACCGCTGAATGGCTCATCAAATATAAGAAGTTCAGGCTCGTGAATTATAGTAACCATAAACTGCACCTTTTGCGCCATACCTTTCGATAGTTCTTCGATTTTCTTATCCCACCAGCTTTGAATCTCAAATTTCTCGAACCAATACTTTAGGCGTTTCATTGCATCGTTTCGGCTCAGACCTTTAAGTTGAGATAAGAAAAGGGCTTGCTCTCCAACCTTCATTTTTTTATATAATCCTCGTTCCTCGGGAAGGTATCCAATTTTGTAGATATCGTTGGCTTCAAGTTTTCGGCCATTGAACAGCACCTCGCCTTTATCGGGGCCTGTTATTTGGTTGATAATTCTAATAAGGGTTGTTTTTCCTGCACCATTTGGTCCTAACAGTCCATAAATGGTGCCTTTAGGAACCATAATGCTAACATCGTCGAGCGCAAGGTGGCCCGAATAGCGTTTTTCAATACCGTGTGCTTCTAGTAGGTTCATAGTTGGGAATATTTAATGTATTATTTGTTAATTCTAAGAGTTAGACTAATAAGTTTTGATTTGTTACATTTTTCGAAAATCTTTTATCTTTTTTATTTAAGACGCAAACAAAGGTAAAAGTTTAATTAAATCTCAAAATCGTTAAACTGTTAAAAAAAGTTTGAGCGGTACACGAATTCGAATAATTCATTGTAACCGCTCATTTTGTGTGATTTATGAAAAAGACTTCAACTACTCAAAATATCCTCGCATTCGTTCAAAAAACGATGTTTGTTCCTTTGGATCGGGAGCAAAACTTGGCGACTTCGACATCTTTTCGATAATCGCTTTTTCGTCTTTGCTTAGGCTCTTTGGTATATAAACGTTTATGGCAACAAGCAAATCGCCACGGTTGTAGCTGTTAACCTCGGGCAGTCCCTTTCCTCTTAATCTCAAAATTTTGCCGGGTTGAGTTCCTGGCTCTATCTTGATTTTTACTTTTCCATCAATTGTGGGAATTTCTATTGGAGCACCAAGTATTGCATCGGGTATGCTAACGCTTAGGTTGTAAATAAGGTCATTGCCATCGCGGATTAGTTCGGGATGCTTCTCTTCCTCAATTATTACTAGCAAATCGCCTGGAACACCACCTCTGCGGGCTGCATTTCCTCTACCAGACACATTAAGTTGCATTCCTTCAGCAACTCCAGCAGGAATTTTTATGGTGATAACCTCGTCGTCGCGAACAACACCTTCTCCACTGCAGGCCTTACATTTGTTGTTTATGGTTTTTCCTTCGCCATTACAGGTGGGACAAGGCGATGTGCTTTGCATTTGCCCAAGAATGGTGTTGGTTACGCGGGTAACATACCCCGATCCTCGGCAAGTTGAACAGGTGGTAAATCCCGAAGAGCCTTCGGCTCCAGTTCCATCGCACGATTTACAGTTAACGTACTTATTAACCTTGATTTTTTTCTCAACGCCATTTGCAATCTCGGAGTAGTTTAGCTTAACTTTTACGCGTAAATCGGTACCACGAGCAACTCGACGTCCACCTCTTCCGCCACCACCACCAAATCCACTGAATCCTCCAAAACTGCCAAAATGACCGCCAAAGATGTCGCCAAACTGCGAGAAGATGTCCTCAATATTCCAGTCGTGTGAGTAACCACCACCAGAACTACCCATTCCAGCGTGACCGAATTGGTCGTATCGGGCGCGTTTATTGTCATCGCTTAAAACCTCGTAAGCCTCGGCGGCTTCTTTAAACTTATCCTCGGCTTCCTTATCTCCAGGGTTCTTGTCGGGGTGATACTGAATGGCCTTTTGTCGGTAGGCTTTTTTTATTTCCTCCTTGCTGGCACTCTTGCTAACGCCAAGTATCTCGTAAAAATCTCTTTTTGTTGTCATAACTTCAGTTTAGCTTATTCGCCCACAACTACCTTTGAGAATCGCATTACTTTATCGTTAAGCATATACCCTTTTTGAACTACGTCTACAATTTTACCTTTTTGCGCTTCGTCTTGAACAGGAAACTTTGTGATAGCCTCGTGCAAATCGGTGTTCAGTTCCTTTCCAACAGCATCAATCTCCTTAACACCTTTTGATTTTAAGAACTCGTTGAATTTGCTCACGATTAGCGATAGTCCATCCTTAACTGCGTTAATATCGGTTGCAGTTTCTATTACTTTTAGAGCTCTGTCCAGATCGTCAACAACAGGAAGTAAATCTTTTAAGACTTCCTCTGAACCATACTTTAGAATATCAGATTTCTCGCGAAGAGTTCTTTTACGGTAGTTATCGAATTCGGCTGAGAGACGAAGGTATTTGTCCCTCATATCCTCAAACTGACCTGCGAAATCAATAGTTTCCTCTTTTTTGTCGGACTCAGGTTGAGTGGTTTGCTCATTCTCAACAGCGATATTCTCCTCCGCTTGTGCGGTTTGAGTATCATTTACTTCTGTAGTTTTTTTCTCCTCTGCCATCTCTTCGTTATGCTTGTGTTTCTTGCTCATAGTTCAATATGTAGTATTTTATTTAATTATCATCTAAATGTTTCGCCTGAAATCATCAAAAGTTGTTCCATTAAACAGATTGCGTCAAAATGGCACAAAGTTAGGAAAAGGAATGGAAATAGATGCGAATATGAAAAAGTTAGTTGAGAGGAATTAACCCCTCAAGGGTTCAAAACCCTTGAGGGGGTTGACGAAAATAGCGTATCTGTTCCGATACGCTATTCATCTTTATTCTAACTCTTAAAAACTATTTTTTCTTTCCCTTTTTACCATCTTCCTTTGGTTTTTCAGACTCATCGGGAGCAAAAAGACCATTGCGCGATAGTAGATGGTCTAAATTTGCAACTCCGTAAACTACAATTGCTGTCACAATTGATGTGTGGTTTGAATATTCAGGTGGGCATTTTTCGTATGTGTCGCGCTCAGTATGCCAAATTTCGCCGTAGCTAAAATCGTAGCCATTAATATCTTCGGTACCGAATTGGAATGTGGGTACTCCCTGAACAATAAATGGTGCGGTATCGGTACCACCTGGAGATTTAGGCTTTGGACGAGGAGTTGCTTTGCGAACCGCGAATGGGAAATTTGAGTTGATTCCATTAATTGGTTTGCAAATAGTTTCAAAGTCACCTAACATTGCCTCTGGAACAGTTATGCTGGTTGCTACTGTAGGTCCTCCGTCGCGGTTAAACATTGCTGAAATTTTGTCCATTTTATCAGTGTTGCTTTGAACCCATGCGGTTGATCCTAAAAGACCAAATTCTTCGCCCGACCATAAACAAACAAGAATTGTGCGTTTGGGTTTGCCGCCTGCTTTCATAATTAAACGAGCCGCTTCCATGGCAGGAGCAACTCCCGAAGCGTCATCAACAGCACCTGTTGCAACATCGAATGCATCGAGGTGGCCACCCATAATAACATACTCATCGGGGAATTCAGTTCCTTTAATTACACCGATTACAGTGTGATAGGGGATAGGCCCTGGACGGAAATGGTTGCGAATGTCAAACTCCAACTGGAAGTACCTACGCTCTTTTGCCATTTGCTCAATCATCTTATACTGATGCTCATCGAGTTTGATATCTGGTACTTTGGGCAGATTATCCCAAGTCATTTTATCGATATTTTTTCTGTCGTATAAAGCATTTATTGGTGTTGAGCTCGATTGGATTATACCTAATATTCCGGCATCAACCATTTGCTTGTAGAAAAGTCCTGGTTCCTCAATCATTGGCATTAGTTCCTTTTGCTGGCCGTTTCTGTTCATCCAGTTTTCGCGGCGGATTTCATCATTTTTCTTTTCAATCTCTGCGTTTTGAGTAATTATTGAATCGCGACGAATATTGCCTCTGTCGGAATAATCAATTGGCCAGCCAGCATTTTTCCCCGATACAAGCACCCAAGCGCCTTTGAGTTTGCCTTTCATCCGTTCGAACTCACGTTTAGTTTTTGGTTCAATCATAACATGTCCGCGTTGCACACCTTTTGTACCGACTGTATATGATGGTGTTGCAAAGTGTAGTATTGTTCCTTTATCATCGAGTAAACGTCCAAACCATGGGCCTCGGTTAAAGCCAATTGGCAAAACGCCTGTTTCGTGAAGTACAACTTCCATTCCCCATTCCTTGAATTTTTGTGAAGCCCAACTTACTGCAGCGTCATAGTTGGGCGAGCCTATAGGTCGACCTCCTATACGATTAGCCAAAACATCTAGATGATTCATTGTTTGATTATCGGATGTGCCGATCTCAATTATTTTCTGAACAACAGGATCGGTTTGCGCATACAATCCTTCTCCAAAAATCAATAAGAATGATAAAGAGAGAGTAAAGAGTATTTTTTTCATGGTTGAAGTTTTAGGTTTTTGTGTTAGAGTGTAATAAACATTTATGGTTTAATATTTTTTGTTTGGACAGTTACAAAAAAATAACCCTCTGCTTCAGAAAAGAAACAGAGGGCATGTTTTGTCTAATTTACATTAGAATCCCATTCCAAATTTATTCCAGTAAAACTCTTCCAACTCTTTCCATCTTAGCATTGTTGCTCCGGTAAAATCCTTGGTGTAATGTGTTAAAAGCTTATTAGCATCGGTCCTTTTGCCATTACTTATAAGTGTAGAAACTTGTTGCTCAAGGAATTTTGATTCAGTGTTAACTTTTTGTTCAAAGTATGCCACTTCGCCCATCATTTCTTCTCGGGTTTCTTGCCAAGCCAGTGTGGCAAGTTTATTTGCTTTGCGATATTGCCAAAGGGCAGCATCGGTTCTGTAGCGTTTTTGTCCACAATAGTTGAAGTAGTCTGGTAACTCAGTAGTCCCAGCGAAAATTGGTATGCGAGGGCTTTGTCCGGGGTTGTCGAGTGAGAACCACATTAATCCACCAATCTCATCGGGTAACCAATCTCTTAGCTGAGTGATGTGCGAGTACGAACACCATGATACTGCTACAGTCCGTTGGAAATTGATAGCATTTTCGTTTAAATAGTTTAGCATGTTTCTTTCGTGGCCGGTTAACCAAGGGTGTGCAATAGGGGATAAAACTGTATCCTGACTAATCACTTCGCGCTTATCGTTAAACTTCTTTTTAACGTACTTCATATTTTGAGTCATGTCGTACTTTGTGCCTTCGTAAGTTTCTCGGTAAAGTGCTATAACATCGTTTACCGATACTTTTTTCTCTGGCTTAACCGAAAAAGGCAATTCTTCCATTTCCATGCTAAGTTTAAGCGATGGTGCAAATGTGTTGAGTATAAAATAGTCGCGAATGGTATAAGGTTTTTTTACGTTACCATAAGCTTTCCAGAATTTAAAAGGAGCAACTCCATCCCAAAGGTTTAGTTTTTTTGCAACCTCAAAAACATTCTCCGATGCCATAAAATGTTCCTTATCCTTAAGGTTGATCTCTGAAATTCTTGCAATATTAGCCGATACTCCAACATGATCGTCGGGGATACGTTGAGCAGCCCATACACCGCCAATTTTATCGGGACCCTCGCCGAAAATTTCCATCTGCCAAACCTCTTTTTTGTCGGCAATTGTGATGCACTCGCCCCAATCGCCGTAGCCATACTCCTTAATTAGTTTGCCAATAAGTTGTATTGCTTCGCGTGCGGTAGTACAACGTTGTAGCGCTATGCGTTGAAGTTCTTCAATGAGAAACATTCCATTATCGTTTACCAATATCTTAGCCCCGGTAATGGTGGTTTCGCCCATTGCGAGTTGCTTTTCGTTTAAACTTGGATATGCGGTGTTTAAAAAGGTATAAGTTTCTTTTGCTTGGGGGATTTCACCCACTTTTTTTACGTTACGCATATCCCAGCGATTTTCGGTTTTTAGTAGCCCTTTGTAAATTGCAGTAACAGTATCGTTTTTAAATTTTTCGCCTTTTTCAATGGTAACCCAGGTGCGGTATTTACCATCGCAAGTGTGGCTGGTTATAACGGAACCATCGGTTGAGGCTTTTTTGCCGACAAGAATGCTAGTACAGGTTTCGCCAAAGTAGGGATCGTTTACCTGATCGAAAATGCTCTGTGCAAGTAATGTTTGACTGAGCGAAATGCAGATCGTAAGGCTGATCAAAAATTGTTTAATCATAGTTGTTTTAGGGTTTATGTTAGTTTTTGGTTTTCTAAGCTACAATTTTTTAATGAAATAAAATCAATTACAGTTTTAGATCATATTTTCTGCCTGAGGATTAAAACGATGATAAAAAAAGTTAATATTGATTAATGTGATTTTTTAATGGTAGTTTAATTCATTATGGTTTCAAAAAAAAGAGGTTGACCTCGTTGATCAACCTCCCTTGAATTTATTACTAAGTATATCTAGTTCTGAGTAAAAATATTTACATCGTCAACTCTGAAAGCAGTTGTTTGAGTAGTGCTACCAGTATACTTAAACCCAATGTAAACATCTCCAGAGTAAGATGATAAGTTCACCAAACCGGATTTAACCCATTTATTCTGACCATCGGCCTGAGCAACTATTTTTGCCAGAGTTAACTCAGTCCACGTAGCAGTCGAAGGATTCGATCCATCATAATTTGATGAAATATATACCTTGAGTGTTGAGTTGGCCCAGTATGCAAACTGAGTTTCGAATGATAGATAGGCTGTTTTACCTGCGCTAATGGTGATCTTTGGCGAGATTAGCCATGCTATATTGCTTGCTTCGCCCGATTGGTAAGGATTCATCTCTGCATAGGTGTCGCCAGAGAATTGTTTTGCATTCCAAACTTTTGTGCCTGTTTCGGCCTTTGTTTGCCAACCTCCAATAGTTATTGGTGAATTAAGTGTAGCTCCGGTAAAGTCTTGCGTTAAAAAGTAGTTTTTAACGGTTCGAGGTTCAATCATTCTAACATCAGCTAAACTGCGAATATAAAGTTGGTAATCGCTATTGTACTTACTTAAGATTGCGGTGAGCTTTCCTTTCTTTGAGGGAACTGCTATTCCAGCAAAGTTAGCATATCCACTAGTACGAACAATAACACTATTTCCAGCAAAGTCCTCTATGTTGCGATTTGTTGTCGAGGTGCCATCAGCATATGTTTTGTTTAAGTCAGCATCAACAAACTGAATGTCTGAGAGGGTTATTAATTTGCCAACCATATTATCGTTAATGCCTGAAACAGTAGTCTCTGTAGGAATTACTTCGTTCCCAGAATTTACAATAAAAACTTTGTTGAAGAATTCAGAGGCGGTAAGCCTTCCAATTGATCCATTGTAGATTCCACCAAGTTGAACAACTCCACCGTATTTGCCAAGGTATAATCCACGACAATTTATGATTACTTTGGTTCCAACCGGAAAATCGGTGTATAGTCCAGTAGCATCTACTTTGAATTCCAAGCCGGCAGATTCATCGAAAAGGAAAAGCTGTTTATATAGATTCCCGGATTCATCGTTAGCATTTATAATGCCCTCAACAATGTAATCCTGATTAACCTGAACAAGGTTAGATGTACAAAGGTCTTTTAGTTGTTTAATTGTTTTATTTGGGGTTGGTGCTTGCGCTCCAAATCGTGGATCGTTAAACTGTACATCGTTCAAGTCGCGAATGTAAAGTTGATAAGTACCATCGTAAACACCAAGTACTCCGGTTATAGAACCGCTTCCTGCAGGTACTTTCTCGCTTATGAATTTTGAATATCCACTTGTTCTTAGAATTAGCTGTCGGCCATATTTGTCAACCAATATTCTATTCGTATTTACACCCGGTAAACTGTAAGTTGCTGCTGAGTTCCAGAACTGTACACTGTCAATTTTGATTAATTTTTGAACATGCGATGTGTTAATCTCGTTGATTTTAAGTGTTGTTGGGGTTAGGTTTACCCTTCTTCCAGAACGTTGCACATATTTAGGCAGATTACTAAGGTCAATTCCAGTTACTTTTAACGTACCAGCATCGGTGTATCCCAGTCCAACTTGATAGGTTCCCCTGTAATTGTCAAGAGCCATGCTGTTGACTTTAACAAGAACCTTTTTGCCTGGTTTTAGTCCATAAGTAACGTAGAGTTCGCTAGCATTAACTTTTAAATCAATGCCGCCAGTTTCATCCATAATTGTTACAGTCTCGTAGAAATTTCCAGCAGAATCGCAGGAAACCACATAGCCTTCAAATATTATTGAGGAATCGGCTGCACCTTGTGCTAAAATTGCATCCCAAAAAGAGTTAGTGGCTAATTTTTTTACTAGACCAGCAACCCTTGCAGGGTTATTTGCACTGTTGAACAAATCCTTTACCTGGGCTATTGAAACGGTTTTTACCCATGATGAGGTGTCTTCCATTGGAGGAACTCTGTCAAAATCCTCTTTAATACATCCCGAGGGAACTATAAGTAACCCAAGAAGAGCAATTGATGCTATAAGGGTTAGTATTTTCTTTGTCATATTTCTTTCCTCCAAAGGTTAGTTCTGAAATCTTGCGTTTGTAAAATTGATATCGGCTAAATCTCTAACAATTAGTTGGTAAGTGCCATTATAGTATGTTAGTATACCCGTGATTGTACCATTTTTTGTATTAATTGTTTCACCAGCAAATTTTGAAAAACCACTAGTTCTAAGTACAACGGCACTTGTGTAGGTTTGACTATTAGTTATTATTGCATGGTTTATGGTTACTTTATTCACGTAGTCGGCGTATGTGTAGGTTTTTCCTGTTACTGGCGACAGAGTATCTTTAATCTGTGTATTATTAAACTGAACTAATCGGCCAATGTTCATTGGGTTAAGCAAGCTAGGAGTCATTGCTAAAGGAGTTCGTTCATTAATTGAATTTCCTTTTTTAAACACATGCTTTTTTATTATAACATCACCTTCAAGTCCACTAATTTCCCAAACACCATTATTCCGATATTTTGAGCCAAGTTGAATTTGTCCACCATAATCGCCTAAATACATGTCGTTACAGTAAACCACTACTTTTTGTCCACGTTTGTAGTCGTTGTACAGAGTGGTTTTGTTTAGCTTAACCTCAATGGCTCCTGTTCCATCTTCAATAAAAATACTTTTATAGAAGTTTCCCTCTTTGTCGTCCGAAATTACGGTGCCTTCAATAATTATTGAATCGCGCAGGTAAAAACTGGTGTCAGAGAGTTTGTATAGTTCTCCGGGGTAGATCGATTTCAACTCTGCAATAGTTGTATTGGCATTTATTGAGGTCGAATCAACCCTTGGTTCAATGTCGTCGTAGGTAAAATCTACACAGCTTGGCATTGTCAAAACTGCACCTGCTGTAATTATTATCCCTGCAATTATATATTTTATTTTATTCATGGTATTTATAAGATATGGAATTGTTAGAATCTTAAACCTAATATCACGTAGTAAGTACGACCATAAGCGTAAAAGAACTTAGGTGGGAAGTTATTTGAGGTTTGCTCTGAAATCGAATAACGAGCTTGCTCAAATCCTCCTGTTTTGAAATCTGTTTTGTCTAACAGATTTGCTACTTGGAAGTTTAGGTTGATGAAGTAATCTTTTACTCTCCAGGATTTACCTATGTTTGCATCAACTAAATATGCCGACTCAACCTTAGGTTGACGAGTAATTTCTGCACGGCGTGGGTCGTTTTCTTCTAAACCAACAAGTGCTTCGGCAGTGCGCTTCCCTGGAGCAAAATCTATGTATGAATCGTTGAAGTAGTTGAAAGTTGCACCAAAGAACCAGTATTTAGGTGAAGCATATCTAATTCCAAGCGATGCTGCAGTTTGAGGAGTGTTAGGGATATAAAAATTTTCAATGTAAACCACCTGATCGGCAGCAAGAACTGAACCTAGATTATCTTGAGTAACAGTAGCCAATGGGCGAGATGAGTATTGGTATGCGCCAATTGCAGCAGCAGCGTTAACAGTGATAGTTGGTGAAACCTTTATTTCGGCACCAAACTCGAATCCCTTGTGAACTTTATCGATATTCCTCATAGTGTAGTTCACAAAAGTACGGTAAGTGTCATCGTAGAACGATTTTAACTCAGTTTGATCCATAAACTTGGTGTAGTAAGCCGTTGCACGTGCTTTAATATATGGTGTGCGTATATTGTAGTTCAAATCTGCACTAGCAATTTTCTCGCTTCCAAGCCCAGGTATTACAAAGTTCGATGTACGAGGAGATATGTATGAATTCCTGAAGAATGGTGCACGTGTCAAGAATGCTACATTTCCATCAAGATAGTGACGTCCAGTAATCTTCCATGTGGCTCCACCTTTTACACCGTAATTATCAAACTGCTGTTTTTTTGAATCTCCTTTGGAATCATTCGGGAAACGACCATTTCGCATATCGCCAGTTCTCCAGAATTCAGTATAACTTGCGTTAACTCCAAAGTAGTAATCAAATCTGTTTTGAATGTAATTGGCCACAGCCCACAAGTTTCCACTGTTAACATTGGCAGTGTAATCGTAGCCAAATTTGTCGCCCTCCTTAACCATTCTGTTCGGATTGTCCAAGTCGTTCTGAGCAAGATCTGGATTGTTAAAGAAATCGCGTTCAATAAATTGGTCAATATCCAACCAGTATGCACCGCCTAAAAGATCATCTATTACCTTATAGTTTCTTCCTTTGTAAATAGACATATCGATACCACCATTTACCTTCATTGCAGGAATTGGATTCCATGTAGCAATTGTAGAATATGTGAATTGGCGAGAGTCAGTTATCCTATTCTCAACAATATATTTCGATCGAAAATCAGGACTATTATAGTTAGTTTGATAAAGATAATCCCAGTTTATTTGACTAACAGTGGGGTCGTTTGCAAAAGCATCAGCAAGTTCTTGCATAACAACAGTATCTGAATCTACCCAGTAGTTGGGAAGTTTCCTGTAATAATCTGGTCTTGGATCTTGAGCGTCGTACCAGTTAAGCGAAGTGGTTTGGTAAGTTCCAAAAGAGTAACCAAGAGTGTTGGTTATTTTCAGATTTGGGTTAACCTGCCAGAAATGGTTTAGGATAAATGTAGGTTCTTGCTGAAAACGTACCCTAGCATTTCGTTTCTCTCCATTCTGGAAGCCCCAGTTCGGATTGTAGAAGTTGGATCCTACTAGAGTTTGTGCTTCTTCAGTCGATAATCCTTGCATTCCTCTTTTTGTAGGAGCATTAAATGTTGTAAATGCTACCGAATGGTTGTTGTTGAACTTCTTCTCCAGACCAATAAAATAAGCCCAAGCATCGTAGTTTGTGCCCTCAACATAACCTTCGTTTGCCCATCTGCGAGAGCCGCTTATTGTGAAAGCTGTTCCGTTTTCCATTAGCCCGGTAGAATGTGTAAACATAAGTCGGTTCGTATATGTACGGTTTGTTGCTGCATACGAAACTCTTGTCCCTATTCTTTGTTGCGATGCTCTTGTGTTGATGTAAGTTGCGCCTCCAAGACCACCGAACGAAAAGTCCGCAGGTGTAATGCCATTCCTTGATTCACGATTCCGGGTAACATCATTTAACCCGCCCCACGAACTCCATGCTGCAAAGCCGCTCTCTGGATCATTTACAGGCACCCCATTCATGTAAAGTAATGAGTAATCGGAATCATATCCTCGAACCTGAAAACGTGCAGGGCTGAACGAAAATGAAACGGCAGAATTAAACGCATCTTGCGACGATTGAAGAAGTCCGGATATTGATTGATCGCCACCAACCGACTCAAGGTCATCCGACGAAACAGTAACCTCTCCAAAGGTTAGGTTCTGTCCATCATCAACTAACGATCGAGATAATGAAACCTCTGGTAAAACCATACCTTCAGTGATCTCCAGTTCAACCTCGTAGGTTTTAAACCCAGTTAGAATATAATCTATTACATATTTGCCAGAAGGAATTCCTTCGAGAGTGAATTCTCCTTTAGCATTGGTAGTAGTGGCCAAATTTGTTCCAACAACCTGAACCGTTACCCCTGGTAGCGGATTGCCGGTGTCCGAATCTTTGACAGTCCCTTTTATTGGACTTTGAGCAATTGCACTGGAAATACTAAGTGTTAGTATTACCAGAAACGATAATAAAAAACGCCTCATTTACAACTATTTTATTGATTTATTGTTTCTAGATTCTTATATTACGTTTAGCACAAAATTAGGATGCAAAAAAATAACTTTTTTACCAACTTTGTATCTTTTTTAGCACTTTTTTTCCGGATATAATTATATTTGTGCGGTTATTTATCCTAAGAATATTTAAATATGTATAAATTAATTCTACACAAATCTTTGATTGCGTTGTGCTTATTCTTTATAATAGGCGTTGTTAATGCGCAGGAAAAGAAACAATACAAAGTGAGCAGTATTGGTTTCTATAATCTTGAGAATCTTTTCGATACCATTCCTGGTCCAAACGATACTGAGTTTACGCCTGAAGGCGCGAATAAGTTCACCTCGGAACGCTACTGGCATAAGCAGAACAATATGGCCGAGGTTATCTCACAAATTGGCACCGAAATGTTTCCTGGAGGACCTGCAATTCTTGGTGTTTGCGAAATAGAGAATAGGTCTGTTCTTGAGGATCTCATTGTGAATCCTAAGCTAAAAGCTTCGAACTATGCGATTGTTCACTACGATTCACCTGACAGGAGAGGGGTGGATGTTGGTTTGATATACAGACCAGAATTTTTCAAGGTTACTTCGTCGCGCTCCGTATTCTTAAGCATGCCCGAAAATCCTAATTTCAGAACCCGCGATCAGCTTGTAGTTAGTGGTTTGTTGGATGGTGAGATGATTCACGTGATTGTTAATCACTGGCCTTCGCGTAGTGGTGGTGAAAAGCGCAGTATGCCATCGAGAATGGCTGCGGCCAAACTTACCAAATCTATTGTTGATTCCCTTCAGAGGGTCGATCCTGCAGCTAAAATAGTAATCATGGGTGACCTTAATGATGATCCGGATAGCAAGAGTATTGTTAAGGGCTTGGGAGCTAAAAACGAATCTAGAAGTTTGAAGTCGGGAGAGCTTTTCAATGCAATGGCTCCACTTTATAGGGATGGCATTGGAACTTTAGCCTACCGGGATTCGTGGAATCTTTTTGATAACATAATAATCACTCAGTCGCTTATCAACGAAAATAAGTCGAGTTGGGTTTTCTTCAAGGCTAAGGTTTTTAATAAACCTTTTTTACAGCAAAGTAGTGGTCAGTTTGCGGGATATCCTTTCCGTACCTACGTTGGAAATACTTTTACTGGCGGTTACTCGGATCACTTTCCTGTTTATATCTTTTTAATTAAAGAGAAGTAAAATTTTATTAACATAGGAAGGGGCGCTTAGAGATTAATCTCAGCGCCCCTTTTGTTTTCTTGTCACTTCAACTTATTAATCCTTTTCTCTTTCTTTTAGAACGCTATTAGCATATTCTTTCACCCGTTCTAAGTCCTCAGGGGTGTCGACGGCTAAGGTTTCCAAATTGGTTTCAACTACTTTTATTCTGTATCCATTTTCTATCCATCTTAATTGCTCTAACGATTCTGCAATTTCCAATGATGATTGTGGAAGTAATGTAATCTCTTTTAAAACTGCAGCCCGGTAGGCATAAAGGCCAATATGCTTAAAGTATTTCCTAAAGTATTTCCAATCCTCCTTTTCTTTCCCCCTCACAAACGGAATAGCATTTCTGCTAAAATATATAGCTTCGCTTTTGCTATTGATAATAACTTTTGGTGTGTTTGGGTTGAAGATGTCCTCGTTTGGTCCAAATGTTTTAACAAGAGTTGCTATTTGAACACTATCATCGGAGAAACATCCAGCAACTTTTTGTAGCTGCTGAGCCTGAATAAACGGTTCATCGCCCTGAATATTTACAACTACGTCAAACTTAATTGAAGTTGATTCCTGGATTTTATCTAGTGCTTCGGAACATCTATCAGTCCCACTTTGATGACTTTCCGAAGTCATTACTACTTTGCCGCCAAATTTCTTAACAGCATCAGCTATCCTTATGTCGTCGGTTGCAACGTATGTATGTTCGAATACTTCCGATGCACGCTGGAAAACCCATTGAATCATTGGTTTGCCGGCTATCAAGGCTAGTGGTTTCCCTGGGAAACGGGTTGATGCATAACGGGCAGGTATTATTCCCACTATATTCATATTGTTACAGTTTTCAGTATTTTCCGATTTGGATTTATTTACACAAAGTTAATTCTAGTTTACTTTAAAACAAATAGTTCATTTTCTTATGAAGCGGCAATTTGTCAGTATCAGTATTTTTCCGAATTCTTTGTTATAATTATAATGCCGAAAACCAGATGGGGCGTTTTGTGAAAATTAACTTTTGTTGAGGTAACAAAAACCATTAAAATGTGTAATTTTGTCATGTGAGGTTTTGGTTGTAGGCTCACAGGTGTCTAATATTCGATTTTTTGCATCTTATTTATATTTATGGAACTTCAGAGTATTAAGCAGCGATTTGGAATTATAGGAAATGCAATTGGATTAAATCGGGCAATTGACATTGCACGCCAGGTTGCCCATACCGATCTATCTGTAATGATTACCGGAGAAAGTGGAACTGGCAAGGAGGTGTTTCCGCAAATTGTTCATCAGTTTAGCGCTCGCAAGCACGGTGCATATATTGCTGTTAACTGTGGAGCAATTCCCGAGGGAACAATCGATTCTGAACTTTTTGGACACGAGAAAGGATCATTCACCGGTGCAACCGATAGTCGACAGGGTTATTTCGAGGTAGCAAATGGCGGAACAATATTTCTCGATGAGGTTGCCGAATTACCTTTGTCCACTCAGGTTCGATTGCTAAGAGTTTTAGAGTCGGGCGAGTTTATTAGGGTTGGTTCTTCCAAAGTCCAAAAAACAAATGTTAGAGTTGTTGCAGCTACTAACGTTAATGTGCCATTGGCAATACAGGAAGGAAAATTTCGTGAGGATCTTTACTATAGGCTTAATACCGTTCCTATTCAGATTCCTCCACTACGAGAACGAACCGAGGATATTCTGCTTCTTTTCAGGAAGTTCGCTACCGATTTTGCCGAGAAATATAGAATGCCGGCAATTTCGCTTGACGATGATGCTCGCAGGGTTCTTATTAATTATAAGTGGCCCGGGAATATTCGTCAGTTAAAAAACGTAACCGAGCAAATTTCAATTATTGAGCAGAGCAGGTTAATTACTGCTGATATGCTTCTTAAATATTTGCCCGATTTTTCGGCCACAAAGCTTCCTACATTGTACAATAAAAAAGGTGGAGTCGATGAGCAAACATTTGCATCGGAGAGGGAAATTCTTTACAAGATCCTTTTCGATATGCGAAATGACGTTAACGATCTTAAAAAACTGGTAAACGATCTTATTGTAAATGGAGTATCAAACATCGATCCTCAAATTCAAAACGCACCCATATTTCAGAATCTGTATAATTCAAACGATACTATAATTACTAAGAACCCAACCGTACAGTTCGATAGTAAACCATTTGCGCAAAATGCAAACGATATTCAAGATACGGAGGAAATAATTGAAGAGTCATTATCTTTGGAAGATAAAGAGGTGGAGCTGATCAAGAAAGCTTTGGACAAGCATAAAGGCCGAAGAAAGAATGCTGCTGCAGAGTTAGGTATTTCCGAACGAACTTTATACAGGAAAATTAAGGAGTTTAATATTGAATAGCA
>Ga0209066_10003610_pt1 | contig 17495 bp, 13 predicted proteins | sample All_14_2_FD_187198 | JGI IMG/M metagenome (GOLD analysis project Ga0209066, IMG submission 187198) | Freshwater microbial communities in response to fracking from Pennsylvania, USA - Allegheny Zone_MetaG_DW_15 (SPAdes) (version 2) ... | reverse complement strand
GCCGCAGGGCGAAGACGGCGATGATCGGGATCAGGACGGCGAGGGCGTACCACGGCAGCCAGCCTATCGCCCCGATGAAGGCGGCATCGGCGATCGGCAGGGACGGGCTGACGCCGCTGCCGCCGTGGCGGAGCTCGCGGACGAGGAGGGCGAAGAGGATGCCTATCAGGCCGTAGGCCAGGTTGAAGGCCATGCCCTTGAAGCTGAGGACGGTCGCCCGCTGGTGCGAGGGGGTGATCCGGTTGAGGTAGTGGCTGCTGAAAAACGACTCCAGCATCATCAGGAAGAAGATCAGCGCGATCGGCAGCAGGCCGAGGTAGGGGAAGAAGGCGGCGGTGGCGATCAGGGCGATCATCGTCAGGACGGTCATCCACAGGACGTTGGCGGCCGGGGAGAAACGCGCGACCATCTGTTCCGCGACCTTGGGCGAGACGATGCCGAGCAGCGACATCCCCGCCCCGATCAGGCCGAAGCTGGCCTCGGGCAGGCCGATGAGGCGGAAATACTGACTGGTCAGGGTGACGACCAGGCGCAGGATGTGGTCGTAGACCATGCCGAAGAGGATGACGGCGAGGGCGAAGGGGGTCCGGGCGATCCACCGCCCGGCCGTCAGGGTCATCCGGTTCGTCTCGGCGATGGTGCGGAGGAACTCCCCCGGGCGGGGGCGTTGTCCCGAATCGGCGGCCGTCTCCCGGATGCGCAGCGTGACGATGCAGGCGCCGATGGCCAGCAGCAGGGTCAGGAATATCGGGTAGCGCATCGTCGTCTGCTGGCTGACCTGGAGGTCGACGCCGGCCCAGGCCAGCACTTGGTTGACCATCGCCGGGTCGTAGATCAGGGCCCCCACCGCCATCGACACGACCGCGGCGACCGAACGCAGCCGCATCTGGACGCTGAGGACGCGGGGCCAGTCCTTGGTGTCGCCCTCGGCGGCGAGCGAGTCGTAGGCGATGGCCTCGTCGGCCCCGGAGGCAAAGGCCTCGGCCAGACCGCTCAAAATCCGGTTGGCGAGGAACACCGAAAAGATCAGGTGGCCGTTGCCCAGGGGTACGAAGCAGATCAGGGCCATCTCGGCGACCATCAGAAACGAGGTGGCGACGACCAGCCGCTTGCGGCCGATGATGTCGGCCAGGGCCCCGGAAGGGACCTCGGCGCAGAAGATGGTGATCGCCCAGACCGTGTTGAGGAGGGAAAACTGCTCGATGGTCAGGCCGTAATCGAGAAACAGGATGGTGAAGACCGGGTAGTAGAAGCGGGAATTGAACAGGATCCGGAACAGGATGAAGAGCCTGATGTTGGCGATGGAGAAGGGGGACCGCGGGTTCGGCATCGGATGCTCCGGGGCGTGGGGGGTGGGACGACGCTGTTCCATACTCATCGCTGTCGTCCGTCAATGCAGGGTCTGGCGGTACTTCTGTTCGAGCCGGTGCACCGCCAGCGACAGACCGAGACAGAGGACGAGGTACATCGCGGTGATGGTGATCCAGACCTCGATCGTCGCCTGGGTCGAGGCCATGACCTGCATCCCCTGGAAGGTCAGTTCCTGGATCGAGATGATCGAGGCGATCGACGAGTACTTGATGGTATTGACGAATTCGCCGGCCAAGGGCGGCAGCATGACGCGGATGGCCTGGGGCAGGATGACCAGCCGCAGCACCAGGAACCGCGGCAGGCCGAGGGCTCGCGACGCCTCCCACTGACCGGCGGGGATCGACTGGATGCCGGCCCTGACGATCTCGGCGATATAGGCGGCCTGGAACAGGCCGATCGTCATCGCCCCGGAGATAAAGGGCGAGATCAGGGTCAGGTCGCCGGCGGCCAGGGCCAGGACCCGGCGGACGGCGGGCGGGCTGTGGCGGATCAGGGCGTCGACCTCGAAGTGGGCGAGGAGGCGGTCGTTGACGAAGTAGTAGAACAGAAACACCAGGACCAGGGCCGGGGTGTTGCGGATGAATTCGACATAGATGCGGCTGATCAGGCGCGGCGCGAGACGGGCCGCGACCCGCATCACCCCGAGGACGACGCCGAGCACCAGGGCGAGGAGCATCCCCCAGACGCTCAACCGGATCGTCGTGACCAGGCCTTCGAGCAGGGCGTTGGCCACCCACCGCTGCCCCTCGTCGTCGTAGCGGACCAGGTAAGTGGGGATGATCCCCCAGTTCCAGTTGTAGTTCAGGTTGAAGAACATCCGGTAGAGGAGGAAGACCGCAGCGCCGATAAGCCCGGCGAGGACGAACCAGTCGAGACGGCCGAGCTGTCGATGCAGTCGTGGCATGAGGGCGTTGGCGTGGAAGCGGAAAGGAGAGGGGGTCGGGATGGCGATCCCCTCTCCGGGCAGGGTGATGACCTACTGGACCTGGCTGGCCCAGTCCTTGGTCCCGAACCAGTAGTTGTGCCGCTCCTGCAGCCAGCCTTCGAGCTGGACCAGGGTGATCCAGCTGTTGAAGCAGGCCAGGGTGTCGGGATCGCCCTTGGGCAGCGCGAAGGCGATCGGTTCCTTGGTGAAGGTGTCGGTGAAGGGCATAAACAGCGTGTCCTTGTAGTCGGCGGCCTCGAAGGCCGGCCGGGGGGCGTTCTCGACCACCGCATGGACCTGGCCGTTGCGCAGCTCCTGGTACAGCTGGGTCTCGTTGTCGAACATCCGCAGGGTGGCCTTGGGCAGGTATTTTTTGGCGACGGCGGCGGCGGTGGTGCCGAGCTTGACGGCGATCTGCACCTCCTGTTTGTTGAAATCCGCCAGCTGGGTGAAGCCGGCGGCCTTCTGCCGGTGGGCGACGATCGACATGCCGGAGTAGTCGTAGGGGATCGTGAAGTTGACCTTCAGCGACCGCTCGGGGGTGATGCCCATGCCGCCGATGATGACATCGAACTTGCCGGTGAGGAGGGCGGGGATGATGCCGGACCAGGCGGTGGGGACGAATTCGACCTTGACCCCGAGGTCTTTGGCCAGCCGGGTCGCGACATCGATCTCGAAGCCGATCAGGCGGCCGTTCTTGTCCTTCATCGCCCAGGGCTGGAAGGTGTCCATGCCGACGCGCAGGACCCCTTTCTGCATGACCCGCTCGATGGTGCTCTCGGCGGTGAGCTGCTGGCGGGTGGATGCGGCATGGGTCATGCCGGTCATTGCCATGACCAGCAGGACCAGGGTAAGGATCAGTGTTTTCTTCATCGTCTTCTCCTGTGGTTGATTGGATGGGGTGAACGCCGGGAAGGCATCGGCTTCATGTCAGGGCAGTTTCAGTCGTCGTTCCAGGACCCCGGCCGCCAGGGACAGGGAAATGGTGATGACCAGATAGAGGGCGGCGACCGTCAGCCAGACCTCGAAGGTGAGGAAGGTCTCGGCGATGATCGCCTGGGCGTGCATGGTCAGGTCGTAGATGGCGATGGTGCTGACCAGGGCCGAATCCTTGACCAGCGAGATCGTCTGGCTGGCCAGCGGCGGCAGGGCGGTGCGGAAGGCCTGGGGCAGGATGACCTTGCGGTAGGTGGCATAGGTCCCGAGTCCGAGGCTGTAGCTCGCCTCGACCTGCTGGTGCGGGACGGCGAGAATGCCGGAGCGCAGGATTTCGCCGATATAGGCCCCCTCGAAGAGGCTGAGGGAGAGGATGGCCGCCGGTAGCCGGTCGATTCCGAGCAGCGGGCCGAGGACGAAATAGATGAAGAAGATCTGGATCAGCAGCGGGGTATTGCGCACCCCCTCGACATAGATCCTGGCCAGCAGCGATGCCAGGGGGGATGCGGAAAGCCGCAGGACGGCGGTGGTCAGGCCGATCGCCAGGGCCAGGACAAGGCTGTACGCCGACAGTTGCAGGGTGACGAGCAGCCCATAAAGAAGCGGTCCGGCGACGAGATCCCCGGCATCGATGGACCACAGGTAGCGGGGAATCCGGTACCACTGCCAGTTGTAGCCGATGCCCTGCGATCCCGAGACGAATATCGTGCCGATCCCCGCCCCCAGCGCCACGAGGATGAAGACATCGATGACCGGCGAGCGGGACAGGCGGCGCAGATGGCGTGCGGTGGCGGGGAATGGTTGGTTCATCGGCGTGTCGGCAGGCTGGGCTTCATTATGATAATCAATATCATCAAAGACTACCTGCTTCGCCGTGAAATTGCCAGGTACTTTTACCCGTGATCGGTAAAAAACCCGGGCAGATCATGGGGCGCAGGGGAGCGGAGCGATGTTCCGGCCCTGGTCGAAACGGCTATTTACTTTTCGGTACCGGTCACTATACAATGAAAAAAAGACCGCCAGGGTGGAGAGTTCAGGGCGATGACCGGCGGCGGGCGAATCGGAGCGGGAGAGGGCATATGAAGATTGTGATAGTGGGTGGCGGGGCGATCGGCCGGCTGTTCGGTTCTTTTCTGGCGAAGGGGAACAACGAGGTGACGCTCGTCGATATCGATAATGAGGTGGTTGGGGCAATGCGGGACCACGGCATCGGGGTGGTGGCCCTGGGTGAGGACGACCCCGATGCCGCGACCATGGTGCCGGTGACGGCGATCAGCGACGGGTCCTCGATCAAGGAATGCGACCTGGTCCTGTTGATGGTCAAGTCCTATTCCACCCGGGTCGCGGTCGAGAGCATCGCCCACCTGGTTTCGGACAACTGCCCGCTGCTGGCGATCCAGACCGGGCTCGGCAATATCGAGGCGGCCGGTCGGATTGTCCCGACCGAGCACATCCTGGCCGGCATGACCTTCATGTCGGGGACCTCGCTGGGTGGGGCCACGGTACGGTACGGCGGCAGCGGCACGACCTATATCGGCGAACTCGACGGTCGGCTGACCCCGCGGGTGGAGGCAATCAAAAAGCTTTTCAACGACTGCGGTATCGATACCCGGATGTCGAGGCGGGTGATCGGCCGCCTGTGGTGCAAGGTCATCGTCTATGCCGCCATCAATCCGCTGTCCTCGCTGCTCAAGGTCCCGAACGGCTGCCTGATCGACCGGATGGAGTCCATCACCCTGATGAAAAGGCTGCTCGACGAGGGCCGCCGGGTGGCCGAGGCCTGCGATATCGACCTGGCCGGCAGCGATCTCTATGAACAGCTCTTTGAGGCCTGCCGGCGCAGCACCAATAACCTCTCGTCGATGCTGCAGGACATCCTCAACGAGCGCAGCACCGAGATCGACGCCCAGAACGGGGCCATCTGCCGCTACGCCGAGGAGCACGGGGTCGCGGTGCCCACCCACCAGACCATTTTCGAGTTGATCAAGCTGCTCGAAAAGTGGCGTCCGGGGCTCGAACAGCTGTGACCGTCCGGATGCGGTGCGGGCGTGACTACCTTTTCCTGAGAGGAAGACATGGATGACTGGCAGAGATTTCTGATCGCAATGGACAAGTCGGAGACGTCGCGGCGCGCCGTACGTTATGTCGGCAATATGGCCTGCGGGCTGGCGGAGAAGCATATCCATCTCCTCCACGTCTACCCCGAACCGCCGCCCGATTTCTATATCAAGGGGGGACAGCTGGACCGCTACCAGATGCTGAAGGATGAGCGGGCCGGTCTTTTTCTTCAGGATGCGGCGATCATCCTCGAGGGGATGGGGATCAGCGGCCGGGACATCAGTCAGCGGATCTGCATGGCCGAGGGCAAGACAATCAGCCAGATGGTGCTGGACATCCGCAGGGAGGGGGGGTTCGGCACGGTGGTGACCGGCAAGCGCGGGGTGTCGAAGGCCGAGGAGTTCCTCTTCGGCTCGATCTCCAACGCCCTGGCCCGGCATGCCCGCGATTTCACCGCCTGGATCGTGGGGTAGCCGATGATCGACCTGAGCTATTTTCCGTTGCGGATCCTGCCGCGGCTCAAGGACCACCCGGCCGTCAGGAGCCTTCGCCGCCAGCCAAGGATCTGGCGGGACACAAGCGATTTCACCAGTATTGACTACGGTGACATCATCCTCGTCGACAACCGCTATTTTCTGGTCGTCGGCTACATGCGCGAGGGGCGGTTCGGCATCGACGAGCAGCCGAAGCAGTGGGTGCCGAAGGTCAATGACCTGGAGACCGGGGAGTCGAATATCCTCAAACTGGTGTTCCACGAGACCTACTCGATCAAGTTCGAAGACCTCAAGGTCACCTGTTACCGCAACCCGGAGAAGGAGGCCCGGGTCCTCGACCTGGTGCGGGGCAACCCGGCCTTCATGCAGGGCTACTCGGTCCTCGACGATGCCGACAACCTGGTGCGGATCCTCGATGTGGTGCAGGGCAAGCGGATGGACAAATATCTCCAGCGCCTCGGCGAAACCCATGAGGAGTATTTCCGCGACCACATGGTCGGCGTCCTGAAGCGTTTCCTCGTCGCGGTGCAGGCGATCGCCTTCCTCCACAGCCATGGCCTCAAGCACGGCGACATCCGGCGCGACCACATCTTCGTCGACTGGGACAGCGGCCACTTCTCGTGGATCGATTTCGACTACGACTTTTACCTGCCGGAAAGGCCGTATGCCATGGATCTCTTCGGCCTCGGCAACTGCCTGCTCTATATCGTCGGCCGCCGCAATTTCCGTGGCCAGGATGTGCTGGAGGACCCGGAGTTAGGGGAGAAGGTGTATGCCTCGCTGCGGATGGAGGACATGTCGCTGCTGGCCCGCGACCGGGTCTTCAATCTGAAGAAGGTCTATCCCTATATCCCGGAGCGGCTGAACGACATCCTGATGCATTTTGCTGCCGGGACATCAGTGATATACGATACCGTCGACGAGTTTCATGACGAGCTCGCCGACTGCATCGCCTCGCTGTAGCAGGGGAGAAGCGGCAGTCGCCGTCAGGCCGACAGCTTCACCCGGGCGAATTCGGTGATGGTGCGGAAATCGATCTTGCCGCTGCCCATCTTCGGCAGGGATTCGCTGACCAGGAAAGTCTTGGGCAGGGCGATCGGCGGCAGGTGCTCGGCCATCTTCTTCAGGGTGGCCTTTTCGTCGAGTTTGGCGGTGACCACGGCAACGATCCTGGCCCCCTTGATGGAGTCGGGGACCTCGACCACGCAGCACTCGACGTCCTCGGGCAGGGTCTTTTCCAGGACATCCTCGATTCTCACCAGCGACACCATCTCGCCGCCGATCTTGACGAAGCGCTTGAGCCGGCCGACATGCCAGAGGTATCCGTCTTCGTCGATATTGCCCATGTCGCCGGTGTCGTACCAGCCGCCGCGGATATGCATCGAGGTCTCTTCGAAATCGTCGAAGTAGCCCTTCATCACGTTGTCGCCCCTGATCAGGATGCGGCCGTCCTCGCCCGGCCCGCAGGTCTCGCCGGTCTGATAGTTCTCGATGCGGACCTGGACCCCGGGGATCGGCTTGCCGACACTGCCGGGACGATTGAAGTCCGGGGTGTTGGTGGAGATGACCGGCGAGCACTCGGTGGCGCCGTAGCCTTCCAGCAGGGTGACGCCATGCCTGGTCTTGAACCCGTCGCGCAGGGCGTCGGGGCACTTGTCGGCCCCGGCCAGGGCGATCCGCAGGCTGGCGAAATCCCCTTCCTCCGACTTGCGCAGGTAGCCCCAGAAGAAGGCCGGGGTGCCGACCAGAAACGTGGCCTTCTCCTCCCGCACGATGGTGCAGATTTTCTTGAAATCGAGGGGGTTGGCGTAGGTGAGCAGGGTCATGCCGTGGTAGATCGGCAGCCACAGGTTGATGGTCAGGCCGAAGACATGGAAGAAGGGAAGGATGCACATGAAGATATCGTCTTCCCTGAATTCGAAGGTCGGGGTGACCGACTCGATATTGGCGAGGATGTTGCGGTGGCTCAGCTGGACCGCCTTGGGGTCCTTCTCGCTGCCGGAGGTGAACAGAATCACCGCGGTGTCGTTCGGGTCGCCGCCGTGGACCAGCTTCTTGATCCACGCTGCCGGCAGCTTCGAGATCAGGGCGGCGACGGCCTTCTGCATCCCGGTCAGTCCGGCCATGATGTCCTCGATATAGATCATCCCCTCGACATAGGGGCAGTCGATCTTTTCCAGCAGGGCTTTGGAGGTGATGATGGTCCTGAAGGCGCACTTGTTCTGGGCGTAGCGCGCATTGTGTTCGGCGCCGGTCGAGTAGTTGATCATCACCGGTGTCCTGCCGCTCATCAGGAGGCCGCATTTGACGAGGATACAGCCGGCCGAGGTCGGGATCATGACGCCGATGAAACCCTTGTCGAACTTGCGGAAAATCCGCGACAGGAGGATGGAGGCGAGCAGGGCGCGGCCGTAGGTGACATCCTTGTCGGTGGAGAAATCACGGATGCCGGTCTTTTTGTCCAGCCTCCTGGCGACCTCGATGAAACGGTGATGTAAGAGCACTATGGCCTCCTTCTGTTGTCCCTGCCCTCAGGTCGACGCTGTGGGGCGTGTCAACGGCCTTGATTCGGCGTTTCCCACCCCTCCGGACCCTGAAAAATCCAAGTACCATGTTTCATATGCTTTGGCAACTTCAAGTCGCCGCCTGTCCGGGGGTTGCCGGAGGGGAGGTATTTCCGCGCCGGCATCTAATTTCTTTTGCCATGGGAATGGTTCCTACTTATCATATGACGTACACAGCAGCACGCAAAAGGAAATCACGAGCAACCATCCCCCGTTGGAATCATGACCATGGGCAAAATCACCTCGATGACCATGCTGGCGGCGCCGTTCCTGCTGATCCGATGCAGGTCTTCGAGGCGATGCGCGCCGTGGTCGTCGGCGAGTAGCGGAAGGTCGAAATCGGCGTGGCCATCCGACCTGCAGGGGAATTTCCCTTGTGGGCTTGACCGAGGGCGAATACAGTAGCCGAGATGATGTCCAGGCGCCGCCGGACAGCGCCGGAAACGACCGGCGGCGGCGTGGTGATCGTGATCGTTGCTAAACGAGATATCCGGCGGGGGCGACCCGACCGCAGTTGCCCCCGATCCGGCCACCGTGGTGGCGGGCGGACCGGAACGCAGCGGCGGCCGCTACCATGACCGAACCGTCTCCCGCCAGTGGTTGTCAGGCAGATACTGCACTCGATTTTTCCCAGAGAAATCAGCCTTTATGTTGAATTCAGTCCCACCCTCGGGTTCCCCCCGGGGACAACGAACGCTCATCGGGATCCTTCGCTCCCTGGTCGTCAACCGGTACACCCTGTTTCTGCTTGTTCTCACCCTGTACACGGCACTGATCGAGCAGATCGGGGGGTTGCGCGGCGGCTGGACCTTTCTCAGCCACCAGTATTTCGAGATCGCTCTGCTCTTCTATCTCTACTGGTATCTCAATGCCGTCGTCCGCCCGTCCCGCTGGCAGGCCTTCCTGGCCGCCGCTCCGATCCTGCTCGCCTATATCGGCCAGGACATCTACTACCTGCTGCTCGGCAAGGTGTTCCGGTTTGTCGAGTTGACCGAGGTCAAGGAACTGCTCAACGTCACCTCGACCAGGTTCCTGGCCCTGATCGTCCTCGCCGCCGTCATCCCCTTCGGCGGCCTGCTCTGGTGCATCAACTATCGGCGGCCGAAGACCATTGTCCTCGGTCTGCTGCCGCTGCTCCTGATCGTCGCCGCGACCCAGTTTGCACCTGGACAGGTCTGTCGCAGCTACAGGCTGATGCGTCTCTGGGTGGTCAATTGGTCCGACGAGATGCCGGTCGAACTGAACGGCCGCTTCGCCATGCTCATTTACCGCGAGGCGGAGCGGCAGATCTCCCTGAATCGGACCGCCACCTTCCAGGATCGCCCCGCTTACGAAATGGCGGCCAGGAAGAGGGCGGAGTGGCTGAAAAAAACGGGATCGGGGCGGAATGTTCACCTGGTGGTGATGGAGAGCTTTGTCGATCCGACCCTGTTCAAGGGGGCGACCTATACCAGGGATCCGGTACACCCCGAATTTCGCAGGATGTTCGGCGATCGCATGGGCTTCTCGGTTTCCCCGGTCTTCGGCGGCAAGACGTCCCAGGCCGAGTTCGAGGTGCTGTGCGGGGTGCCGGCCTTCCAGGAGCTGGCCGGGGTCGAATTCAATTCCTTCACCGGCGTCCCCGCCTACTGCCTGCCGGGAACCCTGCAGCTCGCCGGCTATCGGACGGTGGCGACCAACTCCTTCAAACCGACCTTCTTCAACGCCATCAGCGCCTACGAAGGGATAGGCTTCGGCGAGATGTACTTCCCTAAAGAGTATGTCGATGACGCCACCACCTACCTGTCGACCGGCGATACCACCGGCGAGATCTACATGTTCGACGGCGAGCTGTTCCGCCAGAACCTGCAGTTTGTCGAGGAGGCCCTGCACGATCAGGACGCGCCGCCGCTGTTCAACTACGTGCTGACGATGTTCGGTCACCTGCCGTATGTGCTGAACCAGGACAAGCGGCCCTACCTGCTGAAGCTGCTCTCCCGCCATCGCGATCCCACGCTCGAACGGGTGGCCAACCTGTTCTACTATCGGTCGCAGGCGGTCGCCGCCTATGTCAAGCGGCTGGTGAAGATCGATCCGCACAGCCTGATCATCATCGTCAGCGATCACGTGCCGCCGCTGCAGGGGCTGACGACCTACAAGAAGCTGCGTTATCTCGACAACCGCAAGGATAACCTCCACCTCAACCGCATCCTGTTCATCGAGGACGGCAAGGTCAAGACCCATGCCACCATCCACCATTACGATGTGCCGAAGGTCATCCTCAACTACCTGTCCCAGGGGCAGTACTGCCGCGAGAACCTCTGCGGTTTCGCCAGGAACCGGCTGCTCTCCGACCGGGACGGGCTGCGCGACGACTACCTGCGGCTGATGGCCCATGCCATCGACTAGGCAAGGGCTGCGGTGCCGGCCGGCGGTTCAGTTTTTCAACTCGCTGTCGGTCCTGTCGACGACGGCGCGCGAGAGCTCCTTTCGCGCCTTGACCCCGAGTTCGGTCAGCTGGCCGGCCTGGGCGATCAGGTTGCCCCGGCCCTGGCTCAGCTTGGCCATTGCCGCCTCGTAGGTGTGGTGGCAGCTGCCGAGCTGCCGGCCGATCTTTTCCATATCCTCGACGAAGCTGCACAGCTTGTCATGGATCAGCCCCGCCCGCCTGGCGATCTCCTGGGCGTTGCGGCTCTGGTGCTCATAGCGCCAGATGTTTTCGACCGTGCGCAGGGTGGCCAGCAGGGTGGTCGGGGTGGCGACGATGATCCCCCGGCGGAAGGCCTCGTCGAAGAGGCGTTCGTCCTGCTGCATGGCGGCGACGAAGGCGGCCTCGATCGGCATGAACATGATGACGAAATCGAGTGACCTGATCCCCTCCAGGTCGCTGTAATTCTTGCCGCCGAGCGAGGTCAGGTGGTCGCGGACCGCGGCCGCCAGATCGCTCAGGGCCCGCTGGCGATCCTTGTCCTCCTCGGCGCCGACGTAGCGTTCCCAGCTCACCAGCGACACCTTCGAGTCGATGACGATGTCCCGGCCCTCCGGCAGGTGGACGACGACATCGGGCCGGAACAGGCGGCTGTCGCGGTCGCGCAGCCCTTCCTGGCAGTCGTATTCATGGCCGCGGCGCAGGCCCGACTGCTCGAGCACCTTCTCCAGCACCATCTCCCCCCAGTTGCCCTGGACCTTCTTGTCGCCCTTCAGCGCCCGGGTGAGGTTGACCGCCTCGACGCCGATCTGGCGGTTGAGGTCGCGGAGGCGGAGGATCTCGTCCTTCAGTGAGGTCCGTTCGCGGGTGTCGTTGACATAGATGTCGCTGATCTCCTTCTTGAAGGCCGTCAGCTGATGATGAAAGGGCTGGAGGATCGCCTCGAGACGCTCCCGGCTCTGGCTGCCGAATTTTTCGCTCTTTTCCTCGAAGATCCGGTGGGCGAGCGACTCGAACTGCAGCCGCAGCTCCTCCCGCGCCTCTTCCAGCAGGTTCAGCTTGTCGTCGGCGTTGTGCCGCTCGCCCTCGAGCCGGGTCTCGAGTTCGACGATCCGCAGCCGCTGCTCGAGGCTTTGTCGCTCGGCCTCGCCGGCTGCGGTCTGCAGCGCCGCCAGATCGCCGGCCAGGGCCTGGTGGCGCCGCTGCAGGCGGCGCTGGCGGAGCAGCATCGCGGCCAGCAGGGCCAGGACGAGGAGAAGGGCCGCGGTGAGGGTGAGCAGCAGCTGCGGCAGCGGGATGCCCGGGAGCAGCGAGGGGAGGAGATCGATGAGGGAAGGTACCGGCGGTGGATTCTGCATGGCCAATGTATACCCGTCAACGGCGGAATGGGCAACAGCCAGTTCAGCCGCCATCCCGGTCTGTCCTGGTTCAGGCGGCCATCACGGTGCGATCTCCCTTGAAACGGGGGTGTCGAGGCAATGCGGCGAGGTGCGGCCGGGCCGGGGAAATCAACCCGGCGGCCAGTGCAGCGGCCGGCCGCCGATGATATGCATGTGGATGTGGAAAATCAGCTGCCCGGCATCGGCGCCGTTGCTCAGGACCAGCCGGAAGGCGTTGCCGATGCCGTTGTCCGTCGCCACCTTGCCGGCCTGTCGCATCATCCTGCCGATCAGCCGCTCGTCCTCTTCGGTGATCGACGACGGCCCGACGATATGTTTCCTGGGTATGAGCAGGATGTGCTGCGGCGCCACCGGGGCGATATCCCGGAAGGCCACCAGATCGTCGTCCTCGTAAACGATCTCGGCCGGAATCTGGCCGGCGGCGATTTTGCAGAACAGACAGTCGGTCATGGGCGGGCTCCTGGCGGTGGCAAAGGAAAGGGCCGTTCGGGAGGACGGCCCTGGTGGGAGTTCCGGGTCAATGGGTATAGGTAAAGTGCAGGCGGCCATCCTCCAGGTCGATCCGGGCCTCACCGCCCCGGGTCAGCTCGCCGAACAGGATCTGCTCGGTCAGGACATCGCCGATCTCGGCCATGATCAGGCGGCGCAGCGGCCGGGCGCCGAAATCCGGGTCGTAGCCCTTGTCGGCGAGCCAGGATCTGGCCGCCGCCGACAGCCTGATGCTGACCCGTTTCTCGGCCAGCTGGCCTTCCAGTTCCCGGATCAGCTTGTCGACCACGTTCTGCATCGCCTCGTGATTGAGGGCCCGGAAGGTGACGATGGCGTCGAGCCGGTTGCGGAACTCGGGGGCGAAGATGCGGTTGATCGCCGACTGGTCGCGGCCCTTCTTGCCGGTGACGAAGCCGATGCTCCTGGTCGTCAGTTCCCGGGCCCCGGCGTTGGTGGTCATGATCAGGATGACGTTGCGGAAATCGGCCTTGCGTCCCGAGTTGTCGGTCAGGGTCGAATGGTCCATGACCTGCAGCAGGATCGAGTAGATGTCGGGGTGGGCCTTTTCGATCTCGTCGAGCAGCAGCACGGTGTGCGGGTGCTTGCGGATCGCCTCGGTCAGCAGCCCGCCCTGGTCGAAACCGACATACCCGGGGGGCGAGCCGATAAGGCGGGAGACCGCATGCTTCTCCATATATTCGCTCATGTCGAAGCGCTCGAAGTGGACGTTTAAGACCCGGGCCAGCTGGCGGGCGACCTCGGTCTTGCCGACGCCGGTGGGGCCGGCGAAGATGAAGCTGCCGGTCGGCGAATCGGGGTTGCCCAAGCCCGCCCGCGATCGCTTGACCGCGGCGACCACGGCATCGATGGCCTCGTCCTGGCCGAACACGACCTGACGCAGTCCCGTGCCGAGCTCCTTCAGCGAGCCGATGTCGGAGGCAGAGGTGGTCTTGGCCGGGATCCGGGCGATCTTCGATACCACCCGTTCGACATCGGCGACCCTGACCATCGCGCCCTTGCGGCCCTCGAGACGGAACATCGATCCGACCTCGTCCATCACGTCGATGGCCTTGTCGGGCAGGAAACGTTCGTTGATGTAGCGATCGGCCAACTCGGCCATGGCCCGGATCGCGCCCTTCGAGTAGCGGACCTGGTGGTGCTGTTCGTACTTGGCCTGCAGTCCCTTGAGGATCAGGGAGGTGTCGTCGACCGACGGCTCTTCGATATCGATCTTCTGGAAGCGGCGCGACAGGGCCCGGTCCTTTTCGATCTGGTTCTTGTACTCCTCGTAGGTGGTCGAGCCGATGCAGCGCAGGATGCCCGACTGCAGGGCCGGCTTGAGCAGGTTCGAGGCGTCCATCGAGCCGCCGCTGGTCGCCCCGGCGCCGACGATGGTGTGGATCTCGTCGATGAAGAGGATGGCGTTGTCCTTGTTTTCGATGGCCTGGATCACGCCCTTGAGGCGTTTCTCAAAGTCGCCGCGGTACTTGGTGCCGGCCACCAGCCCCCCCATGTCGAGGAGATGGATCTCGACATCCTGCAGCAGGTCGGGGACGATGGGCCTGCGCCCTTCGGCCCGGGCGACCTTGTCGTCATGGATGCGCAGGGCCAGGCCTTCGGCCATCGCCGTCTTGCCGACGCCCGGTTCGCCGACCAGCAGCGGGTTGTTCTTCTTGCGCCGGCACAGAACCTGCATGATCCGGCTGATCTCCAGTTCCCGGCCGATCAGCGGGTCGAGCTTGCCGTCGGCGGCCTGCTGGGCCAGGTTGACGGTGAAGTCCTTGAGCGATTTCTCCGCCGCCCCCTGTTCCCGGGTGTCCGGTGATTCCGGCGGCCGCGGCAGGGGCTCCTTCTGCAGCCCCTCGGGCAGCTCGTGGGAGATGAAGTTGACCACCGCCATCCGCCCGACGCCGACCGAACTGAGGAAAAAGACGGCGTGCGACTCGGTCTCAGCGAAGATCGAGACGAGGACGTCGCCACTGTCGACCTCCTGCTTGCCGCAGCTCTGGACGTGGGCGACGGCCCGCTGCAGGACGCGGTTGAAGGCGATGGTCTGGGCCGGTTCGGCCGACCCGGTCGAAGACAGCTTCGGGATCTCGGCGGCGAAGTACTGCTCGAGCTTTTCCTTGAGGGTGTCGGTCGAGCCGCCGCATTCACTGATGATATACGAGGTCAGCTCGTCATGGAGCAGACCGTAGAGCAGGTGCTCGACGGTGACGTATTCATGGTTATGGTTCTTGGCTTCCCTGATCGCCCGAATGAGGGCTTTTTCCAATGTTTTACTCAGCATATGCGTTACCGTCTGGGCTGCGGTTTATATTTCGTGCTCAGGCCCTCTCCATGGAGCAGCGCAGCGGGAACTCCTTCAGCCGCGCCAGGCTGTGAACCTTGTCTATCTTTGTCTCGCAGATCTCCCGGCTATAGATTCCGGCGATGCCGATGCCCTGTTCATGGACATTGAGCATGATCCTTGTTGCCTCGGCCGGGGATTTGTGAAAAATCCCGATCAAAATCGACACGACGAATTCCATCGAGGTGTAATCATCGTTGTGCAGCAGCACCTTGTACAGCGGCGGCTCGGTGATCTCGGTCCGGTCCCTGGTCGTCACCGAGCCCTGCAGCGAATCTTTCTTCCCTGGCATCGAAATTCGTCTGTTGTCGAAAAGGATTTTGCGTCGGTATATCCGTTCAGTCTTTCTGTATCATAATAACGATGGACACATTTTCAACATCGAAAGAGCGCGTGGCGCCGCCGCCCCGGTTTCAGGCGCGCCCGCTTCCGTCCCGTTGTGCCTGCAGCATGGTGAGAAACAGCTCTTCGAGGACCAGGCGCGGCGGCAGCGGCGAGCCCTTGAGTTGGTATTCCGCCGTCAGCAGCAGGCCCAGCCAGTCCCGGAGGACCGGGCAGGAGAAACCGGCGGCGGTGGTGAAGTTCATGAACAGGGCGTAGGGGTGGCCCTTGACCAGCTCCGGCCATTGCCCCGCTTCCTTCAGCGCCGGGAGGTAGTCGTTCTGGAACTGGCGGGCGTTCATGCCGTTGTGCCATCGGGGGGCGGGCCGCAGCTGCAGCGAGCGCAGGATCAACAGCCGGCGCAGGTAGTTGCGCATCGTGGCGAGGATCGCCAGGCCGTGGGTGCCGCTGTCCTGGAGCCGGTTCAGAATCTCCAGCGTCCGTCCCGCCTGGCCCTTGCCGAAGGCGTCGGTCAGTTCGAACAGGGCGTCTTCCCGGCTCCGGCCGACCATCGCGTCGAGGTCGGCGACGGTGATCAAGGGTCGCTGCTCGGCGTACAGGGCCAGCTTTTCGCTCTCCATGACCACCGCCACCGGCTGGAAGCCGACCCGTTCAAAAAAGAGATCGAGGGCCCGCGGCTCGATCTTCTTGCCGAATTCGCCCAGGGTCTTGTGCACCAGCTGGCGCAGGACATCCTTCTGCTCCCCCTGGGCGGCGGCCCCCGAGCCGGCGGCGACGGCGCAATCGACCACCAGGCCGTGTTTCTTGATCGCGGTGAACAGTTTCTGGCGCCGGTCGGCCTCATCGACCGTGAGGATCAGGATATTCGGCGGCGGCAGGCCCTTTTCGATCGCGGCGATGTACCGCTCGGTGATGCCGGCCTCCTTGCCGCCGGCTCCAGCCCCGCGGTCGGCCCCGGCCGCCAGGGTGTCGGCCCAGCTCAGGTCGCCGGCCGGGCGGGCGAAAGCGAAGGCCGTCTGCCACTGGTCGGCGGTGAGATCGGTGAAGGGGGTGGCCGACTCGGAACCGATGCCGCCGACCTGCAGCAGGGCGAGCAGCGGCCGCACCGCCGCTTCGGGATGGCCGCTCTCTTTCGCCTGGACGGCCCGGTTCCAGACCGCCGCGGCGGTGGTCTTCGTCTGGAAGATCCGGCTGTCGCCGACCCGGAAGATCTGCCGCCCCGGCAGCAGCGAGAAACTGGTGAGCTTGGCCAGGGTCAGCGCCGGGTCCTCAAGATCGCCGTCGATACTGTGCACCGTCGCCGGCGCGGTGGCGACAATCGCCTGCTGCAGCAGGTCGGCCGCCTCCCGGGCGAGGTAGCGTTCGCCGAGGCAGAGGCAGACCCGGGGTGGCCCCTGGCGCTGCAGTTCAGCGAGCAGTGGCGGCAGTTCGGCGCGTTTGATCAGGGGCATCGTTTTCCGGTTTCAGGTCCATGATTTTATGGAGGATAGCCGGCAGTGAACCGGGCTGCAGGTAGTCGTCACCGAGGTTGCTGTGGAAGATGGCGGCCGACTGCCGGGCCAGTTCCTCCCAGCTCAGACCGCCCCGGTGGCGGGCGATGATCTCGAACAGCTGCCGGTTGTAGGGGTTGTTGATAGTCGTCTTGCCGGTGCCGATGGTGGCCAGGATGTCGACATGGTTATAAAACATCCGGTTGAGCTCGGAATAGGCGCGGATGCCGCCGCAGGAGCCGATGCTGAGGAAACGCTGCTTGGCCTGGAGGTCGGCGGCGGTGACGGCGCCGGCGGCGACGAGGTCCTTGAGCGGATCGAGCAGCTGTTCCCGGCGCCAGTAGCTGTGGCCGCGCTGGGCGAACATCTCGCTGCCGCTCTTGAGGAATTGGGCGAGCAGATGCCGCTGTGCCGCCTTGCCCTGGTAGACGAAGACCGAATGGCTGATCTCCAGCCCGTCCATCGACCTGGTCCAGTCGATGACCAGAGGGTGGGCGGCGGCCAGTTGCAGCAGCCGGCCCAATCCCTCGCCGCCGGCCGCGACCGCGGTAACGGCGGCACGCGCCGCGGCGGCGGTGGCGGCCGACAGGCCGGGCAGGGAGTAGGTGGCCGACAGGCGCGGCCGGTAGCCGCCGGCCAGCAGGGTCCGGCTGTTGGAGAGGTAGGAGG
>Ga0209066_10003609_pt1 | contig 17500 bp, 20 predicted proteins | sample All_14_2_FD_187198 | JGI IMG/M metagenome (GOLD analysis project Ga0209066, IMG submission 187198) | Freshwater microbial communities in response to fracking from Pennsylvania, USA - Allegheny Zone_MetaG_DW_15 (SPAdes) (version 2) ... | reverse complement strand
ATGCACTGGCGGCGACTGATCGAGATCAATTTAGTATCGACGATCCTGTGTACCCAAGCTGCATTGCCTCGGCTTATCGACGCCGGTGGGGGCGCGATTGTCTCTGTCAGCTCGGATGCCAGCTTTGGCGAGCCTCGCGAAACGGTCTATGGAGCAGCGAAGGCCGGCGTAAATACCATGAAGGCAATTGCAAAGGAGTACGGCCGCCACGGCATCCGGTGCAATGTTGTAGCTCCCGGCCTGATCTTGCCGACAGCCGCTGAAGAGATTGGCACGAACAGCCTATGGGTCGGCCGTGACGCCTTCTTTTCCGATGATCAAGTGGAGAAAGCTAGAAAAATGATTCCCCTCGGCAAGGTTGGGCGAGCCGACGACATTGCGAATGCAGTGCTGTTCTTCGCCTCACCCGGCATGGCTGGACATATCTCCGGACAAGTGTTGAGCGTGAGCGGCGGCTATGCAACCCCAGGCTGAATTAGAGGTGGCAGTGTGAGCAAGCGTTTCGCTATCATCGGTGCGGGCATGTCGGGCATCCTGACGGCCATCAAGCTCAAACAGCGCGACATCCGGGACTTCGCGATCTACGAGAAGGCCGGCGGGTTGGGCGGTACCTGGCGGGACAACACTTATCCCGGCCTATCGTGCGACGTGCCGAGCCACGTCTATGCCTATTCCTTCGAGCTGAAGGCCGACTGGTCGCACCGCTTCTCGCCAGGCGCAGAGATCCGGGGTTACTTCGAGGGCGTGGCGAAGAAGTACGAACTCGACAGCCACTTCCGGTTCAACAGCGAGATCGTACGCGCGGAGTATCGCGACGGGCGCTGGCATCTCTCGATCAAGGGCGGCGCCACCGATGTCGTGGATTTCCTAATTTGTGCCACCGGGGTGCTGCATCACCCGACCTATCCCGACATCCCGGGACTCGGCGATTTCGAGGGCACCTGCTTCCATTCCGCGCGCTGGGATCATTCCGTGCCGCTCGAGGGCAAGCGGATCGGGATCATCGGTACCGGCTCGACGGCGGTTCAGATCGTTCCGGCTCTGACGGATACCGTGTCGAAATTGACGCTCTTTCAGCGCACCGCGCAGTGGATTCTACCGCTCGCCAACCCCGCCTATAGTGAGGACGAGAAGGCGATGTACCGCACCTCCCCGGAGCGGCTGCAGCAATCATACAATTTCTGGTCGGCGCGCTTCGCTGATACCTTCGCGCGTGCTGTCATCGGCGACCAGGACGAGCTGCGGAAGATCGAGGAAGCCTGCCGAACCAACCTCGAGGCGAACGTGGCTGATCCCGAGCTGCGGCGGCGCCTGACACCCAACTATCGCGCCGCCTGCAAGCGGCTGATCATGTCGGACACGTTCTATCCCGCGATGCAGAAACCCAATGTCGCCCTGGTGACCGACGGCATCGACCGCATCGAGGCAGATGGCGTGCGGGCGAAGGACGGTGTGCTGCATAAGCAGGACGTGCTCATCTTAGCGACCGGCTTCGACGGACATGCCTTCCTGCGGCCGATGGAAGTAGTAGGCGAGAGCGGCCGACGTCTCACCGACGCCTGGGCACAGGCCAATGAGGCTTACCGATCGGTGGCAGTACCCGGCTTCCCTAACTTCTTCATGCTGGTCGGTCCCAACAGCCCAATCGGCAATTTCTCGGTAATCCTAATCTCCGAAATTCAGCTTAACTTCATACTGCAGCTCGTAGATTTGGTGCTTGACGGGAAATGCCGCGCTGTAATGCCGAAAGAGGAGGCGACTCGCCGTTTCAACGATGCACTCCGCGAGGCCATGAAAAACACGGTCTGGGTAAGCGGCTGCCGGAGCTGGTACCTCGACCGCAATGGCAATCCCGCTCTGTGGCCCTGGAGCTTCGATCGCTTCCGTAAGGAGATGAACTCGCCCGACCTCGCGGACTTCGATCTCGCTGCCTGAATTCAACCATCAGCGCGAAATAGGCTAGTCGCAGAAAGTGCGGGCCCATCCAAACCAGTCAGAAAGTCCAAACGATGGATGATCTGACAGCAGTAGTGTCGTTCCATCGCAAGCAACCGTCAAAGTGTCTAGCGCGGAAGTGGTCGAACGGCGCGGGCTGACGACCACGTTGAGCAAAGGCAATAGGCGGCAACCCAGGCTACAGAGTACCCCTCCGCCGAGGCTTCCGATTACCCACGGTTTTCATGGTGCCATGATTGCGAGTTGGATATCGGCGAGTCTGCGCAGCCCGCGCCAGATGACGACGTTGCCTGGCGGCGGATCGGAGGCGCGAGCCAGATAACCACCGAAGCGCGCGAGCTTAATCAGATAGAAGCCCAGTGTTCCAGGCTGGGTGTTGCGGCCAGCTGAACCAGCAACCACTCGGTCGAGAAGTGTGATCTCCTGCCTAGTCCGGATGAGCGCCGGGCGGACTGCAGAAGCGGTTCTGCCGAACATGGTGAGCCACATGACCCGCCAGCTGACGATGCAGAATACGGCGATGAGATTGGCCAGGCGATCGGCAGTCCGCAGCTTGGCGTCTTCGGCACGACAGCCGGATTTGAGGACCTTGTGGAAGACCTCGATCTTCCAGCACAGAGCATACCAGCCGATCTTCTCGATCGCCTGCTCGGCGCTCTCCACCTCGAGATCTGTCAGAAACTTCCAGTGGATCGGCTTACGTCCGGCCGGCGGATCAACCTCGGTCGCGTGGATGATGGTGAGATCAAGAGCAGGGTAGCGTTTCTGTTTGCCAATCGGTGGCAAGACGTGGATCCGGCGGAAGCGGATCTCGAGAGCAACCCGTGCAACGGTATCGTTCTCGTCGCGAACCTCGATTACATGCCGGCACGCCACCTTCGCTCGTCGCATCTCCGTAGCCACCGTGTGATTGCCGTCACCGGCGAGGCGATCAACAACAGTGCGAACGACGAAGTGACTGCCAAGCTCGCGACTGAGGCAATAGAGCTCGTAGATATCGCTCTCACGGTCGCCGACATGGATGCAGCGATCAGGTCGCCCCAGCAACTCAATCGACTGACGCAGATTGTCGAGCTAGCGGATGCTTTCCTTCGTCTCGATCGGCACCCGCGTCGGATTGATCCGACGCTTGAGCTGCGCTGTGCCCTTGAACTTGTCCCGGCTCCAGAACTTCACTGCCGCCAGTCCCAGGGGAAGCCCCTCGGTCGTCACCGCGAGGCTCGTATGCATCAGGATCCCGCAGACTTGGTGATGCCGTAGCCGTCCCTCTTTGTCTCGCCCACTGTTGACGCTCTTGGTGAAGCCGATCGCCCCTGGATTGCGGCGCTGATAATTGAACTCTGTCGTGTCCTGCACCAGAAGGATCGGACCATCCGTCAGATTGCCGATTCCGATGAAGCCGCCCAGCCGCTCCGATTTGATGGCGCCCGGTGTTCCGACATGATGTCGCGCAGGGCGTGGAGGCTCGCTGGCTGGTGATGTTTGGCACTGAGCGGTTGGTTCGGTCAACTCTTGGGGACTGATTTTGTTCGGGTTCGCCTCAGGCTGTCGCCAGATAGATTGAGGCGTTGGGCGTTGTGGACGAGACGGTCGAGAATGGCGTCGGCGTAGGTCGGGTCGCCGATCACGGCGACCAGCTCTCGACGGGGAGCTGGCTGGTGATGATGGTGGATCGTCGTCCGTAGCGTTCCCCGAGGATCTCGAGCAGGTCGTGGCGGGCCTGGGCGTCGAGCGGCTCGAGGCCCCAGTCGTCGAGGATGAGGAGCTGGACGCCGCCGAGGTCACGCACGATGCGGGCATAGCGGCCGTCGCCGCGGGCGAGCGCTAGATCGCTGAACAGCTTGGGGACGCGCTGGTAGAGGACCGATCGGTTATCGCGGCAGGCCTTGTGGCCCAGCGCGCAGGCCAGCCAACTCTTGCCGACGCCGGTTGGGCCGCAAATGATCAGGCTGTCATGGGCATCGATCCAATCGCCGACGACGAGTTTTTGGAAGAGCGCGCGATCGAGGCCACGGGTGGCGCAATAATCGACATCCTCGACGAGGGCCTGCTGGCGCAGCCGGGCGTAGCGAAGCCTGGCCGTGAGCTTCTTGTCGTGCCGGTAGGTGACCTCGCGATCGAGTAGGATGGCGAACCATTCCGGATGGGCTAGCGCGGCGGCCTCGTCGGACATCTCGGCCTCACCGAAGGCCTTTGCCATGCCGAACAGCCCCAACTGGTGGAGCTGATCGAGAGTGGGATGGCTGAGCATGTTGTCTCCTCAATGGTAATAGCGCGGGCCGCGGATGTTGGAGTGGAGGATCGTCACGCCGTCGGCGGCGCGCTGTTGAGCGACGTGGCGATCGAGATTGTTGTCGAGGATGGACTTGATCGATCCGTAGGTTCGGGCACCGATATCGAGTGCCCGCGTTGCCGCCGCTTCGACGCGCTGGCGCCGAACGGCTTGACCAGGCGGACGATGCCGAGACAGGCGCGGAAGCCCTGTTCGGGGTGCGAGCGCTGCTCCAGGATCAGCTCGCAGAGGGCTCCGGTCGCCGGTCCGATTGCGGCGGCATCGCGCCGGATGCGGTCGATCGTCCAGTCGGCGTAGCGCCGATGACTGGATGGCATGTGCTCTTGCACGGTGGTGTGCTTGCAATCGCCGCTGGAGCGCAGATGGGCGGCGATCCGCTCGCCCTGGCGACTACCTCGACGGTTCGCCCGGTCACCCGCACCTCGACGGCATCGCGGGCGAAGCGGTAGGGCACGCTGTAGTAATGCCGATCGATATCGACGTGATAATCGATGCCGACGCGCCGGAGCCGCCACTCGGCGAAGACGTAGACCTCGACCGGCAAGGGCTTGAGCCGCGGGCGGTCGAGTTCTCTCGAGGAGCTGTCGCCGCGTCACGCCGAGGCGGCGGATCGGTCGCTGATCGTTGAGGCGGACCAGCAGCGCGCCGATCGCCTGGTTGAGCGCCGCCAGGCTGTAGAATCGCTGGTTACGCAGCCGTCCTAGAATCCAACGCTCCATGATGAGCACGGCGGCTTCGACCTTGGCCTTGTCGCGCGGCTTGCGTGGCCGCGTCGGGAGGATGGCGGTGTCGTAATGCGCCGCCATCTCGGTATAGGTTCGATCGAGGCAGGCCTTGATCACGGCGGTCTTGGCGTTGTCGGGCACGATCAGGTTCGGCACGCCGCCGATCGCCTCGAAGGCCCTGGTATGGGCACCGATCCATTCCGCCAGCCCCTGCGTCCAGGTCGCCTCGGCATAGGTGAAGTTCGAGGCGCCCAGGACGGCGACGAAGATCCAGGCTTCCCGGATCTCGCCGGTCAGCCGGTCGATCACCACCGGTGCCCTGTCACCGGCGTAATCCACGAACAGCTTGTCGCCACGGCAACCCTCCCTGCTGGCATCGATCCACTCCTCAGCCAAAGCCAAAGAAGCGGACCTTACGCACAGCCAGCGGAGGCCTTCCGTCAACCCCACCTCCCGGGCGGCATCATCCCGGAATGGTGGGCGAGGACTGATCGGAACCCTGGGCGGCAATTAATCGGAACAGGGGGGCGCCATCATTCCGGAATACCGGGCGGCTTGCTCCGGAATTAGCAGTCAGATCATAGCGCTGCCGCGTAGCGGCAAAATGGCCGCCAAGAATATCTCCTTCGTCAACCTTCGGGTTGGCCAGGAATCGGTAGGCTGCCTTTGTATTGGCCCAATCCTGACACGCCAAGGGGATAGGGCTGCCGACGCTATTGTCCTGGTTCAGAAGTTCGCCTGCTTTTTTGTGGGGGACTGGTTCTTAGGCAGAAGCGCTCGATTGAAGCCAGGATGTGGTCGGCGGACTTAGTCCACTTGAAGGGTTTGGGATCGGCGTTGTGGTGCTCGAGGAAGGACCTGATGTCGGCGCGCAAGGCGGCGACACTGCGATAGATTCCACGCCTGATCTTGCGCTCGGTGATGAGAGCGAAGAAGCGCTCGACCTGGTTGAGCCAGGAGGCGCTGGTCGGCGTGAGGTGGACGTGCCAGCGCGGTCGCCTGGCAAGCAGTTGCGGATCAGCGGCGTCTTGTGGGTGGCGTAGTTGTCCATGACCAAGTGGACATCGAGCTTGTGAGGCACGTTGGCTTCGATCTCGTCGAGGAACTTGCGGAACTCGGCCGCCCGATGGCGGGCGAAGCACTTGCCGATCACCTGGCCGGTTGCGATGTCGAGGGCGGCGAACAGCGAGGTCGTGCCGTGGCGTTTGTAATCGTGGCTCCTGCGCGCCGGCTGACCGGGCCGCATCGGCAGCATTGGCTGGCTGCGGTCGAGGGCCTGGATCTGCGACTTTTCGTCGACGCACAGCACGATGGCGTGCTCGGGCGGGGAGACATAGAGGCCGACGACATCGCGCACCTTGGCGACGAAGTCGGGATCGGTCGACAGCTTGAACGTCTCCAGCCGGTGTGGCTGCAGGCCGAAAGCCCGCCAGATGCGCTGTACGCTCGAAATCGACAGGCCTGAGGCCTTGGCCATGCCGCGCGAGCTCCAGTGCGTGGCGTCCTTGGGCGTGCTCTCGAGTGTCTTGACGATGACTGCTTCGATGCGCGCATCCTCGATCGTGCGCGGTGCTCCGGAGCGAGGCGCGTCGAGAAGCCCATCGATCCGATGCTCGATGAACCGCCGGCGCCATTTACCGACGGTGTCTTTGTCGACTGCAAGCCGGGCGGCGACCTCCCGGTTCTCCGCGCCTTGCGCGCACGCCAGAACGATCCGCGCCCGCAACGCTACTGCCTGTCCGGTCTTGCGCCGCGACGTCAGTGCCTTCAGCTCAAATCGCTCGCCATCACTCAGCTCCAAAGCGGGCAAACGCCGACCACCCATTGCAAGCCCTCCCCAAAACCTGAGAGTGGCCTACAACTGAGTCGACTTTGAGTCCCCCGAACTTCAGAGTCGGGACACTAGCGCCAAGACGGCGGACCAGCTCCGCGCACCGCCGACCAAGGCGCACAACCTGGAAGGCCTCTTCATCTACTTCACGCGAGCTCCATTCTCCCGTCTCGTCGACCAATTCTGCCGCTCGAACCGACATGCTGCACCACCGACACAACGCTTGGTGCTCGACACAGAATCACACACGATTCTTTCCACGCAACCCCTCTCGTCGTTATTTATGGGTAATTGCAAGCCGCCGAGGACCGCCTGTACGATTGAGGTATGAAGTCCGAGATTAGGGTCTCCCGTCGATGCGGTGATCGTGTCCACGGAGAGCAAGTGGACATGATCGTAGATGTCAGTTTCGAGGTCGGGCAACGAGAGTAAACGCCGCCGCCGTGTGCGGTCTGAGGATGGGAAGCGGCAGATCGTGGCGGAGACGTTTGAGCATGGCGCATCGGTCTCTCGGCAGTGGCACGGCGCCACGGTCTGAACGCCAACCTGCTATTCACCTGGCGGCGCGAGATGGGCACCTGCATATCAGCGTTAGCTGAAGATCCGATGGCTTTCGTACCGGCCGTGATAGGAGCTGCGCCTGTGCAGGCTTCGGCGCCACCGTCGCCGTCGGCCGGGGGCCAGATGGAGATCGTGTTCGCCGGCGGAGAGCGAGTGATAGTGGATCGGACGGTTGACGAGTAGCGTTGGCTCGTGTGATCAAGGTCCTGTCTCGGCGATGATCCCGGTTTTTCATCAGGCGTACGGGTTTGTATTGCGGCCGGTCACACGGATATGCGCTGCGGCATGAACTCGTTGGCGTTGCGCATCCAGCAAGCGCTGCGGCGCGATCCGCACGCGGGCGATCTATATGTCTTTCGGGGCAAGAGCGGCAAGCTGATCAAGATTTTCTGGTACGACGGGCTGGGCCCCTCGCTCTACGCTAAGCGGCTGGAGAAGGGACGCTTCATCTGGCCGTCGACGCACGATGGTGTGGTGGTGTTCACGCCGGGGCCGCTTGGCTACCTGCTCGAAGGGATCGACTGGCGCCATCCCCAGCACACGTGGCGGCCGGAGATATTAGGCTAGTGGCCAGCGTCTAACATTTGAGTCCCGCAGAGGATTCCCCCTGCGGGAAATGCATGCGAGTCTGTCGCATGCGATCGGGAATATCCATCACTCTCAAGCCGGCCGGCCGGCGGCGGCTGGCGGCGCTTGCGAGGGATCGCAATGCCGCCCACAAGCATGTGTGGCGTGCTGAGATCGTGCTGCTGAGTGCAGCCGGTGTCGGTACCAACGAGATCATGCGCCGGACCGGCAAGTCCAAGACCTGTGTCTGGCGCTGGCAGGAGCGCTTCATGCAGGAAGGCTATGAGGGCCTGCTGCGTGACAAGACGCGGCCGTCGCGCATCCCCGCCCTTGGCCCCAACGTCGCCGAGCGCGTCGTCGCGCTCAGCCAGACCGAACCTCCTGCCGAGGCAACCAAATGGACAGCGGCCATGATGGCGAAGGCCGTCGACATCAGCGCCAGTTCCGTTCACCGCATCTGGCGCGAGCACCGCCTTCAGCCGCACCGGGTCAAGCAGTTCAAGCTCTCCACCGATCCGCGGTTCGTCGCCAAGCTGCGCGACATCGTCGGCCTCTACGTCGATCCACCCGCCCACGCCGTCGTCCTCTCGGTCGACGAGAAGAGCCAGATCCAGGCGCTCGACCGGACCCAGCCGGGCCTGCCTATGAAGCCGGGACGCGCCGGGACGATGACCCACGACTACAAGCGCCACGGCACGACGACGCTGTTCGCCGCCCTCAATGTCCTCGACGGCACCGTCATCGGTCGCAACATGCAGCGTCATCGCCACCAGGAGTTCATCCGCTTCCTCAACACCGTCGAGGCCCAGGTGCCGAAGCGAAAGGCGATCCATGCCATCGTCGACAACTACGCCACCCACAAGCATCCGAAAGTGCGCCAATGGCTCGCCCGCCATCCACGGTGGAGTTTCCACTTCACCCCGACATCGGCGTCCTGGCTCAACGCCGTCGAAGGCTTCTTCGCAAAGCTCTCACGGCGCAGGCTCAAACGCGGTGTCTTCCGATCCCTCACCGACCTGCAGGTCGCCATCAATCGCTTCGTCGCCGAAACCAACAACGATCCAAAGCCGTTCGTCTGGACCGCCGATCCAAAAAAGATCATCGCTGCTGTCAGAAGAGGGTACCAAGTGTTAGATTCGGTCCACTAGAGCAGATTCCCGTTAATCGAAGCCATAGCCTGCATGTGAGAAGAAGTTTTCACATTCGATTGGCTTGAAGGTTAGCAGCGCATCTGCGGCGGCGGTTTCGAGGGCGTCGATGGTTCGTGGGGCCGCTTTTCGAACGTGGGCCTTGAGCTTGGCGAAGGCATTCTCGATGGGATTGAGATCAGGACTGTAGGGCGGCAGGTAGAGCAGCCTTGCCCCACAGGCTTCGATCGCCTGGCTGACGCCCGCGACCTTGTGGGCGGCCAGATTGTCCATGATGACGATGTCGCCCGGGCGCAGGGCCGGCGCCAGCATCTGCTCGCACCAGGTCCGGAAGACCTCACCGTCCATCGGCCCGTCGAGCAGCATCGGGGCGATGAAGCCGGCAGGCGTCAGGCCGCCGACGAAGGTGACGGTCTTCCAGTGTCCATGCGGGACGGCAGCGTGGCAGCGTTGGCCTTTCGGCGCCCAGCCGCGCAGGCGGGCCATCTTGGTCGATAGGCCGCTTTCGTCGATGAAGACCAGGCTCTGCGGATCGAGTTCGGGCTGCTCCTCGACCCACCGCTCGCGGGCGGCCTTTACGTCAGGGCGTTCTTGCTCACGGGCATGCGCAGTCTTTTTTTATGCGTCATGTCGTGCCGGTCGAGGAACTTCCAGACCGCCGTCCTGACCACCCGCACGTCACACTCCGCGGCAAGCCGCTCGACCATCTCGTCGAGGGTCAGGTCGGGCTGCTCCCTCAGCGTTCCCAGGATGAAGGCCGCGTGTGCATCCAGCACCGAGCCCTTCGGCTTGCCTTGCTTGGCCGGTCGAACGTCGCCCGTGGAGCGCTTCAGCCGGCCCCACGATCCCGCCGTCGCTATCCCGATCGAAAACCGCGCCGCCGCCTCCCGCGTCGACAGTCCACCCTCCAGGGCATCGACTACCCGGGCCCGCAGATCCTGGCTGTAAGGCTTGCCCATCGAGTCCTCCGATCCTGATCGACGAATCGAATCACCCTTCAAGTCTCTTGGAAACCCCGCCGACTCTCTTTTCAGGGAAAATGCTCTAGAGGCTGCGGCGGATTGAATCGGTGCACAACAAGCGGATCACAAGCGGCTGGCTTTGTGGTCTTCTTGCTCACGATGACCTCGGTGGATGCCCTGCCGGATGATGTGGCGAGCCTGAAGCGGATGCTGCTGGCGCGCGACGAGGAGCTGGCTGTGGCACGCGTGCACACTGCCACTGTAGCTGCCTAAGCAGCAAGCTTGCGAGCCAAGGCAGCCGACGATCAGGCGTTGATCGTCCATCTGAAGCTGCAGATTGGGAAGCTCCGCCGCGAGCGGTTTGGCCAGCGCTCCGAACGCAGTTCCCGGCTGCTCCACCAGCTTGAGCTCCAGCTCGAGGAGCTCGAGGCCTCGGCGACGGAGGACGAACTGGTGGCAGAGCGAGTGGCCGCCAGGACCACCAAGGTGGCGGCCTTCACCCGGCAGCGGCCAGCGCGCAAGCCCTTCCCCGAACATCTACCGCGCGAGCGGGTGATCGTTCCCGGACCGACCGCCTGTCGCTGCTGTGGCGGTGCGCGCCTGTCGAAGCTGGGCGAGGACGTCACCGAGACCCTGGAGGTCATCCCCCGTCAGTGGAAGGTGATCCGGCATGTGCGCGAGAAGTTCTCGGGCCGCGACTGCGAGAGCATCAACCAGTCGCCGGTGCCGTTTCCACGTCGTGCCCAGAGGCTGGGCCGGCCCCAGCCTTCTGGCGATGATCCTGTTCGAGAAGTAAGGCCAGCATCAGCATCTCAACCGCCAGGCCGAGCGCTACGCGCCCGAGGGTGTGCCGTTGAGTCTCTCCACGCTGGCCGATCAGATTGGGGCGTGCTGCACGGTGCTGCGGCCCGTCCATGATCGCCTTCTGGCTTACGTCCTGGCCGCCGACCGTCTGCTTGGCGACGACACCACGGTGCCGGTGCTGGCCAGGGGCAAGACCATCATCGGGCGATGTGGGACCTATGTGCGCGATGACCGGCCGTTCGGTGGGCGGACACCGCCGGCTGCGGTGTTCTTCTACTCGCGCGACCGGTTCGGCGAGCATCCCCAGCAGCGCCTGGCCGATTGGGGCGGCATCCTGCAGACTGACGCCTACAGTGGTTACGGCAAGCTGTACGACGTCGTGCGACGGCCGAGACTCATCGAGGCCGCCTGCTGGGCCCACGCTCGGCGCAAGTTCTTCGTCCTCGCCGATATCGAGGCCGGTGTGCGACGCCGCGCCCAAGGTCGCAAACTCCAGGTCCTCTCGCCGATCGCCCTGGAAGCGGTCCAGCGGATCGACGCGCTGTTGGATATTGAGCGCGACATCAACGGTCTGCCGGCGCCGAGCAGCGGCTGGCGGTTCGTCGGGAACGCAGCGCGCCACTGGTCTACGCACTGGAAGCCTGGATGCGTGATGAGCGGCGCAAGCTGTCTCGACACGGCGACGTCGCCGGCGCGATGGACTACATGCTCCAGCGCTGGACGGCCTTCACCCGCTTCCTCGAGGACGGCAAAGTCTGTGGGTACGCGGTTGTTGCGATAAAAGTCCGAAGACCCACTCGGCACCAATTGGTACTCTTTCGACAAGGATGGCTCGTCCGTGATAGAATCTTCCATGGCAGCCAACCTCCGCAGCCAGATCGAACTGCTCGAGGCAGCCTGTCATCGGGTGCTGCGAGGGCCGGAGGATGCCTGTTCCCTTACGGCTCTCGCCTTAGCGCTTGAAGCGTTCCACTTGCCAGTCACCGGAGATGATCCCGCCATCGTCCGTGGGCTATCGAACGTAGCCGTGGCGCGCGCCGCGATAGTTCGCGAGCGCATCGAAAGCGCCGGCCCTGCGTTGCACCAGAGCATCCAAACGCTTTGTGCGGCACTGGCAGACCTACATGGGATTTTGGACAGTCTCTCTTCACAGTGATCTCGTAGATTTGCGCAGTCTATACCTCTTTGACCAAGTCTCGAAGCCGTGGAAGGACACGCCAAAATCTTGCCTCGACCTGATCGAAATCGGCATGTTGCCTAGCCAGTGCTTCCTTAGCTGCAACGCTGACCGCCAAACCTCGAAACCGAGATACCCGCGTGAAAAAGTCAACGCAACGCCGAAGCGTCCTGAGGCTCAGACTATGTTCAACGCAGCCCCTCCCGCGCCGAGCTTCCGAGCACGGCAAAGCTTGTTAAGTCGGCTACGATGGCCGCCGCCGCGGCCGTGGTCACCCTCCTAACGGTCGTGCTGCCCGCTGAGTATGGGATCGATCCGACCGGAATCGGCCGCGCCCTGCAACTCACGCAGACGGGCGAGAACGAGAAGCAGCTTGCAACCGAGGCGGAGCAAAACCGCCTGCGCGACCTCCCGGAAACGCCGGCCCCTGTTCCTGCCTTGGCACCGGAACGAAAGTCGACCCTGGTGACGCTGATGGCGGGACCCGTCGTGTCACCCGCGTATGAGGTCACGACGACGATGGCAACAACCGGGTGCCAACGGCTGCATCGTCGGCTCAGCAGGCTGTTCCATCGATCGCACAGCCAGCCCCGACAGGCGCGAAGTCTGATAACGTCGTCATCACCTAAAACCCGGTGAAGGCGTCGAATACAAGATGACGATGAAAAAGGGCACCCAGGTCAGTTCTCTTGGCATGCCGACGTGGAGGTGAACTACGACATGCACGTGACGCAGCAAGGAGGCAGGGAGTCGAGCTACAAGAAGGGCCGCGCCGTCACCTTCGACGACGGGACCTTAGCGGCGGCTCATGACGGTGCCCACGGCTGGTTCTCGCGCAACCGTACCTCCAATGACGTGATTGTACGCTAAAGGTCAACGGCGCCTCCAATTAAATAAAGCGGATGAACTGACGGACCATTCACAATGCCGAACAAGAGCGCGAGGATGGGGCGGCCCGCTAGGCCGCCCTTAGCCCCATATTCAGCGAGACGTTTGCCAAGAACTCCTCGCGATGCCGTTCGCTCGAATTCCGGGCGCTGGGCAATGCCCCACTTAGATTGAATTCGTTGGCCGCATTTCAGGTTCCTGTGCTCCTAGGCACAACGGCACAACTGTTGGCCCCGCCTTTTGGCGCCGCATACTGTAGCAAACGACCTACAGCTGGAACCTCCTATTTGTCCTGCCCATCGTTGCTTTAAGAAATCATCAATCAGGACTATGTCGGCATATAGCTGCCGAACGTTGCGGACGCATGCCAGCGACGAATCTGCCGAGATTGCAAGAATGTGTGCTGATGGAAATCACCGAGCCAGGATTCACCGAGTAAGAGGAGCTAGCGATACGTGCTGGCGGCCTCCTATCGATATCCTGCAACAACACACATGGTCGGATCATGATTCTCGATCTTGGTTCGCTTCGCAGCGTTATCGCTGCCGCCGAACACGGAAGCTTCCGACAGGCTGCGGCTGCTCTCAACCTCAAACAATCGGCATTGAGCCGTCGTGTTCGCCACCTTGAAGATCAAGTCGGTGTTTCGCTGTTCGAGCGCTCCAGTGGAGGAGTGCGCCTTACCCCGGCTGGCGCGAGCATGGCACAAGCGGCCCGCCGTCTGTTCGAAGAAATAGACGACATGATCAAGGCTTCGCAGCTGGCCGATCGTGGGGAAGCCGGTGTCCTCAAAGTAGGATTCGGGACGGCGGTATCGACCAGCAAGGTATGTACCATCATAGCAGATCACATTAGGTCATTTCCCGAAGTCGCCATACAGATTACTGAACGATCTGCGGCACAGCTGATAACAGCCCTCGGGACGGGAGATGTGGACCTCGCCATCATTGCAGGCGAGGCACGGCAACATAGCGGACCTTCGATCTCCTTGTGGTCAGAGCGCATTGTTGCGGCTTTGTCTTCGCGGCACCCGCTCTCAAACAGCGAGGTCATCGATTGGAGTGATCTGAAGGACGAGACATTTCTTCTCAGCCAATGGGATCCGGGTCTTGATCTTCGTAACCTGATCCTCAAGAAACTCGCGGCGCCGGGTGATACCCCCAAGATTGAGACCTGGGACACCAGCAATGAGAAGGTCCTCGGGATGGTCGAGGCAGGACTTCATGTCAGCATTCATTTCGAGTCATGGACCAGTCTTACCTATACCGGCGTCCGCTTTCGCGAGCTTCGCGATACGTCTGGTCCGAGTCACATCACTTTCACCGCATGCTGGGAGGAGCATAACCGCAACCCGGCTCTCGCCCGGTTCCTGGAAACCCTCCGACAAACGCACTATCCGATCATCCTCACCTAGCATCCACTTTCTGCGCCGGCTCTTTTGCCGAACGCCGCGCTTTAGCGAACGCTCGATCAGCAGACATGAACCGGGCCAACATCGGCCCGACGAGCTTTGCCGGATCAATCGTCTGTCCCGTTTCACGGCCGAGTGCCTCCGCGTAGCCAATGAGATCCCGATGGACTGCCGCCGGCAAGTCCACCGTCAGCTTCACAGGCTTCTCGTCCAGGATGGCGCCGAGCTTGAGCTTGGACATGACGTTTCTCCTATCCACGGTAGGGCTGAAGCACGAGATCGCGCGTCACGATGACCCGTACCGGATAACCGGGACGGATGGTCAGGGTGGGCTGGATGCTGAGGTTGCGTCGCACCACTTGCTGCCCGGCCTGGTTCAGCGTGTCGCCCGCACCATGGCGCAGGGCGCGCACGAGATCGCTGTCGTTCTGATCCGAGCCCACTTCAGTGCCGACCGCCAAGATGGTGGAAAGAAGGGCGGCCTTGAACAGGGATCCCCAGTGGTGGTCGACACCGTCTTCCAGACCGGCCTGTCCGCTGGAATCGGCCCCGGGCTGGCGCTCGAGCACGATCGAAAAGCCATTGGGCAAAAGCAACCGCGTCCAGACCAGAAGAAGACGCGACTGACCGAAGGTGACCTGGCTGTCGTAGATGCCGATCAGCCGTGCCCCTTGAGGGATCAGCAACGCGCCGCCAGTTGGCGTGTCATAGACGTTCTCTGTCACCTGCGCGGTGATCTGTCCCGGTAGATCGGATTGTAGGCCGGTAATGAGGGCAGCGGGAATGACGGCGCCGGCCTGCAGCACAAACGGTGAACCGGGCCGCACCAGACGATCGGGACTCGTCGTCTTCCGATCGACAGGCGCATTCATGAAGGCGAGTTTGCGGTCCTGTCCGTTCTGGATCGAGGCTTCATCCGTCGCCGACGCCGCTGCCGACATTGATGGCTGAGATGGGGGAATACTTGCGACACCAAGTTGTGTCTGACGATTGCCAGGAGCGAACAGGCGGCTGACGCGCGCGGCTTCAGTCTCCTGAGCCCAGCGCTGTTGCTCGGCGTCGGGCGACGACGGCGCGGACTGACCCTGGGCTGCCACGATCGGCCGGCCGAGGTCACCCGGCAACGGCGGCCCGAGCGGCGGGACGTCTCGGGGAACCCCGGTGTAATCCCGCGGCAGCGCCGCCAGACCATCGGCCACGCGCGGCCGGTCGGTCGTGTAGAGTTCTTGCGGCGTGACGCCACGCAGCCGGTCTCCCTGCAAAGCCCACAGCACGGCGCCCCAGACCAGGATCAGCCCCAGCGCCGTTCCGCCAATCAGCACAATGCGCGACAGGCGGGCGACGCGAGGGGCCTCCGATCGCAGCCGGAAGGGCTGAGCGGTCGTCGATTGTGTGGAATCCGACTGAGATTGATCGGTCATCGCTGTGGCTTTCCGTCCGTGCGGACGATCCGGACGATCTGCTGGCTCTCGCCGCCCAGCCGCAATTCGGCCGCGGCGAACAGGCGGTCGACGATCAGGACGTTGCCGTATGCACGGGAGTTGACGAGTTCCGGCTTGCCGTCCGCGCCGACGACGAAGAGAGGCGGCATTTCGCCCTGGACGATGCCGGGCGAGAACTCGACATAGACCTTGCGCCCATCGTCGTAGGCGTTGACCGGACGCCAGGGCGGCTTGTCGCCCTCGATCGAGTATCGGTACCGGCGCTGGGCGATCTCAGGGAGAACCGGCACCGGCGGCAGAGCGCGAAGGTCCTTGCCTCGGCTCTCCGGGTAGAACCAGGCGACCGATGGCATGTAAGGCCGCTCGTGAGCTCGCAACTCAATGAGATAGGTGCGCCGATCGGTGTTGACCACAAGGTTGGTCTCGATGGCAGGCCGGGTTGGCTTGACCAGGATATGGACCCGACGCGTATCGCCGTTACCGCTTTCCGTGTCGCCAATAATCCAGCGTACCGTGTCGCCAGCCGCTACCGGCCCTGAACCGGTGAGCTGCTCGCCGGGTTCCAGGGCGATGTCGGTGATCTGTCCCGGCGCGACGTAGACCTGATAGAGGGCCCCCGGGCTATACGGAAACACCTGCACGGCGTTGAAGTAGCCCTCGCTGCGAGGCTCAATGCGGGCGGCGCCATTGGCGGCCTCCACGCGCGCCACCGGATCCTTCGCATCCCCGGGTCCTCCCCGCGCCGGCGTCCAGGCGGGTGGAATGTGCAGCGGCCGCGGCGGCGGATCCTCGGCAGGCACCGAGGACACCGGAAGAGGCGGCACGCTCGCGTCGTAACTGATCTGCGGCGGCTTGGTGGATGCGCATCCGGTGACCGCCAGCAGGGAGACGAAGAGGGCTGGCCGCATGCTGCGGTACTTCATTGTGCGAGCTCCTTCGACCAGCTGATGGCGTTGACGAATACGCCGAGGGGATTCTTGCGCAGGCGATCGGCGTCGCGTGGCGGTTCGATCACGATGGTGAGGATGGCGGTCCAGCGCTCGGTGGCGGCGAGCTGGCCGCTTTCGTAGCGGCGCTCGGTCCAGGCCACCCGGAAACTGTCCGGCGATGCTCGGATGACACTCGAGACCTCGACGGAGATCTGCATCTTGCCGAGCCTGGCGAAAGGATCGGCGCGGCGGGCATAGTCGTTCAAGGCTGCGGCGCCGCGGTCGGTCGTGAACTCGTATGCCCGCAACCAGCCTTGGCGCAGCACGACCGCGTCGGACGGCAGCCCGCGCACGTCCTCGATGAAGCGCGCAAGGTGAAAGGCGATCTGCGGATCGGTCGGCCGATAGGAGGCATCGGCCGGGGCGACCGCCTGCGCCTGGCCGAGCCTGTCGACCTGGACAACCCAAGGCGTGATCGTCCCCCGCGCCGATTGCCAGGCGAGCGCTGTCGCCAGGCCGGCCGACAGCACGAGACAGCCGAACGCCATCAAACGCCAGTTCCTGGCCTGCACGCGCGCCGAGCCAATCCGGTCGTCCCAGACCTGCGCTGCCCTCTGGTAGGGCGTCTCCGGCACCGGTGTGTGGCCGTAACGGACGGATGAACGCTTGAACATCAATGGTTCCCTTCAGAAAGGTCGATGGAGGAGCCGCCGCTTCCGTGATCGCCCGACCGGATGGCGTGCGTGGCGGCGGAAGCCCCGTGACTGGCAGCCTGGCTCCGCCTCATGCGCCGCGCCCAGGCGGGC